>Ga0209367_1002177_pt1 | contig 25542 bp, 21 predicted proteins | sample WorMetLIZISLAND2_FD_187412 | JGI IMG/M metagenome (GOLD analysis project Ga0209367, IMG submission 187412) | Marine gutless worms symbiont microbial communities from Max Planck institute for Marine Microbiology, Germany - Olavius geniculatus... ... | reverse complement strand
ATAGCTCCGCTCCATCAGAAAAACGGACTCCATTACGGTGTCCACCACAAACCTTTCCCTAGGACTGAGCGGGCCCCCCGTCTCCCTGAAAGCCCTAGCCAGGGTGCGGCGCAGGAACTTACGTCCCACGAACGGGTTAGATAAAACTAAAACTAAACAGCCTGCGCGGCTGTGTTGTGCGGCGCAATTCGCTCAAAGAGGGGGTCTGTCTGAGCCGCCTGGTTCACCGTCTCTGCCCCAAACGAAAACCCAAAGTTAAAAAACGTCTGAGAACGACTGTTAAGCGTGAATGGGGCAGCCTGAACGGACCGATCGACGGTCTCCCTCGTGGTCTGGGTTTCCATCGACTCCAGACAGGCCCTGCCAACCCCGGGCTCCAACCAACCAACTGGCATTCCCGACCGGCTCGACCCAAGTTGCCTCCGCCGGCACCGCTGTTGGCACCGACGAGGGCTCCCCCGACCCAAGGGCCTCCACCGCCAAGGGCGCCACTAGGTTTTCAAACGCGTGAAATCTGCTTGGCGACCAGACACCAAGCAGAGTGTCACTGTCATCGGACCCAGGGTCGGAGGGAGGCTCCGAACCCGAGAGGTACCCGGCCGGAACACTTCTTACAAGTGAACACTGGGAAGTTTGCCCAGTTTGCCGCTCCCTTACACGGCGGCGTTTTCGTGACTGACGGCAATGGTAAGAACGGAAAGACACACCCCCTCCGCAGAAGGAACCTGAGACCCAACAATTTTAGCAGCAGCCGCCGTCCGACGCCGACGCTCACGGCGTCTTACTGTAGCCGTGGAGGAGGTCCGCGGCTCGGTGACGGTCTCAGCTGGTCCACGAGCAGCAGCGCGAGCTGCGGCACGGCGCCGTCGACGTCGCTGTCTCTTGGTTAGCTGTTCCGGTGACTCCGACAAGACCGGGGGTGGCTCAGCGCGGACGACGCTCACCAATGGAGAAGAGGCAGGGGCGCGCTCCATTTTCGCTGACGCGGCTGGTGCTCCGGCTGCACAGTTCTGCCCGCGGAGTCTCACGCCGAGGCGATGATACCGCCGGCAGAATGACAGCCAGGCCCGCAGCTCCTTTCCCTCCAAACGACGCACCACGTCCGTCCATCGTCCCGCTGGACCAAGACCCCGCCAAATATTTGACTGGTGCCAGAGACCAAGATGGATCCGCAATGCGAGGCGGGAGTTGCGGTAAACCCCGCATACCGCACAGTCATATCCAGCTCGATCTTAACATAACAATACAACACATTAAGGTTAATACACGGTTAAAAGGGTAAAAAATGTAATGCTGGAAAAAAAGAAAGTGTAAAATTACCGCCGCGATATAAAACCTGGCCTACCCTACGGCCATTTTACCATGACGCAAGAAATGTTACGTTTAATACCGCGGTTAAAAATACCCGAAAATGACTGGAAAACCGCTGGAAAAGCACACATCATCATGATAGTCAAGTATCTGACAAATAACACCACCGGTTACCTACCGATTAACTGCTCGGCCGATACGGCTTAAAGCCGAAAACCGCCCGAAAAAAAACTAAGAAAAACTACATTAAAAGGGTAAAAAATGTAAAAATTTTAACACGGCACCAACAGCCACACTATAGGCCTATACCGCCGAATAAATGCTTGTGGAAAATTTGTTTATGCAAAAGTAACGAGGAAAACACAGCTTAAAAGATTGCCAGCAACCCGTGTACCGGTGAAAAATAAAAAAAAACCCTGTCAGTATCGGGTCTACACTACAAAAAAATGGAAATTATGGTCCAGAAGAGTGACACAATAACGGCCACAGTTTGTAGCTAGGAAACCCCTCTAGCCTACTGAACTCGTTCACCGTAAAGCGACTGTTGTGTTCAGCACACGCCCGGTGTGGAAGCTGACGCCTTTCCCAGTCGCGCCTAAGCCCCCCACACGCTGCGCCTGCACACGACGCCCCGGTTACCTAAACTTCGCCGACTCGCCGGTCGCGCGGTAGTACGTGGACCCTGACGTCACACAACGAACGGTCACTCTTAAAAGTTTGGCCCCCGCACTGAGCTGCTCCGTACGGCCGCCCATCGCCCTTCGCGATTTCTCAGCGCGCTGCACGCATACGCGCCCTAGTGAAAGGCATGAACTGTAGCGTAAATAATAGCAATTTTATCAATGGAAAAATACAAACAAATATAGATAGTACAGTATTTGATGCCGTATTTATGCCGTAATATTAAGGGCCTTGAGGAAAAGAAAAAAACGTTAAAATACTAAAAAAAGAAATTATTACCTAACTGCTAACACAATATTAAAAACAGCAAAAGCTTACGCTAAATCTAACGCTTCCGCTATTTAGCGTATGACCACTACTCAACGACCGAAGACGGCCGCATAATAATTACGTCAGGGCGGCACGGGTACTCGACATTTATTTGGCTATTAACCGGCGCTGTTGGCGAAACAGCATCGTTATGTGCGATTTGCTCATATAATATATTCACTTAACCTTGTATTTATTTACGAAACATTTATTGTTCCAACACCCGGTGACCTCGGCACAGGCCATAGCCTAGTGCACAAACAGCCGCTGACGTCACTGTCTGACCAGACAGCGGACCCAAGTGTCTGTCTGTGTGCACCGCACTGCCGGTTTAGCAGACCAGCCGGCCCCTACGGCGTATTGTCTGACCTCACCGCCACGTGCACGGCTGCGACTGCCGTCTCGATGACAGCATCCCCAAACTAAACAAAACAATTTCTAACGCATTGATGTTCTATTTTTATACCATTGCACACTGACTCACTTAAGAAAAATACTACATCAGTTCTGTACGCTATATTAACCACCGCCTGCACTGCTGTGCAGAAATTACTACCTATGTAACCTCCTACCGCGGTTCGATTCCGGCCCTTCCCCTCGGCCTCCTCTTCACCGCGGCGGTTATCATCTTGTTAACTTTTCGACAGTGACCTTACGACGTTTTATTACGAAATATAGAAAATTGTTCCGGTTAAACTAAGAACGGTTTTCGATAGTTAATCCTTTCCTTTTTCTTAGGCAACGTGCGGTTTTCTTCCGAAAAATGGAGAAGTATCTTTTTAGAAGGGTACTTTTGATTGTTTCGAAATTGCGGAAGGTAAACGAAAGAAAGCAAGGTCATTACGTATCCGGACAGAGCTTACTATACAACGGCGGGTCTCGCAGCTGTGCTAAAAAAACACTTCATGCTTGCATCAAACGGCTTCCAAAAACGGTCTTTCACAACGGCAGCGGCACCAGGACGCGGTAAGCATGGAAAATGGATATCCGAGGCGGTAGGACGTTACATGACTGAGTTTGAAAAATTTTGGCTACATTCTCCCCCACCTACCCCACCATAGCGTCCCTTGCTATGGGTAGCTTTTTTGCTAAAACGTCAGCTACAAAACCGTCTCCACACCGGAGCGGTAACCGGGCGAATTTACCAAAATCGACCGGCGCTCGCATGTGCGCGGTAGTGTGATAACCTAGCATTACATGACATTGAATGCTGTAATAGCGGTAATAGCGGTAACTGTCCTCTTCAACATCAGTAAAAAACTTTTCTTCCTTTACATCCTGCGGTAACAGTCTTCTCATTATGGGACTAATCTCCTTCTCTTGTCCAGCATTAACACTTCTCTTTAACGTGGGGCGGTTTTATTACTCACTCAGTGACGAAACAAAAACTATCTTTTTCTCAACTTGGGGCAACTCAACTCACGCTTCTAACGGCAACACTTCTCTCATCTGTCCGGTAACATCTCTCCTTTTCACATCACAGAACTCCTTCATCCGGCATGCTGCTCTCCAACGCAGAACGTTGACAACTTGTCGTTATTATCAACGGGACCCTACAAGCTATCTACCGTCCAACGTGGGGCTATTTTATCACTCAGACACTTATCTCTTTATAACCGGGCAAAATAAGTCATCACGCAACGTGGGGCATGATACTTCCATTCTGCTCAACAATGTGAGGCTTAACTATCATTCACCGTTCAATCACTTGTCATAAAACCACTTCTTCTAACTCTGGCGGTAGGAAAAATTTGGCATTTCAATGGTCAACAAAAAATAATTGCGAAACCGCGGTATCTTTACCGGTATGGCAATAAAAAAAAATTGGTATAAGTCCATATCCATCAAAAAACGACTGAGGATTTCACGGCATTTCTGCCGGTAATGGCGGTAACAAGAAGAACGGAAACGACGCTTCCGACATTGGTTATTTCCGGCAGGGTTTCACCTGTGTTTCAGGCGGCAATTATATTCCGTCCCTGGCGACGGAATGAAAGGAAACAATCTCTACTCTCTCCGGCGCCTTGTCGCACACGCTTCTCGGCAGTCGTCGCGAGCAGAGCTCCGGGCTATTGTACAGGTAGCAACGCTACTTATACCTGACGGACGATTTTGCTGCTGGTGGCCAGCAACGCATTGCTGTATGCGGCGTGTTATACATCTACAACAGTTGCAAAGCTTAACATTGTGTATAGCAATAGACGGTTTTGGAGTAAAAGCGGTCGACGACCGGCAAACATTACCCTTACCCATATAGAAGTCAGCAAATTTATTTGGCAGTTTTCTATTACGGCGCGGGCGAGTTTCTTTTACCGTCCAGTCTGTATTATAAACTTTTTCTCTCTTGTCTGTCTCTGTCCGTACTAGCCGGAACAAACTCAACGGCTAGAGGGTTAAGTTCAAAGCTTGGCCTTTCCGGGCTTGGTGTTAAACTAAAGTCAATGTTGGCCGGTTGATCTTTTAGGGAATCGAAAGGGACGCCATTTCCTGGCGGCAATTGGCTGTATGTTATAGCATGGACCGGTTTATTATGATCATACACGGGGTGAATATCGGCGGTAACCGTCCCAGACGGCTTACGGCCTTTATTACCGCGCTGCCAAGCGGCACTTGAACGGGCCCTGCTTTGACTCCAAGATTTTCCGGGCACATCACGCTTCTCACTCTCAACTTTTTCGGCGGGAGTTGCATGCACTTCCGTGGCCGTTTCTTCACTCTTTCCTTCACCTCGCACGACAGTGGCGGACGTTGTCACATGATCAAACGCCGGCACGTCTGCTATCACTTCTTCCTTTACCGGGGTGAGGTCAGCATTCCATTGAACACTGCTGTCACCCGGTGTTCTACCCTTACTACTTGCCGGAACAAGGACGGCATTCCACTGAACACCGCTGTTGTCCGGTTTACTACCTCCATTCTTCACAATCTCTGCCGGTATGCGGACAGTTTCCCATTGGATGCTGCTGGCATTCGGCATACTACTCTCACTCTCTACATCTCTCTCTCCAGGTGGCGGTAACGCGGAGCTAGGCTGATCAGACACCAAGCCTCGTTGTTTACCGGCACCGTTACGCTGCTGATTTACCGGTCGCGGCACCGTTTGTTGTCCGGTAGACGGCGACAACATAGGACCTATTAACACATCTGGCGGTAATAGACTTGTAGCTGTGCACGGGTCTACAGTCGTATTACTTTTACCTGTTGTGGCCGGAAGCCAAGAACGAGGCGGCGTACCGAGGTATGCTTTCAGTTTATCTATATGCACCGTTTTTGCGGTCATTTTCGCGGTATGTTAAATTTTAGCGGTAACAGAAGACGGTGTCTCGACGATGAGGTAAGGCCCTTCATACTGCCGGCACCACTTCATCTGCTTCCCTCTCAGCTTGCGTGGATTGAAGTATAGGATCCATTGTCCGACTTTAAACTTTGTAGGTCGGAGACCTATGTCATAATACCGTTTGTTCTTTTCCGCACTGCGCTGCATATGCTATCGAACGGCGGTATATGCGGTAACTAATTTCTCTCGCATCTGCTCCACAAAACGGTCGTAGTTTTCATCACTTTCTTCTTCCGGTAATCCGTACGCAAGATCGGGCGGTGCTCTAGTCTCACGTCCTAGCATCAAAAAAATCTGCGAGTAGCCGGTCGTATCGTGGCTTGTTGCGCGGAAAGCAGCCATGACATACGATAAACGAACGTCCCAGTCACGCTGGTTTTCGGCGACGGTCTTTGCCAGGACACTATTCATAGTGCGGTGAAACCGTTTTAGCTGGTTGGTGGAAGGTTTATATAACGTGGTCCGGAGCTTCTCTATTGCAAATAAGCGACAAACTTCATTTATTATCCGTCCATCCACTTCTTTTTCCCGGTCACTTAAGATAGAAAGCGGGGCGCCGAAGCGGGTAAAAACTTGCTTTACTAACACTTTAGCTACGGTCTCTGCTTCTTTATTTTGCAACGGAAACGTTTCTATCCACTTAGACCATCTATCAAGACACGTCAGTATCCAGATGTTTCCACGATATGACTTAGGATGTGGACCGGTTAAGTCAATATACCATCTCTCATATGGAGCACCGGGCAACACCGGCTGCAAGGGTCCCTGCTTGGCCAGTTTTCCGCGGTGGTAACCGGTACACTCTGGGCAACGTTGACAAAATCGTCTCGTATCTTCTTTCCACGTCGACCAATAAAATCTCCGGCGGACCTGGTCTATCGTTTTCTGAATACCGAAATGTTCGGCTACCGTTCCGGCGTGGCATTGCTGTAAAGCTTTGTCCACTTGTGAGCGCGGTAACAACAACTGCATAAAATCCGGTTCTCCGACGTGCGGACTCTTCTTCCGGCGGTAAACCAGTCCGTCATATATCTTCAAATCTTTCCATCTACTTACCATCTTTTTCGTCAACTCAGTGTGCGTCTGCAATTTCTCTTTATTCGGCGGTTTTTCATCTGCTACACGCATAGCTATCACATCTCCTAACTCCGGGTCATCTCTTTGCTGTCGGCACAAAATCTCCCTCACCGAGACGGTAACACCGTCTTCAGCGTCCTGAATCACTCTCATTTTTCTTGGCGATAACTCGTCTAACTCACAGTCATACTCATTATTATCTTCCTCTTCATCTGTCAACGGTCGTCTGTCCGGTTTTCGGCTTAACCCGTCCGCATTACCGTGCCGTTTTCCGGGGCGGTGTGCTACCTCGTAGTCGTACTGCTCGATAAGGGTAAGCCACCTAGCGAGTTGCGGCATTGGTTCCGGTGTGCGGCGAAGCCAAAAAAGAGCGGCGTGGTCGGTACGGATGACAATATGATGGCCAAGTAAATATTGCCGAAATTGCTTAAGTCCGTATGCCACTACTAACAACTCTTTCCGCGTCGTCTCATACTTTCTCTCTGCAGCTGACATCGTTCTCGAAGCATACGCAATAACCCTCTCTTCTCCGGACTGTACTTGTGAAAGAACGGCACTCAGGCCGGTATCACAGGCGTCGGTATCAAGGATGTAAGTTTCGTCGTTCTCCGGTAAAGACAAAATCGGTCCGGTCATCAAGCGGTATTTCAACTCGTCAAAGGCTTGCTGGCATTGCGGTGTTTAGCAGAAAGTGACTCCTTTTTTTCATGAGGTCGTATAGTGGTGCGGCGATGACAAAAAAATCTTTTAGGAAACAACGGTAATAACCGGTAAGTCCCATAAAAAAGCGTACCTCCGTGACGTTCCGGCAAGGCGGCCAATCGCGGATGGCGGAGATCTTTTCGTCTTGCATCGCTATACCGTTTTCGGAGACTACGTCTCCGAGAAACTCGACACTCCGTTGAAAGAGTGAACACTTTGACGGTTTCAATTTTAGCTTGGCGGACCGGAGCCGGGCGAAAACTTCTTCCAGGTGGTAAAGCTGCTCCTCAAAACTCCGTCCAAACACAATCACATTGTTTAAATACACAAGGCAGGTAAGGTACGAAAGTCCACACAAAACACAGTCCATCAATCGTTGAAATACGCTCGGTGCATACGTCAGTCCGAACGGCATGACGGTAAACCGGTAACAGCCGGTCCGTGTGACGAAGGCGGACTTGTCGCGGTCTTCCTCGGCGATCGGTATGTTGTAGTATCCAGAGCGTAAATCAAGTGTGTTGTACCATGAAGATCCGGACAAAACATTAAGACAGTTGTCGATCAGCGGTAGGGGGTAGCTATCCTGTCGGGTAACTGAATTAAGCCGGCGGTAATCGATACAAAACCGCAACGTTCCGTCCGTCTTTTTTTCACAAGTACTACGTTTGAAGCCTATGGGCTGGCGGCGGGCTCGATAATTTCGTGTTTCCGCATCTCTCTTTGCTTCCGCCATTTTTTCTGCAAAGCTTCGTTTTTTTCTCTAAAACGGACGGTTGACCGGGCTTAGTTATCTCTCTATTTTTCCTATCTGCCGGTCGCGGCATCTCAGCCTGCTGCAAACGGTAACTGTCTTTCGTCTATACCTCCAACTGCTATGCTATTCTCAAAGCGGCATCTAAGTTTTCTGGATTTTTTTCCCGTATTGTCAAACCAAGTTTCGGGTCTCCAAGCACATCTAAAAAGTAGTCGGTAGCCATAACCTCTCGTATCTGGTGTTCAACGGTCGGAAAAGCAAGTGCAGCTATCCGGCGGATATCGGCGTGCAAAGCTTGCAAGGTCTCTTTCGGTCGGCGTCTCCGGTTTTGTAACTTAATCCGGTATTTATCCGCAAAAGCCTCTCCTCCAAACCTCTTCTTTAACGTGGCGGTAAGCTGAGAAAACGAGACGGTCATATCATCTCCGTACTCCCGCAACACACTAGCAGCCTCTCCCTCCAAAGAACTACGCAAATATGCTAACTACTGCTGCCGGTTCCATTTTTATGCTCAACACAGTTACAAAACTGTGCCCAAAAACTTTCAAACGACCGGACACCATCAAATTTTGTCAGTTTTAAGATATGTTTAAAAAGGCGGACTTTTACCGGGCTCTCTCTCTCGCTATCAGTCTCTGAAGACGAACTGCTGTCTGCACTATTATTATGCTTTTTTTTCTTACGTCGGCATTGCACTGCTTTCTTACAGCGATCCGGTGACAAACTCTTCGTATGGTCGGTAAATGGGGAGTGGCGGTAATTTTTACCGTGTCTGCCTACCTTTACCGTTTTGTCAGGGTTATCTGTCCGGGGTTGTCTGGCCGGAGATTTTTTAACACGTGGGCTTACGCCTCTTTTTGTGAGTTCGTGGCGATAAATCGCTCTTTTCGGCCTTTTTGTGCGTCGTTACCGATGTTGGTAACTGTCGGGAAGTTTGCGGTTTTTTATCAGAAGAACGAGCGGTAACTATTTGTTTGTGAGGTTTTGGTAAATGGAAAACGGTTTTACCGGTTCTGTATTGAAAACTTAACTGGCGATTATGAGTTGAATATTTGCCGGGGCGGGGAGTGTCGGTACAATATTTTTCCTCACGTAGTCCTTTCGTATGTCGTTTACGGACGGTGTTTGACGGAGATCTACCGGTGCGACGGTAACTCAAATCGTCGTTGTCGGACTCTTCTATGTAAAACATCTTTTGTTTGTTGCGGTCGAGACTGTTGTCATCTTTCGTAGCAGAGTCAAAAAACACGGAATGATGTCCGGCATCGCGGCGTCGCGGCAGCATTCTTCTATGTAGTCGAGTGCTGGTTGCTGTTTGCCGGACAGGTGGTGCGGTAGCGAATTTATCAGGCGACTCTGAACAGGTCTCAACGACGGTATCTTTATCCTTATCATCTATCTTAGCAGGATCCATGGTTCCACTCGGCGGTATTACTACGTTGTCGTCGGCGAAGCTTACCGGTGTCTTCCTAGCAGTAACGAAAGTTGGCGGAGTTTCAGGACAATACGAAGCGGTAACAGGTTCGGTTCCGTAAGCGGAGTCAATCGGCAAGGTCGGCGAAAATAACGACGGTGACGTTGGCTGGTTGTATGTAGACGGTAGCAGTGCTGCTCTAGTCGGTTGTCGCTTGATTACCGGTCTGTCGATCTTCGTTTTGGTTGTAGTGTCGTTTTTCACTTCGAGGCCCCACGGTTGGGCGCCAATGTAACCTTCTACTGCGGTCCGATTCCGGCCCTTCCCCTCGGCCTTCTCTCCACCCGGCGGTTATCATTTCGTTGATTTTTCGACAGTGACCTTACGACGTTTTATTACGAAAGATAAGAAATTGTTCCGGTTAAACTAAGAACGGTTTTCGATAGTTAATCTTTCTTTTTTTAGGCAACGTGCGGTTTTCTTTCGAAAAATGGAGAAGTATCTTTTAGAAGGGTACTTTTGATTGTTCCGAAATTGCGGAAGGTAAACGAGAAAAGCAAAGTCATTACGTATCCGGACAGAGCTTACTATACAACGGCGGGTCTCGCAGCTGTGCTGGGAAAACACTTCATGCTTGCATCAAACGGCTTCCAAAAGCGGTCTCCCACAACGGCAGCGGCACCAGAACGCGGTAAGCATGGAAAATGGATATCCGAGGCGGTAGGACGTTACATGACTTTGAGTTTGAAAAATTTTGGCTACACCTACGCTAACAATCCACGCTTACTGTGTCCCAGCACGACACTTTAAAGAACTACACAGTCGTCCGTCCAGCCACCCGTACAGCACGGCAGCAATGCGGCATCCGACCGGTCGCACTGCTACACCACTAATTAACAGAACAGTCCAGAAAAGCAGAATAATTCTACCAAAACAGACTACAAAAGTGAAAATAAAAATATAAATTTACACATGATAAAAATAACTTTTTTTACTGTAATCCCCCCCACCAAATGCTCGCCCCACGCTTGGCTATAGCAAGGTTTAAAAAACTATCGTTTGCCCGCCCGTGTGATGGAAAGACCAGTGCATACATTACAAAAATTTGGAAAAAAAGAAAAAAAAATACCGTACCAAAAAGCCGTCCAGTCCGTCCGTCCATCCGTTATTTGACTAACATGAGTTTGTCGGTGTGGAATATTTTCCTCACACCGCCACGGTCTAATTTAACCACGTAAGTAGCATCATTAAGCTTTGCCATAACTTGGCCTGTGTTTTCGAAGAAGTTTTGCCATTTAGGCGTACGCCCACGAAATCGACGCGGATAATACACTCGCACTTTATCTCCTACTGAAAATTCGTAAGGTCTGACCTTACGATTATACCAAGTACTCGCTGCTTTTGCAGAGCGCTGAAGCGCTTCTTGCACTACGGCGTAAGCCAAACGAAGACGTTCACGGACTCTATAAACATGCTCAGAAAGAGGACGGTCCTCCACTTGGCCATCAGAGAGCAAAAAATCTGCATTCCACACATTCAAAAAACGGCTGTACCCAGGTACTACTGTGCACTGACGCATTATAACAGAATGTGACATAACCAAGACAGTCACTCCAATCACGCTAATGGCTAGAAACCATTTTTGCCATCATGGCATGCAGGGTGCGATGCCAGTTTTCAACTGACCCGCTTGTCTGAGGGCGATAACCACTACTGCGGATTTTTTGAATGCCTAGCAGTTTGCACAGCTCACTCACGATTTCATTTTCAAATTTCATTCCGAGATCTGACAATAACTCAAAATATTGAGACCAGATTAAGAAAACGGGTTTCACTAGCACTCGCGCGATAGTGCTGGCTTCCTTGTTGCATATTGCCACTGCCGTAACATGCTTTGTATACGGATATATAGCCGTGAAGATGTACCGATACTGGTTACTCGGGGGGAATTGGCCACAGAGATCGATAACCAATCGCTGGTTTGGCGCCCCCATTCTCATCGGGTGCAAAAAAGCCTGCCGCGGCACGGAACCACGGTGAAAAGCAGCACACTTCGAACAACAGTCAATAAACACCTGCAAATCGGTCCGCCAACTATACCACCAAGCTCTACGAGCTAAGTGTTCCGCTGACTTGGTAAATTTTAAATGAGCGGCAGAATCGCTGTGGATCAAAGCCATGAAACTAGGCCTAAGTAAAGTTGGCATTATCGTCTGACAAAAATCGGCCGTTCCATCCGGCTTGTGAAAAATGCGACAAAGCACATTATCTTTCAGTACTAAATACTCATACTGACGCCACAATGCACAGAGCGCAGGGGTTTAACCTCCTCCCAAGGGGGTCTTTGACCAGTAGAGACCAATTCCGTGGCCGGGCCAATTTCAGGATTCTTTCTCTGTTCATCAGCCAAAAATTCGGAACTCCAGTCCTGTACACCATTTTCCACAGCCTGCGGCGCAGATCGATCCAGCAAACTGGTTTTCTTTTCCCGTTTACTAGATTTACGAGTACGGACTTCTTCGGGGGGGGGGGTTTCACCCGAGGGGCGCTCCTCCTCTTGGTCATCTACGCTCTCCTGGAAGTTCTCAGACTGCAAACGGCGTTTTTGCGCCCGTGTCGTGACGCTGGCGACGTGTGTACCTGTAACCTACGGTTACACTGTTTGCAAGGCATTCCGCTATCTTTTTCACACGGACAAATGCGACTCAAAGCATCACAGTTAGTGTGATTTTTACCGGCGCGATACTGCAAATCAAAGTCAAACTCGGCCAGAAAATCTAAAAATCTGGCCTGCTGGCCCAGAGGCTCAGCTGTGGACTGGTAATATTTCAAAGCCATGTGATCAACTCGACAAACAAAACGATGGCCTAGTAGATACGAACGAAAATGTTTCAACGCGAAAATCATCGCCAAGAGTTTGCGTCGCGTAGCACAGTACGAACGTTCGGCACGATTAAGTGTACGACTAGCATACTCAATCACCTTCAACTCACCGTTTTGCCACTGTTGAACTACTGCGCCCATGGCGAACGCAGAGCAATCGACATGACTACCCACTTACCTTCATCATTCGGCATAGCCAGAACTGGGGGCGTGGTCAGCATGGCCTTTGAGGCATTGAATGCGGCCATCCGCTTCTCAGTTGGCTCAATCTGCACGTCTTTGCGCAACATTTCCGATAGGGTTCGACCACTGCACTGAAGTTTGGACGAAACGAACGATAATAGTTGCAAAGTCCCAAAAAACCGCGGAGCTCTGTGATGTTTTGTGGAAAAGGCCAAGCCAAAATTGTGGCGACCTTATCTGAGTTGACCTCCACACCCTGGCTGGACACAATATGTCCGAGAAACTTAAGTTTACGCTGAAACAAGTGACATTTACTCGGTTTCAGCTTAAGACGGGCCTGTCAAAAACGCTGCAAAACCAGTCCTACGTGATGCAAATGGTCATCAAATAAACGCGACATAACTATGCAATCATCAATAAAAACCAAACAGCACAGGTACGTTAATCCATGCAAAACCAAAGTCATGAGCCTAGCGAAAACGCTTGGGCTATTACTAGCACCCATCGGCAGACGTGTGAACCTAAACTGTTCACGACGAGTGATAGAAGCAGTTTTATTTCTGTCTTCTTCCGTCGCAAGCGGAAGCTGGAAAAAACTGTGACTTTGGTCGATAAACGAAAAATAGACGGCGCCACTGAGCGCATCGAGACAGTCAAAAATACGAGGCAACGGAAACTTGTTTTTTACCGTGATCTCACTCAGTTTCCTGAAATCGACCGTTACACGCGGTACGGCGGAATCCTTTTTTTGACAAGCACAATGTTTGCCGCCCACGGCGAACTACAACGTTCACAAATACCTGCATCTACCAGACGCTTAATCAAATCGTCGATGACATCCAAATGAATTTTGGGGTGGCGACAAAGAGGCTCCGCAATCGGCGGATGGTTACCTGTATCAATGTGGTGTGAAACCAAAGAGGTCACCCCCAAAGCATATTCGTGCCTCGAAAAAACGCCTGCGTTCTGTATTATTAACTCGGCCACTTTCCGCTTCTCTTCACGGTCTATATTAGCCGGAAGATTGTCAAGAAGCGGTTTGGCATGCACAAAATCGGTATCAAAAATAGCATACAAATCCCCCTCTGACTTACTGCTCAAATCGTCACACAATCGAGTTTTTGTGCCAACACTGTTTTCAGGCTGACAGTCTACTGCAGCACAGCGTGGCTGGTTGTACAGCTAACCACCGGGCACCGGCATGTCTTCCTGCACAGGGGTGGGGTGGGCGACTGGCCTAGCTGTTGCACGGGCCGGCGCTGCCACTCCTCTCCCTGCACTGTCCGACGCCGGTCGCCCCGCAGACCCCGAACTAGAGTCACTCATACCTGTTTCACACGCCGTGTTTACACTCTGCTGGCCATTGGCTATCAATGAAACATCTCGTGCAGCCGTTTTAACCTGTGTAACATCATTCAAACATTTACCTGGCACTGCTGAACCCAGGCACAAATCGCTACGCAAAAATTGCTCCCGCCCTGACACGTTAATAACAGGCACAGCTGCAAATTTATTACAATCTGGCATTAGTGTTCTGGCTACCAACAACCCAGAATGAAGCTCTGCGGCTTTATTAACCCAGTGAGCAACCACGGCATAACGATCAGACATTGGCAGCTTAACAGGCACATTAACACTGCAATCAGCCGGTACCGATATCGGCGAACGAACGTAAATTCGCCGACTTTTGGCCTTGCTGGGCCGATGTTTTAGCACACACTTACGGCCGTTCACAACAAGCGCACATTTATCAAACAGCCAATGGCAACCATAACGTTTGAGAAAACTGTATTTCAAGATAATCTCGTCAATGTTATCGGTCACCAAAAAGTCACCAGATAACTCTTGGCCGTTCAAAATGAATTTCAAGGTAGCCACAACCAAAATGGCAATCTCGGTTCCATTTGCCGCATACACAGTTTTCTCGGCAGGCCTAAGCCTCAGCCTACGTGCATATTTACCAGGCAAAATGCACTTATCACAACCGGTATCGAGCAAACACATAACAGTACGGTTTTTAGAACCGACTTTCTAGGTTATGTCCAAATATGTTTCAAAAGAACACACATTTAAATCATTTTCAACGACCTCAGACACATTGGTTTTGACCTGTGTCTCCGCGGCAGACTCCGCATCGCAGTTTGGGCATTCTCTGGCCTAATGACCCTTGTTTCGGCACAGCCAGCACGTATCTGGAGGGGTCCTATCAGTACTGTCCGCGGTAGTATACATGTAACCACCACGGCGACCCCCGGCCTCGACCGCCCCCGGTCCGGAAGAACGGTGATGCATTGGGGTTTTGCGCCGCTGGGGTCCCCCTGACGACCCAAACCCCGACGATTGGGGTGGAAATTGGGGCTGCATAGGTGGCGGAAAAGTGGGCCACCCTGAGTTTCTGGGGCTCCACCCACCGGATTCAGCCGCCAACGCTCGTTCCCTCCAAAAATGTACATCAGCACTGGCTTGCTGTATTCTCCGACGCATACTAACCTGTTCGATCTCTAACTGTTTGATTTTTGCTCCACCGCGTTGTTGCTCCCCCTTTTGCGTTTCGGTCGTGGAAGCGAAGGTTACGGTTTTTTCGGGTTTAACCGAACGTACTTTTTTCCGCTCTTCTGAGCCGTTTACTTCTGCTCCATCTGGAAGCAAACTTTCGTACGCTTTTAGACGACACACATGGTTCAACGCTTCGTCCAAATTGGCCGGCTGTAACTCGAGAATTTTAATTCTCAACTGGGGGTTTTCCAAGCTATTGAAAAAGCAGTCCCGACCCACAATCTCGGCCATCTTGCCAGATTCGCCTGGAAATCCTAAAGCCAGCAGCCGCCTAATATCGAAGCACAACGACTGCGCACTTTCCCCCCTTTTACGCTTTCTGGCGTACAACTGAGCACGATAACGCTCCTGTTGAGACAGATCGCTGACAGTTGCAAATCAAATAGTTTAATCAATCGACGAATTGTTCAGTTGCACTATTTAACAAGAGATATCTCAGCTTTTACATCAATAAATCAATGAACTGTTCTGTTTCACTGTTCAACAATCAATATCTTATTTTTTACATCAAGAAATCAAATCACAGTGATATAAACAGTGTCAAATAATCAATATTATCAAATATCATAAAAAAAACATTATATATTATCGATGCACAACTAAGCCACACGATAAGGGCTTTAACACAGATTATACAGATAGTTTAATAGCCCTGAGACTTTGAGTTTTACTCACAGAAGTCTCCTTCCCGCGTTATACCACTATAGGGCCTACACAAGCACCCAATACTATCACACAAGCCAAATCAAAGGCTATACAATCTTGGCATTATTCGCATGCCACACACATCGACCACACATCGACCGTTCCGGTCTATCTCAGAACAAGAAGTGTACTCAAACGGCTCAATTACGCGCCAACATTGGACAATGACCTTATTGTCGCTTGGTCTTAGCCAATAGCAATCACAACATTTAATTTATAATCTGCGTAAAAAAGCGCTGAGTTGAAAACACACTCTCGGATTGGTCGGCACCTACCGAACAGGTATGTAAACACAGTCACAACGTAAGCCGCAGTAACACAACTAGTTACTTACGCACTAGCCTAGTCGCACAAACACAGGCACAACCAGCCATACAACAACAGTGATAGGCAAGCACACTGACAGACACACTTCAGCCACGCCAGGGCAGAGTTGCTATACATATGAGTCTGTTCGTCGTAGTCGGTCTACACGACAACTAATACAATACATTGACAAACAAGCAGCGAAAAATACAGACAGCGAGCTTATTCTAATAAGAAAAAAATCGACGCCGTTTTTCTGGCAAGTGTCATACACACACGCCGGCCAACAAACTAACTTGGCCTGACACTTAGCGTTTGCTATCATGTGCTAAAACGAAGGACAAGACAACAGGACTACATCAGATATGCAGAGTGAAGTAGTAGTGAACCAGTAGTGAACGTACACTGGACTAGTCAAGTAGTTGGAATTTCAATCAGTACTATAATGATAACGTACTGTTTTCTTCATTACTGTTTTTTTCAATATCACTGTTACTTAACCCGTGTTTTATACACGCACGTGAGTGTGACATTTGTTCGAGAATGACAGTGAATGCGATGTGTAGTTCGAGTGATGATAAAATCTTTATTGAATTATTTGGGAATGAACTTAGTAAAACAGTGACTTTAATAGCCTAACGCTACATTTTGATTGCCTGAGACTCATTTGGATGATTCATATTTTGGCACCTGTCTTAGTTTGCGTGTTTATATGCTACAGTAGAAGCTTATTATTGTTTGGCTACTTCAGTGACATTTATTGCAATTGTTACTATTTACTGTTGTTTGATTTATTGTTGTTTTTGGATTCATGTATGACAAACATAATAATTTATGTTTACCATTTGCTTTGCTTTGCTTACATTTGTGACAATTTAAAACATTTACACTGTGATTTGACAGTGAAATTAACTATTGTTATTTGATTTATTGACTACTTTGATTTTGCTTACGTCGTTATCATTGCTGCATATTATATTACACGTGTCTCAAAAAAAAACTAGTTCCTGTAACACCTGTGTTCAAAATTGTCAGAACTTGTGCTCGAAGTGTGCCCTACGTGCACGGACACAAGCGCTCAGACGGCAGCGCCACTGGCTGATCGCGGCATCAATGATCGACTGGTCGAACTGCGCCCACTCGTTGACGAGACGCGTTTTGAGTTCATCGATGTCAGCAATTTTCGAGCGATAAACTTTCTTCTGATAATTTTGAACACAGGTGTTATAGGAACTTATAATTTTGCTAAATAAAGCGCCGTTTGTTTATTGTGCGCTAATTAAGTCTTTAAAAGTTTATTGGAGATAACAACCTTATGTAGCAATTTGGAACATTTGCGTTTAACACGGTAAGGTGATGAAGCAAATTAGTTGAGGTGGAAAATAAGTGCACCTCGCATATATTTATATCATTTGCCATCTTTCTGCCAAAAATTATTAAAATCGGTGGAAATTTGACGCAGTTCTGACAAAAACAAATCTGCTTAGTTTTTTTGGGACACGGTGTATATTACGTTGTAGCTTAGTGTTGTATTTTTAGACTAGATTGACTGTTGTTTGAAGTTGTGTAATTTGTTAGTTCGTGCCTTGACGAGATTCGGTGTCATTGTTTCTGGCTCGACACCAAAAATGTTGGTGTAGTGCATCGTCAACGCGCAGGGCAAAACTCGCCTGATGTTAATCGCCGCCGCCTGCACACACAGCTGACATTACACTTAGCTAGAACTCCAACGTCGACACCGGAACTATCGACACTTACGTATTTTATTATTGTCACCCCACACGAACTAAACATTACTGCATATGCTGTTTATCGTCAGACATTATGTTTTTGTTTTGTCTATTTTGTCTATTTTCTACCATGAACATTTATCTCTGTCCGAAAAGTTTAATGACATCAGTTTAGTATTTACTATATTAAGTGACGTCAATTTTTTCTTAGTATTACGGACTATATTTAGTAGCATAGGCTGCATTATTTTATTTTCTCGTGAATTTCTTGGTCTCTTTTGAGTGACATTTTCGCGGACGAAAATTTTTTTCAAAACGAAGGCAAATGGAAAAAAAGCTAATTTAACGAATAATTAATTAGTTTTTGGTCTCGTAGGATAAGTTCCTCAAAGGTCACTTAGTACTGTAAGCTTAGTATAGCGAGCCGCTTGGCCAGCTGAAAGCTGACTACTTATGAAAAAAACATTGTTGGGCTCTGCTAAGGTGAAAGTCGTAACTAAGCTGTACTGTAGCTTAGGAAACAAATTGAATATTTAGTGGCCGTAGGCTAGAGCTTCGACGGTATTGCCGCGGTTCCCAAAAAGGCAATCTATCGGCCCTGAGTTTGTTAAAAGGAGGAGCTAATGAGTGTGTCTACATCTTTGGGGCTACAGCCTGTAGCCAGGAAACCGCTGTTGTCTAAGTTTAGCTAGGCTCGAGAAATCCACACCTCTTGACGTCACTTTCTAGGCTTAGTCGCTAGCGGTCAGATGAAGGACACTTCGCTTGCTGAGTATGCTTTCTGTCCGAATCGTATTGGAATGTTACGTTAAATAAAAGTGTTAGAAGTTTATTAAAAACGTTTCCAATGTTACTAAAGGCTCCCTCAGAATTGTTTTCTCAGCATTCTCCACATTAATTTTATTCTCTGATTTGTTGTATTGCGCCCATACAGAAAACTCTTTTCACCAGAAAATAAATCCGTGCGATTTCTGCGCAAATACTGCTGCATTACTTGAACATGCCCATTTTTGTGTCATTGTTGGCTCGAACGATTGACGGACAACCTGCCAGGCTGGCAGCAATGCGACTGCTTTGACGTAATAACCACCTACTAATCTTGGATTATTATTTGTGGAAGGTGCCTCTAACCAAACAATGTGTCTTGAAAATCCGTCAACACATCCATGGACGGCTATGCCATACGGCTTCAACTTGTCCCATTCGTCCATGTGCCAAACAAAGTTCGGCCTTTGGCAAAATATCTCATTCTCCGCAGTGTTCGTTGTTGCCTCAAAGCAACACCGTTAGCGTCAACAGTTTGCATAATTATGGCGACTTCATTTTTCGACACTGACAACCCATTTTCTAAGCATTTTGTGTGCATCCATCTGTAGCCAAATAAACCACCACTTCTTTTAACTTTTTTATAAATGAATAACACAATTGCCGTCACGTCAGAATAATTCTTGCGCCTGTACAATGTGGCCCTCTGTAGAATTGGTTTTAGAGTTCTGATACTTATGACAGTGCCGTGGTTCGCGGCAAGTGCAAACAATATATCGCGCTGAGACATTGCCATTCCAAAGTAAGCTCTGATAAAGTCCACATGACTAGTCATGGTGTGGACGGGTGGTCACGCACTGACGTTTGTAAGCAATCAACGACAGCATACCAGGTACCTGCCAGACACCATAGCAACGTAAGTATCGGGCTAAAAACAATCACAGCCATTAGGCGTATGCATTTTTGTCATATTTTGCACGCACATTCTTGCAGGAAAATGGGTGTGAATGTGCAGCTGGAGTTACAAGTATGGCCAACGATAGGATTATTTCTTCCTCACTCTTTTTGTTTTTTTTCCTCTCCCCTCCCGTCTTTTTCATGTCCTTCTTACCCTCCCTTCCCTTTTATCTTTTCCCCCACTCCCCTTCCCTCCGCAATAAAAATTGATTTTGCCAACAAGGGCATAAACTTCAAGGTTTTTGCGAAGGAGCCCCCAAGCCGAGACGCCGAAGGCATGCTTTGAGAGGGAAAAGATTTTGGGAGAGGGTTTCTGTTTCCCCAGTTGACTAGGGGATCTGTGGAGCGTTGTAAGCTGTATCAGCAAGGTCTGAGGCAAAGCTCCAGCCGAAATTAAATTTGGCACATGTTTACACTAAAAATCTGGCCGCTGATGATAGGAATTTTGCTTATAAAGTAAGCCAAAAATGGGGGCTCCAAATGAAAAAAAACACTAGGCAAATTATGGGGAGCTGAGCCTACTGCGATCATTAAAGTTTACGCCTACGTCTGCCAAAGAATGGTCTAACCACCCACTAAGTAAGTAAAAAGATGGACGCTTGTTACTACTGGTTGATCATCTTTCGCTTAAAAGTAAAATTTAAATTTATTTCTTAAAACAGTCAAGGTCACGTCATTTACACAAAATTCTAGAGGTTTGAGCAAAAAATGTGGTCTTGAGCACCTTACCCTAGTAGCTATAGCGTTGCCACATGAAAAACATAATACGAACATTTTTGCTGCATTAACTACACAAACGTTTGCTTAACAAGTTACCAACTATACTGACCATCAATTCGAAAAAGAAATTGTACCTCCCTGTCCCACGCACTCATGAGTGTTGGGGGTACATTGTTTCTTTAAATTACAATGGTGGCGCCGCCCATGAATGGGGGACAAACAGGCCTTCCTGTGCCATCCCTTCCTATACGCCTCCACTTTTCCTCCCCTCCTTTCCCTTCCCCTTTAATCTAGCTATGGGGTCTGGGAAACACTGTAGGCTCTCTTATCAGGCTCCGAGGCCGTGCCCGGCCAAAATTGATTTTGTGCTTTTTAGCCTTAAAATATGACATCTGGTAACAACAATGTTATTTATTTTTAGGTAAATGAACACTTGTACTAAGTCCTTGTCGGCGGAGGGGGTACACTCAAGGAGGTACACCCACTCTTTAAAAATTCTCACCGGATTTTTTGTCATTTTAAAAAGTAATTTTTTGACCGAAGTGGGAGACGAGCCCCCATCCCCCCGTACATAGCTACGCCATTGCACTGACGTATAAATACATAGATGCATGGAAAAGTGAGGGGATCAGTTGACTTCGTGCTTCCACGATTCCTGTATCTTAACAATGAAAGTGACAAGGTATAAAACGCGAAAGTGCAAACAGCAGCATAATGCAGTTTCCCTACGATTAGTACGATAGCACTGCTTTCTTGTCAAAGATATTGTCACCTGTATGCTTTTACGCAGCATTTTTGCTCACTACCTCTAATATGCTCATACTTTCGTTAAGATTCCTACAAATAAATCTTTTAACACACAAAGTCATGAAACACATAGGTCCGTGTGTACGGCTGTATCCATTACTTAAAACTAGTTCAACGTATGTAATCACAATAGTCCTACCGCAACGTCTCAAACGGGCACACAGACAAATTGTCATGGCGTGGTAGAATACAATCAGACAGAATAGTAATGTAATTCAAACCATCTGTGCTATATCATGACTAGCTAGCTAACTACCACCAAACAGTATAGGCTACATTTATAACAGCTACACCAAAAAATTCCTACAGACAGGCGTGGGTGGCCATGTATTACCTTATAACCTAAATGTCTACACTGAATCGAAATGGCTATCTCTGGCCCAGAGATACTAAGTCTAGACCAGAGATAATTTCTTTGGGCCAGAGAAATTATCTCTGGGCCATAAAAAGTATCTTTGGCTTAGACTTATTATCTTTGACCCAGACATACTAAGTCTGGGCCAGAAATACTTTTTTGGGCCAGAGATAATTTCTCTGGGCCAGAAAAAGTATCTCTGGCCCAGACTTAGTATCTCTGGGCCAGAGATAATATCTGTGGCCCAAAGATACTAAGTCTGTGCCAGAGATACTTTCTCTGGCCCAGAGAAATATCTCTGGCCCAGAGATAATTAATATTTTTGTCCTACGGGCCAGTGTAGCCGTATGAACAGTCGAGATAAAATTCTTAAGTCACGACATGCCATACACTACTATCCAAATGCCTGTCCGGACAGTAATAGTGACTGAAGTAATTCGTCTTTCGAACCAAACAGCAAGGAAGCCAATAAAAATGCATCGGCCCAGGCGTTTATTGAAATTACCTAAATATAATGAAGTAAAATCCTTTCAGATCTTCTGGGTTCAGTTCCGCAATTGTGCCAGGCATAGTAACTGGAACCTGCAAGAAAATTTAGCCCATTTCAGCGCTAGGCGCCTCGACTCGGCTCTCGCCTTTGGTGCTTGATCTGGTCATTTTAGTTAATTTTCCGTAAGTCGATTACTGTTTGCAATGCTGGCGGTGAACTTTAGGCGATTCTTTTCAATACGTAATTGGCGAAATACTCGACAGCGGCAAAAGTATCTGAAATACAACTTTTTAATGGTTTTTACCCTTGTTTGTTTTATCTCAAATTTTTCAAGGTGTTTCCCATAAACTACGTCGCCAACAATATGTCAGCGAAGATTTAAGATACTTAATATAAGGTGGAGTGTTCTATTTTATGCGATCACAATACATCAAAATTACAAATGACAGACAGACAGACAGACAGCCGGACGATGTAAACAACACGGCGAGCAAAAACTTAACGTTTAGCAGCGTTTGGTAATGACAGATTGTGGTGCGTTTTATTGTATGCAGAAATAAAAACAATTTCAGCTTTTTTGAAAACATATATCGACACAGAAATAATTCACCTACCGGCTTGAAATATGGCTTTACTTGGCTAAATGCTGACACATCGATTTCTCTTGATTTGGATCTACGAGAACCGAGCGCTGCTTTTTTGCTGGAGTTACTCTATTTTACGTACGTCTATTTTTTTTATTTGTAGCTGTAACATTCTGATTCCATGACCAAGGGCTACGATCGCAAGTTTTAAATCTTTTTTGCCTTAACCATCTCAGAGTTGCTAACTGTCCGACCTAGTACAGGGTGGGCAAACAAACCGGACCTGTTCAAGCGTTGATAACTCAGCGACGGTTAGTGGCAGAAAGACATAATGCTTCAAAAGTTTTAGAATGCTGGAAAGAATAAACGACAAATTTGCATATTAAAACATTTAAATATTTTTGCCTAATTTGCATTAATATTTGTCACTTCCGAACTTTCGTTAAATTTACCTGTAACGCATGGATTTACATGGATTTTTTAATTTTTATAACTTAACGATGTTTATTGATGGACAGGCGCGTAATATGCCAACAGTTTTGAAATTGTGTAAAGAAAAAGTGTAGCTTACATCTTGCATTATTTAAATATTTTATGCTTGATTTACACAAATCTGCACCACCCTTAAAATTATGTTAAATTGGCAGTAACACATACTTTTCATTTAGCATACAGTGAAATATCAACAATCATTAACACAAACGTTAAATTTAAATAAAATTTGTCATAGGCAGTTGCCCAGCTTTTGCTTTCATAACAGTCATTAGTCCTTTTAGGCAGCTGATCGATCGTTGGTGTCAATGTGTTCAAAATCAGCTGAGCTTACCGTTTGATTAGCACACGTTTTAGCTGGTCAGTTACTAAAATTTTGTGGTCATGTTATCGGTTTTAATGACCCAACACCGAATAATTTATAGAGTTTATATCTGCACTTTTTGGCAATGAGTTTTTGAGTTCAATGAACTTAGGCACACGGAAGTGCAGGCAAATGCCTAATTTCAATGGTAATAAAGATTTGTGCAAATTAAGCAAATAATATTTAAATGATTTATTATGCAAATTAGGTTTTTTTTGTTTACAACATTTTAAAACTTTTGACATATTACACGCTTTTCTACAGGTAACCGTCGCTGAGTTATCAACGATCAAACAAGTCCGTTTCTTAACCCACCCTGTATATGTGGGTCCGCTGGGGGTGCGTGGCGGATCACCAAACCGTGTGGCTATAATGTTACATAAGAAACGAGACAAAAATATTATTAAAATAAAAACTTACTAAATTTATTACGTTTAAGGCTCAACAATAAAACATGAATAGACAGCAGGTTCACGTACTTAACTGCTACCAATTAAACGTCCAACGTTTAAACTGTCAACTTGGGCGCCACAACCTATACGTCAAATCCGAGTCTTCAACACTATATGCAAAAACATAATGTCTATTACGATTAACACTTTTTAACCTAAGTTAGACAACTTTTATTCAAACCATCAGTCACAGTAGCAACTTTAACTTAAGACTTGTTTTATTATAATTGTTCAATGTTTAGGAAAAATTAAAAATAAAAAAAATTTTAAAAAAAATTAAAAAAATGAAAAATACAAAAAAAATTGAAAATGCCGTTAAATTTGGTAAATAAAGGCAAAAAAGTAAAAAAAAACCGGGGTCGACTTAAAACAAAGGCGTATTTTGATAAAAGTTAGCTACCACAATTATACGAGAACTTTCCCTTCAATGACAGATTTGACTATGCACAAAGTACTGTGGTACCAACCAGTTAAATTACAGGTCAAACTGAACATTCTGACATTTATACGTATTTTGTACTAAGTTTCGACGCTTCTCGGACATCGTTACTGTCCTGCCTACAGTCATCGATACTAATCAAACCGGCCGATAGTCAAACTTTGAGTGAAACAAGGCAGCTACTACCGTACGAATACCGAGCGACTGACAAACTGACAACAGGCTGAGTGACTGACAACAAGCTGAGTGGCGCCGTTTCCGGCTGCAGTCCGCTTTTATACTGTTCCGGTTCTGCCTACTAGAAACGGGCCAAATCAAAATAGTATAAAAAATATAAACAAATTAAAAGTGTCAGTTCGTCACAACCTCCCCCTTCTAAAGCATTAATGCCTTCGTTGATATCACAGGTAAACTAGCCAAACACATTCTAACCTTACACCGTATATGCACACAATGCCAACCGGCAGTCAATTTTTGTTTCACAGAGAAAACCGTCACACAAACTCGTGATCAAACAAGAATAACTCGCGAACACAAGAAAGTGTAAACAATCACACAACTCGTAAACAAGCAAAAATAACTCGTAAACAGACAAACAATGTAAACCATTACGCAAAATCGTGAACAAACAAAAATACCCACAAACTGTTGGACCAATGTGTCGACGAATGGCCAGTACGCTGAAGCAAACAACAGAGAGCTAAGCGGGTTTTTCACAAGGTTAGTCTGATTCCTAGCATTAGTTTACTTTATCCACATGCACAACAAACGGTTGACTTCTTGAATTTCCGCAACAACACATTCGCTGCAGACAACACCTTTTCCACTCGGAAAAACCATTGTGTGTACTTTTTCTGCTACTTGTTGAAATGTCCAACACGTTTTCAAAAATTGTAATAATAAACAAGCTGTCCTACAGAAAAAAATTGGGTTTAGCACGAAGGTCGTAATATTTCTGATCGTGCACAACAGTTTTGCTCTAAAACTATAGTTTAAAACTTAAGTCTAAGCGAAATTTAAAGTCACCCATTGTAGTGAACCCCGGGAACATAGACATTCTGGCTTGAAAACCGGCGGGGCGCTAGTCCTTCGCCAGTCCTCACCCAGGCATAAAGGTAGCGGTCAACGGCTTCTTCTTCGAAGAAGGCGGATGAACTGCGCCTCGTTGG
>Ga0209367_1002176_pt1 | contig 25544 bp, 13 predicted proteins | sample WorMetLIZISLAND2_FD_187412 | JGI IMG/M metagenome (GOLD analysis project Ga0209367, IMG submission 187412) | Marine gutless worms symbiont microbial communities from Max Planck institute for Marine Microbiology, Germany - Olavius geniculatus... ... | reverse complement strand
CCTAAAATCCAGCTAGGGGCCTGGGGGAGCGCTATGAGCTCCTCCAGCGGGATCTGGAGTTGAGCCCCAGCCGAAATCGAATTTGGTGCATTTTAGTTTTAAAAGATGAGATATGGTGGCAACAATTTTAATTATTTTCTCAAAAATAAACTGACCAAATTGGCAATTTTAGTGGAGTTTATACGTATGTTTATGTTTTGTCTGGAGGATTGGGGGACCTGGGCCCCCTGGGCTCCCCTTGGCTACGCCACTGCGATCCAATCGTCAACAGTCAAAAAACTTTGCGTAGGCGGTAGCCTGTACCTTTTTAAACGTATTTGTGACTTCTTTACCATCTTATGTTAAACTCAATACACGTTGTTAACATATATCTGGCTAAATTTACGAAATTTCTGTTCTTGGACAGTGATACGGTAACTTCGGTAAGTTCCACAAAAAATGACTGATTTCAAAGACCTGTCAAGTTCGAGTTCAAGTCCATAAGCACTTGGGTCCAGTTCGGTATGTTGCAAAGCAGCGAATGAGTGACGTCATAAGTTCGTTTTGTTTTTGTTTATTTTAGTGAATGTTATACAAGTAAATAATGATATTTTTAGTTTTGATTTGAATTGACACTCTGGATCAATAATGGGAAATTCAATAAAACCGCATATAGAACATGCACATAAAACCGGCGTGTGTAATCTCAGCAAGCAAAATATGTCTGAGGTCAGTATGTCAGTGAGAGGCTGGCACTAGTTTTTGTCAGCGATCTATCTTTTTAGCGGGTTAAAAGTCGGCGTGAACTTGCGCATTAGGGCGTTGGTTTGAAACGCTTACCGTAAAACATACAGTACAGTCGTTGTGGCATTGTGATTGTTGCCTTAACACGTCTACACTTCACACTGTCAGCTACCTCACATGGTCTGGATTCTTCAACAAGTTGAAGTTTAACCATCTACTGAAGAAGAAGAAGAAGAAGAAGGTACCGAATACGTCGGTATCACAGCATGTTTTGTATTTGCACATATAGTCTGCATGTCTAAACTCACATTATGTTAGGTTATTTTACGTTGTGTGATCACAGTATTATATTTCACTAGAATACAGTGTGTGCATCTTTACCACTTACCAGTTGTGCTAATGGGCATTGAATTTTAAATAGCATTAAATACAAGTATAACAATGGAGGTAAAGAGACACACATACAAACACATTTTTTGCCATCCCCATCAAAGAATCTAGGACAGTATTGTTAACACCACAACTAATTGCTGATTTATGTCTGTGTTTCGGTCACTTTTTGAAGAGATGATGTTGGTTTTGATCATCGTCGTTCAACATGTTTTGTAGCTGCCTGAAGGCCTCCAGTCACTCTCAAAGAATCTGCGAACTCTCGATGTCTCTGAGAACAAGTTGACGGTGCTTTCAACTTACGTTGGCAGTTTTACGCAGATGAAGTGTTTGAATATTAGCAGCAACAGATTGAGTAAGGATTATCACAGTTGATTCTATTTTCTTATTTTTTATTGTAACTTAAATGTGTCATTATTTGCGCAGAAATTGAAGTTAAAGAAAACTTAGCATTTGTAATAACTAATTCTTTATGCTGTGCTAGTAGTTATCTGTCAAAATAGACAAATTAAATTTTAATTTTAATGTAGCCTGTATGCAAGTATGCATGTCTATTTTACTTTTTAATAGAGCTGTCAAATTAACGGGTTAATTAACGCGTTAATGCATTAATAATAGAGCTGTTGAAGCGTTATTTTTTTAATGCATTAACACATTGTGTTAATTTTTTAACGCATTAATTAACTCATTAATAATGCACCCACACCCGAGAGTAGTGGGGAAGTTACCCTGGGCTCTGCAACGTTGGGGAGGCCCCATTTGTAGAATATAGAAAGTCAGAAAGCAAAATGAAACACATTTTTTCAACAATAACTGACGTCATCGCTGGCAGAGAAATCTATTAGCCTGTCATCTAAATAATAATTATTTACAGTAGTGATGGAATGGCAAATACAGTTTAGTTACTTGAATTCATTTGATTGTCAAATAACCGCAGTTTAATGGAATATTGGAACTTTTGCTTTACAGAATTTAGTAAATTAAATAAATTTACACATGTGCATTGATTTTTTTAACGCGCGTTTATTTTTTAATGTGTGTTAATTATTAATGCATTAATGCATTCATTAATGCTTGCATTAATTTGACAGTTCTAGTTAATAAATTATCCCGCATTAAAAAATTAATGTTCGTGTAACACATCTGTTTAATTTTCTAAATTTCGTAAAGCAGAAGTTCAGTATTTTATCAAACTGCGATCATTTGACAATTGAATGAATTCAAGTAACTAAACTGTAGTTGCCTTTCCATCACTAAGTATGTAGATAATTATTATTTAGATGACAGGCTAATAGATTTTCATGCTAGCGATGGTGTCACTGTCAGTTATTGTTGAAAAATGTGTTTTTATTTGCTTTCTAACTTTCTGTATTCCACAGGTGGGCTCCCCAAATGTCATGGGGCCTGAGTAACTCCCCTTACTTTCCCTCTCGATGGGCTTGGGTGCATTAATAAGGCGTTAATTAATGCGTTTAAAAAATTAACGCTTCGACAGCTCTACTTTTTAATGTTGGAACAGTGATGATGATACATTTCAAAGTGTGATTTTTTTGGAGGCACATAGAAGCATAGTAGTTTTTATGTTGCAGAATAAGTGGCTCATATAAATGATGATGTAATGTGTACAACTGTACATTTATGGAAAATTTGGTTTTGATGTGTCCATCACATAACTTGGTTTATATCTGGACATGTTCATAAAAGCATTGATCTTTTCTAAGGGTATCTGTTAGTGATCGTTGTTTCTTTCTTAATGTTTGTTAACGTATGTTTGCTGTCTGTTTTTTCCTTTGTACTGCATGTTGTTGATAAATAAAATTCATTCACTTAGTCATAGTAACAGCGGTTGTTGTGTGTCTATTGTAGCAAACTTGCCTCCACAAATTGGTTCCCTTCAGCGGCTGGAGACTCTGACAGCTGATAACAATCGCATCTCATCTCTGCCTCCGACTGTCGACGGACTCAAGTCACTGCGTCACATCTCACTGGCGTACAATGACCTGAAGACATTTCCTGTTCAGCTGTGTGCCATTCGTACGCTAGACGTTATCGACCTGTCTCACAACCGGCTCATTGATGTCCCGGATACCATACGCGACCTTAATGCCATCGAACTCAACATGAATCAGAATCAGGTAAAATTTTAACTAACTGCAGTATTGATGCTTTTGATGAGATCAGAAGCCAAGCTGAAGATGATTATCTGCTTAGTGTCTTAGTTGGGCAACAGGAAAGGCACCCAACTTGTAGAAATTTGAACAGCAACGGTAGCAGAACTCTTGATGATATATACAACTAGTGGATCGTCTTAGTCTGAAAATTATTACTTGCAGTAGTCCACTGTTCTCCCTTCCATACTGATCTACACTATCTGAACTGCAGTGCTGTGACATGAGTAGACAACGTTTTGTATTAAGCCTCAGAGCATAGCGTTTCCATGATGCCTGCTCAGTACTCTGCATTTGAAAGAACTCTGTTTAAGGGGCTCTTTACAAATTTGAAGATTGTTTTAAGATTGCTTGATTGATTGATTGATAGATCGATTGAATGTATGTAAATAGACAGCTTTTCAGAAAACATTTTGCCTAAATGTAAAGGTTGTTTTTAGCAGTTTTAGTACTTTGTTCATGCGATTGGCTGTAAAATAATTGAGTCAACTATGTGTCGAACGTGCAGATCAGTCGACTGAGTGAGTCCATTGCTCAGTGTCCTCGACTCAAGGTGCTACGCATTGAAGAGAACTGCCTGCCACTCACAGCATTTACGCCGCGAATCTTTCGCGAGTCACCAGTTTCACTGCTTGCCGTGGATGGAAATGTCTTTGACATGAAATCATTCCAGTCTCTGGATGGCTATGATCAGGTAAAGATTTTCTGTGCTTGATATTGGTACTGTTATCATAGTTCACTCCTCACTGACTATTGACTTTTTAATGGCTGATGGACTGAGTCTAAATGTTATACGTAGTAGGAGTTGTAGTATTTTGTTCATTAAAATTGATTATAGATCTATTTTAGTTGAAATGACTAAAATACTTCTTCCTGCAAAAGTGTAACAGTATTTAGATAATAACTGTTGTCATACTTAATTAATTGAATACTTTTTGCTCTTTATGACAAGAAGTCTAACATTTGAGCTATTCTACTTATCTTTTGCATTTGGAGTTTTTCTGTTCACCTGAATGTGTGATGTGTGAAGGAATTTATGTTTGTGAGTGTGCTGCATCTGCATGTCTGTCTGTACGTGCATGGAGTATTATGGACATAAATTTACACATGGACAATAAAAATGCACCACTTTACTTTTGTCCATATCTTTGCCAATTATTGACTGATTTTTAAAATTCATTCTCTGGCACACTCTGCAGACAATTCGCAGTAATGTAATTTTCTACATGTCCCACTACATTGTAAATACATCTCTACACTACTTTGCGAAGTGATAGTGTAAGAAAAAACTAACAATCATAGCAAATATTTAGGTAAACGAAAAAATACTCTTTAGACCAACATTGCAGTTAATGATCCATATGACACTAGACTGTGTTAGATCCGCACAATTTAGTGTCATACGGATCACTCACTGCAATTTTGGTCTGAAGTGTTTTTGTTTCATTTGCCAAAATGTTTGTTTGTTATTATCGTTACATATGCATATTTCACTTACATTTCACAAGATAATGTAGAGATGCATTTACGGTGTGGTGGGATATACAATAATCACATTATTGCAAATTGTCTGCCAGTGAAAGAATTTTGAAAATCGGTCAATAATTGGTGAAGATATAAACAAAAGTAAAGTGGTACGTTTTTTATTGGTCCACCTTGTAGTAAACTCTGTACATTGATGCGTTCCTGACCCTGATATGTTGAACTGATAATTGGGCCACTGGCACATCAGTACTCCTGCTGTGGAAATGATTTACACCAATTTGTGCATTGTTAATGTTTCAAATTTTGGTTTCCAAGGATCAGAGTTCAAATATGCTGAAAATGTAGAGCAATGGAGGCATCCACGTCAGTGCTTGGGTGTAGAAGTCACTAGTTTCAGATTAAATTGCATAAATTATGAACGATTAAAGTTACTGAGCTCTTACATTACTGGTTCTGAGATGGGAAAGAGCTGAAAGACATCAGGCCTAAAAAGCACTTTCTTCAAAATGTTGACTGAAGTACTTGGAGGGATATTGCTTGTCCTGGAGTAACTAGAAAATTGGAGAATGATAAAAGAATAAAGTACTTGCAGAGATATAGTCTTTTGCCATATGTTTTGTGGATCACATTTGTATAAAATCTATTAACTTATTGTTATGCGTGAGAGCTAGCTCGTAATAGCTACGATAATTCTGTCTTTCTTTCTGTCTGTCTGTCACAACCCGGTACGGTTTGGAGACTAGGTGAGATAGAGACTTTGGGTTTCCACCATATGATTACTCAGAGTCTCTAGTATTTCGTGGCAAAATGTCATGTCACTAGGTAAAGGAGGTCCCGACGGACGAGTGGGCAAAAGAGAGGCCCTCCCCTTAAAAAGGCGTTATTTTACCGCTATTGGCTCGTCTAATGTGAAAATGGTTGCAGATAGGCACAGCCATGCTGCTTATCGTAACAAGCACTGATGACAAGCTTCTCAGGAATGTCAACATCGATGACCTTGAATGACCTTGAACCCCCGAAAATAGTGGTTATAGTAAATTTTTTTGTGATTTTGGGCTGCGACACACATTTCAAGAGTGAATTGCGCCAAAATGGCTGGAGATAGACCAAGACAGCCTGCATATGAAATTTTCAGCATTGAATGTAGATTTTAGCAGTCCATGTCCGTACCCTGTAAGTTCAAGGAGGCCTGCGCACGCAGGTGTCAAACAGGGGTACCCCTCTAAAAAGTGGTTATTTATTCACTGTTGGCTTGTCTAATGTGAAAATAATTGCAAATAGGCACAGACATGCTGCATATCATAACAAACACTAATGATGTGCAATATCGATGACCTCAAATGACCTTAAACCCCTAAAAATAGGGGATTTTAGTGATTTTTTTGGCAATCTTTGGCTGCAAAAGAGTGAATTGTGACAAAATGGATGGAGATAGACCAAGATTACCTGCAAAGAGGAACTGCTATAGGCTCTTGTGCATATCATGAGCATTAGCTCAGATTTCTTGTATTATTCCTGTAGAGTGTTTATTTATATTTATGTTGTAGTACATGGAGAGATATACGTCGACAAAGAAAAAGTTTAACTAGTGAAGACTGTTTTGTATCAAATGTGTTTTTTTCTGCATTGTGTAAACTTCATCAGTATTCGGAACAAACTTAATCATTGAAATTAGGCTGAATTTTTTTGGAACTCTTTTACTTATTTTGAGTAATTGGTTTTAATTTACTATTTATTTAACTGTATTCAGTTGTTGTGTTAAATTGATATACATATTCAGTGTAACTGTTGAATATAATATTTGTTGTAATTTCATGCAATGTCTTTTCAGTTTCTAAAACTGAAAATATTTTTGTCACAAAAAATGTCAGATAACTGAAATTAACAGTAAACATCAAAAGGTAATAAACATCTGAAATTTGATGTTGGATATGAATTATTATTATTTGTAAATATTATGCACTGTGACTGAGAAATTTGTAATTTGCAGTGTGAGCTAGTATTGATGGAATTATAATTGTTATTTATACTTTACAATGTGATGAAATTAGAGCTGTCAAATTAACGCATCAATTAATGCATTAATGCGTTAATAAATTAACGTGCGTTATGTTAAAAAAGTTAATGCAAATTTATGTTAATTTACTAAATTCTATGAAGCAAAAGTTTCAATATTCCGTTAAACTGTGGTTATTTGACAATCACATGAATTCAAGTAACTAAACTGTAGTTGCCTTTCGATCACTACTGTAAATAAATAATTTGGCCTATTCTGATGACAGGCTAATAAATTTCTATGCTAGCTATTACGCCAGTTATTGCTGATTATATGTTTAAGATGTTTCTAACTTTCTATATTCTACAGGTTGGACCCCCCAAATGTTGCAGGGCCCGGGTTATCTTACCCCCTTCCCCACTACGAGGGGCATTCAATAAGTTCTAGGACTGTTCTTCTCAGTAAGCACACAGTGACAGCTGAAAACTGAAACTATTATGAAGTTGTACTGCCACTACTGCATGTAGGCCTACATCACTTACCATGGTCTCATTTATGACGTCACGTTGTGCCGTCATTATTATTTAGATATAAATGATGGGTGTTGACGTTTGTTCAGAGAATTAGATTAGAGAATAATCATAAAATTTTCTTGATGCAGAAGGTGTAGAAAATGCTGAAATTTATTGTAGATTATTTGTAGTAATTAGCAGTGACACTTTGATCACGTTTGAAAGTATTTGAATAGTTCGCCCACTTTTGCAGCGATCATTAGTCAGTTAGTGATAATGTCAGTGTTGGAGCACTGCTTATGGTAAAAACGGTCAGCTGCAGACAAAGCATTTTTTGGTTTACTTAGAGTTGTTCTTGCAGACTTTTTGCTGAAAAGACATACTGTGAATGAACAGTATCACCAGGCATTATTGTCTGATTGATTACAACCAGCGATTTGCAGCAATTGACCAGGTTTGCTGCAGAAAGGTGTCACTCTTTAAAATGGCAGTGCCTCATCGTGCAACTGGCCCATTAGACAGTTAAGAAAACTGAACAGATGGGCTGGGAACTGCTACAGCATTTGTCATACAGTCCAGATTTAACTCCAAGTAATTTTCATTTGTTTGGACCACAGAGTGAATCACTTGGAGACATTAAGTTTAAAAACGATGAAGATGTTCTACAGCATTTTGTCCGGAAATTTCTACAGGTGCCAATAAAAAACTTAATGCTGCAGGTTTCAGCCAACTTGTAGAGCAATGGGATCATTGTAGTGAACTGCAGGGAGAATATGTTGAAAAGTAACATAACTATCAGAAATGTGTGATTTACTGTCGTAGTATTAAGGACGTAGTTCTGGAACTTATTAAAGCCACTTGTACTTTCCCTCTCAGCGGGCCTGGGTGCCTTAATAACGTGTTAATGATTGTGTTAAAAAATTAACGCAATGCATTAATGCGTTAAAAAGTTAATGCTTCGACAGCTGTAGATGAAATGTGAATAGAAGAGATTAAAATACAGTGTAGACAAAGTATTATGACTGCTGTGCTGTTCATTGTGCATCTGTCAGTTGGATTTATTAACATTTATTAGCTTTTTATTTGTGGCTTTAATCAATGCATTCTGATAATTAGTTACTTTTCTTTTGACTCAAGCCTTCTGACACTGACTTGTGAATCAGTAAGTGTCGATAGTCAGTATTTGTGGTACCGTTTTGATCATAATTGTGATGAGAAAATGTAGAGCATAACTTTTTTCCAGGCCAAACATTCTTGCTGTTGCATTATAACAAGCCACTGATGGAAAAGAATTTTTTTATTACAGTAGCTCAGATTGACTCGAGTTTCATTTGTGGGTGTCCAGCGACTTAACTTGCGATGTGGGTTTTGCAGTTTTAAAGTCGACTGGTCTCTTGGCTGGACATTGATTCTACAGAGAAATATTTCTTTCTGGCAATCTGCATATAACAGGATTGATATGTTCAAGGTGCCACCGTGCTATGTGATCCACACTGTGGACAGCGTACAAATGCAGATAGGGCATATCTCACGATACGTGTGATTGTGAAGTGTTTCAGCTTGCACAGTTTCTGTTTGTCACCAAACTGACAGTAGTTGATTAGATGTCCTGAGCTATTTACACTGTGTCTGGAAAAAAGTAATTCCTTAGACGTCATGCAATAAAATTGTCAAATCTAAACAAATCTGAATAAAATTTAGCACACTTTATCCTCAATAAATTGGCACAGCGATCGCCAAATTTCGTCGAAAAATATTATTTCTTAGTGGAGTTGTTAATTGTTGAATATTGATAACCAAATATCTCCATTGTTAATATGGCATTACATGAGTAAATCCCTATTTTACTTTACATTTGCATAACTGCCATAAACAACACCTGATTTTAACAAAATTTTACGTCAACATTGCACCATTTTATAGGCAATCAAACCGCCAAATTTCAGTTAAATCTGCCAAAGCAAACAATAGTTACAGCGGCTTTTGTGTGGTCATTTCAGAACACTTCAGTTTCTGGTGTTTGTGGATGACGTCAGACACAAAGACCAGAAACAGAAGTGTTTTGAGATGACCTCACAAAAGCTGCTGTAGCTTTGCCAAATTTAACCAAAAATTTGACACTTTGACTGCCAATATATGATGCATTCTTAAGGTAGACTTTTGCCAAAATCAGATGTTTTTTGTTTAAGTTACACTAATTTTCATTAACAAAATGGTTTATTTATCTAACGCCATATTGGTAACGGAGATATTTTGTTATCGATATTTAACAATTAAAAACTTCGCCAAGAAATATATTTTTCAACGAAATTTGGTGATTGCTTTAGCAATTTATTGAGGATTACGTCCACAAAATCTTATTTAGATTTGTTCAGATTTGACATTTCTGTTGTATGATGTCTTGGGGGTTGCTTTTTTCTGGACACAGCATATTGTCATCTGGTTGTATTTAGATGATGTTCTGCTTCATTGTGTGTATTTTTATTGACTGTCATATTTCACCAATCATACTGCATGATAATAATGAGGAATATATGAAAGTAAGGACTAGGAGGTTAAGCTGAGAACACCAGAGAAATATTGGAAGTGGAAACAGTCAGCATGGTGATTTGAGATGTGATGGCAAATGAGATTGCTTGTAGGCCTATCTGTTGGAAGGAAGGATGAGGTTGATTGGGTCAAGTGGTGTCTAATGATGGAGATTTGTGGAACTGGGCAAGATAAAAGATCTGTAAACTAGATTTGAGAAAGAGTTGCGTTATTATTGTTTGTGACGTGTGTGCATGATTTCATCTATGTCTTCACTGCTTATTGCACAGCATTATCGTTTGGAGCTGTTTTTTGTAGCTTTTAGCTTATCCACTGCTTTATTGAAAATCGCTTGTAAAGAAATAAAGAGTTGCATGTGTTCTGTGTAGATTATGGTAGTTAACTTATGAAATATATATAATTAAGTGGGAATAATTAGTGGTCTAAATTAAGTTGTTCAAAAAAAACTAATTGGACTAATGGGCTTAAATGTTCAGTTAAAATCTTCAAGCAGTTTGTATTTGTTCAGCTGTTTCTAAAACTGATTGCATGTGATACGATTTTAAAGAAACTGTGACAAATGATCTTTATTGATTACATCATGTAGTCATATACGGAGTACGTGTACAGTAGATAAACAGAAATTTGCGGCATGTAATTAAAATTGTAAAAAGTTGGTAGCTAATACATAGTCGTATTTTGCTGGCTGCAAGTCTACCAAAGACTACGACTTTATTTCGAGCTTATTCTAGACTTGCGGCCGCTGATCAAAGACTATGACAAATACGTTCGTTTGTTCGTCAATCAAGACAACAAAAACTGACATAAGAACAGACAGAGAGTGAGAGACAGTCAGACGCAAGCCGGTATGCGACGTTGCTTTCGACCGCTGTACAGTAACAGACGCTGGCGCAAACAGCTCTGTTGCTTTGCTGCTGCGGCAGACAGTATTGTCGTGACGTCACAACGTAAAGCTGACGTGTATGTTTCCACGGACTGTCAGTAATTGCACTCAGCAGTCATCAGTTTGGTTTGTTATGCGTGAACAATGAACGAACAGACTGCACAAAGATCTGACCCGAACGGTAACTACTCGGTGTAATTATTGTGTGCATTCGTATCTGATGTCTTCTTAGTCTTATATAGGCCCTACCTAACCGATTTGATTTTTGTGTTAGTTTATCCACTGCAGGTCTGAACTTAGAGAACACACATCTGACGGAGATTGCACTCGTTTTAATGTCCCTCCAATCTCCCGTGCGTTTTGCATTTATCTCATGAGTTTGGGCACCTCAAAGTCGCATCGTCTGTTTTGTAAGCATTTTATAGGCCTCTTGCCACTGCCAACCCCTGGCGAAATATAGGATCCTTAAGCATGCAGTGCACCATAAAACTTGGGTCACGGGGCTATAGGCTGAGACTTGGGCAGTCTATTGGTTAGTCTGTTTGTATGCTGACAATCTACAAAATATTTTCTGTTCAAATGCGAAATGCGTATCGACCATAAAATTCTGAATTTACATTAAAGCTATGGAGTTGATACCATTCGCGATGAAGTACATTGACGTAGACCTAGTGCATATAGGCTAATGCTTCTATGCTGAATATGGTCAGTATACTTTAAAATATGTTCAACGATCCTGAGATCTTAGTAACAAACTTCAGTTAGGCATATGCCAAGACATGGAAATCGAAGCATCGTTTCAATTTGCATGAGTTACAATGGGCCTCGGTGTTTTTCGTAAGTTGTGTCATTATCGAGTGATCAATCGAGTGATCGGATCGTTTATTGATAGCTGTTGCAAGTGGCAAGCAGCCCGTCGGCAAGAAGAAAGCGAGATCAGCGAAAGTTGACAAGGTCAAGTAAGTATTTAAAATAAGCGAAACTTGTAATTGCATGCTAACTGTAGATTGTGATAACCGTCAATATCCGATCGGAAAATAGAATGTACTATAACATGCTATGAGTCAGATATTTCAAAAACCGATTTAATCTTAGCCTTTTATAGACTTCATTAACGAATTTGTACGTGACAAAACAATGGCCGATTATCTCAGATATATGCTTATTGCAGCTTGCATCGATTTCGACAGTCACAAATCAGTCGATGCTAAAATTAAACAACTTTGAAATGAATTTTATTCAAATGTAGGAACTAAAGATTGTGGGTTAGTAGATTATCGTATTATTGCTAGTCGGTGTCCGTGACAGAACTCTTCCATTGTCAGGGAGTATATGTATGCCGTTTGCTGTTAGGCCTATAGGCTTACAATCCATAATATGAACTTATTTAAGACGGTGCGATGAAGACAAGAGAAACACAATTATTTTACTCGTTGGCGGTTGTCGCAGCAGAAAATGTAAGAAGAAATCGACTGTGAACGACACCAACAGCAGCAGCCCCAGTTCCAGCTCATCGCGTTCTAGTTCTACGGACTCATGGTCGGATAAGTCGGACACGGATGAGAAAGGTGACGCTGAACCCAAGGAGGAACAGGAAAACCCGAAACATTACACTAAAGGTAATACGATCGTGCTTTCGTAGATTTTCCAGGTGGCAGGACCGATGCTGTCGCGGGTCACGTAAGTTGTGCTCAAATTACTTGTATATTATCACATGGCATGGTATATCACATCACATGGTTTGCATATGCAAACCCATGCGATTAGGTTGCCATAACAGTATTGTGCAAGTTAGCACAAACTTGCAGATAATTTAACTTTATCGCATTAGTTTGCATGGACTGCGATAAAACGAAAGAAGTTGTTTTCTAATTGTTTAGGTTGTTATTTCATTTCATCGTACTTCATCGCACATATGCAAGTGCTTTTCGTCAAGCACTGTACGACAGGAACGACTGTTTTTTTTTGTCAGGTGGCTATCACCCGGTGCGTATCGGCGATTTGTTCAGAAGTCGATATTATATCATCCGCAAGCTGGGTTGGGGATACTTTTCAACCGTGTGGCTATGCTTGGATCTCAAGTGAGCTGCATGCACTGTGTTATGAAATATTTACGTCTTTAACTTATAGGCCGATAAACATACCATCCGTTGTCACTAAATGATAATAAATTACGTTAGTGTTTGTGATATTGATTTGTATAACGGATAATAATAGATATATAGCTTTAAGAGTTGAAATAAGCAAGCAAACGATTGTTTATTTCAACTCTTTGTTATTATAACTGCCAGTGAAATATAAACATAACTGTAGGCATACACACAAACAGTTAATAGTTATGCAGTGAACTACATAAAGTCCACGCCATTAATTTACTAAGTGACGAGAAACCATTTTTCTTTTAGTCTGTTTCAATCGCTTATACTGATAAAGGAAAACGCTTTTGTGTGCGTAAAAGACGAAAATTTATATGCAATACGTTGATGTTTCTTTAGCGAAAATCGATTTGTTTCGCTGAAAATCGTTCGAAGTGCGAGTGAATGTACCGAAGCTGCACTGGACGAAGTAAAACTGCTGAAATGTGTACGTTCTAATAATACTTTTATACAATTTATACTGCAAGTTTTTGTTACTGAGTGTGTGTTATAACTAAGCTATAGGTTTCACTACAGAAAGCCTAATACTAAGAAATCGTGTTTTCTGGGGCAAAGCAGTTAACACACAGCAGAATGAGTTTTACGTCTACTTTGTCATAGAAAGTTTTATGTTAAAATCTTCCCTTCCTCTTTATCGTGTTTCTGTAAACAATGAGAAAACTGTGCTAATTGTTGTGCACACGATAAGTTTGAAAAAAGATCTGATTATATTTCAAATTTAATCACATTTAGGAAACATAAATGTACTGCGTTTTTTAGCATCTGTACCAGGTGTTTTATATGCTATGCAAATTTTTTTTATGTCATTTATATAAGTTTAATAAACATCGTCAAATCTCTCGGCTAAAAATATTTGAATGAATTAAAACGTTTGATAAAGTACGTCGTCCAGCGGACAAATTGAATATTTGATGTAGAAACTGCGAGATGTGACAGTTACTTTGGACAATAACTAAGACAATAAACAGGTTGTTTCCAGTTGTTAATTTATTACAATGTGTTGTTACAGATATCTTCTTTTTTCAATCGTTGCTTTAAGACACTGATATTTCACTAGCTAGTGTAGCGACACACTTGAGGTGTGGTAGGAGTTTTAATGATAATGTTACTACAAATTTTTTCCTGATTCCGGCAGTGCAAAAAATTTTGAAAATCAGTTGTTAATATTTGATCAAGTTATTGGCGACGTTTGGCGTATAAAAACATTGTGCCATTTTTTGGCCAATTCTATACACCTGAATTGTTTATGGACTTAAGGTGCGTGACTCTGATCCAAGCGACCCTTATCGAAGTAAAACTGTTCAACTGCTGGACGACTTTCGCCTTTCCAGCGTGAACGGCAATCGTATCTTTTTTGCCGTTCGATGCTATCAGTCTATCCTGACACTGTGTAAAAAACTTCTAACCCTATAGTGTTTTCTAGATCTTCCAGACGGTTGGCAGATCTTTTCCATAGTACCTCAATTTTTGTTTTAGCACTCGAATTACATGTCTTTGCTTAAAGAATTTTAAGCCATAATTCAAACCCCAGCGGTAGGCTTTCACCGCCGTTTAGATTATGGCCACCACTTCTTCTTCAGCAGTTCGTTGTCAGGTAGCATGGTAGCAGCATACCTGATGCAGAACAAGACGCAAAAAGCAGCGTGTACTGTGATATTTTACAATGTATGCGTTCAAAATTATTCGGACTAGTGGTAATTGATGTTAGCGCAAATCAGAAGCTCACATAGGATTTCGTACTAGTAATTCTTTCTTACAGAATTTTGCAGACACGACGACAAAAGCTGATAATAAGGCGCTTACAATACTTCACTCCCATATAACGCTCTCGTTAATGTTAAAAAGAACCCCTTTGAAATTTTGTATACCACTAAAGGTCCGGGATTTAGACTTCTTAGACTTCTGACGAATGAAAATTTTATCAGTAAGTGCTCGGTTTGTGATGCTCTGTGACAGAAAGCTGACGACCGGTACGTAGAACAACTTTCTGTTTGATACGGTAAGAACACGTAATTGTTGTAAGTTATTTTCTTATAACAGTCTTCCAGACGTGTGCATGGTGTTCGAGGTGCTCGGTCAGAACTTGCTCAATCTTATTGTGCGGTCGAAGTACCGCGGAATACACATCGACAACGTGCGTCTTATCATGCGACAGGTCGCGCTGTTTCCGTGACGTCACACGTCGCCGTTTTCACGTGGCTAGAGTTAAGATTTAGGGTTAGGGCAAGTAAGTCAGGGTTAGGGCCGGTTTTGCTTGGAAAACGGCTACGTGAAAAACGGTCTTGTGGACGGTCACCGTTATTTCTGCATAACATCACTATCATCATCATTATGTCGGCTTTGCCGGCTCCTATCTTCTGTGAGTCATGGGAAGGCCTCCAGTGTGTGGTTAAAACGTTTGTCCGCTGAAGGCTCTTTTCCTTACGTTGCATTCGCTGATTAAGTTCTGTTGCTGTCGGAGGAACTCAAAATGCGAGCCATGGTGAAAGCCAGTCTTGGAGTGATCATAGTATAGGCTTACCAGAGCTCTTTGGCCACTTTGATGCTTTTTAAGTCGGCGGCATTTCCGGTACATTAATTATTTAATAATTCAACGGGCAATATTATGCAGATTTTTGTAATTTTTGTACAATAGCTGTCGCCTCTCCTCGATGTCTGCAGCGAATGTTATCACTCGGAATCTTGCTGATGTTGCTACAAGGAACAGTGAGATTTTGTAATTACACTAGGCGGCATCGCTGTGAGCTATTCCGCCTATTACGGCACATCTCTGCGTAGCGTGATCTGTTTGTCTGTCACGTTCTATCGTCATCCTGCATAAACAGTCGGAAGAATTTAGATGACATTCAGCACCTACTCGTGCGGGGTAAATAAACATTGTGTCAGGTGGGGTCTCTGACCCCCAAATTTTCCAGGGAAGGCGGGCGTCGTACTTTCAGACTTACGAAAAAAACGATTTATGATTCACCTGGTGGCAGCATCGGTCAACGTTGTCGCTTTCCGCCCAATTACTTTGATCCCTGTCCAGGCGCGTGTGTTTTGAGCAGATACTGGAAGGTCTGGCCTATTTGCACAGCAAGTGCAAGATTATTCACACCGATCTGAAATTAGAGAACGTGCTGATGACGGTTGACGGCGACTACCCAAAGCGACTGACGACCGAGGCGATTGAACTGCTACAGAAGCGTACGCAGTCGCCCGCTGTTGCCGGTATGCTGCACTCGCCATGAGCTGTGTCTTTACAACATCACATTCTGCTCAGCACGATTCTTCATTTACGGCTGTGACGCTGAAATCGAAACGAAGCAAGCAGTGATTGCTATAGGATAATTACAGGAAATATCAACAACAGCAAAAACACGATAGTGCTAATGATCTTACATTTGTAACCAGACCAAAGCACACTTTGTGTCTGTCTTGTCCTCATGGCATCAAGTGGCCTATTTTCAGCCGTTAAGAAGCTACTCGCTCACTAACCCTATTCTTGTACTCACGCATGTATTATTTTAGATAAACAAGGGCCATATTGTTTAGCACTAGCTGGCGTCGCTGCAAACACGTTAACGTAATTTGCTTCGCCATATGGTAAATAAAGGTAAATATTTTTGGAGGTGGAAGGAAGCCATGATACTGTTTGGATAGAGCTTGCTGCGTCTCTATTTGCTAAATGCAGTAACCTTTCCGCAATCTGCAACCGTTGGGCTGCAATTCTCGATGCAAATTTAATAAAAATTTAATTTTATCTGGGGTTCCAACTTTTTAGTCTTTCTTTGCCGCGAGGACCGGAGCCCCCATCCAATGCAATGTTATTTGGGGCCACACGAGTGTCTCTGGTAAATGGTATTTCATTTTTTTCTACTGGCTTTCGTAGGGTAGACAAGTGTGATATTTTTTAATCACTATGAATTTACTGTGTTGTTTTGCTCGACAAATAAATAAATAATTATATATTGCCAATATTGGCCATGTTGCTGAAATTAAGTAGGTTGACTGAGTGACTGATGGACTGATTGACTGATAAATTGATGACGATGATAATTACGACAAGTGCGTGTATGCTTCTGTAATTATATTTCAGGCATGATAGCGTCTTGCTACTACACTCCAAGTAAGTTTGAACTAATTCTGCCGCTAACTTCAAGGTGTATTTGCAGACCATTGCTTGGATTACGCATTTTCGGTGTTGGGCTTACGATTTTGCTATACCAGTTATTTTGTTGTTGATTCTTGCTGTGGTGAGTGCACCGATTTCCTGGTACCCGCTAGCGCCGACATTCGTCATCGCTTAGTTTGCAAGAAGTTATGCTAATTGATCACTTCGTCAATGACATTAGTAAATTTGAAAGGACATTTTATTGCTGAAAAAGACGATAGCAGGGAACTAAAATTAAGAACACGATATAAAATAACGCCACTAGTGCAAATTTCTGCATTTTTTTTACAGTTTTGGTGTATGAATGATTGTTAAGCCAGCTAAGCAAGAGAAGATGTCGGCGCCGATTGCCGACATAATATACGGCCGTCTGTTTGTCTAGTTGCTGAGCCTTTCAGCCGCTGACAGTGAATGATAGTATCCGGCGGTTTGCCGCACAAGCGCTAATTACGCGAGATATAATGACAATATTCATATGCGTCATTTTCTTAATTTTTATTCGTCCGGTGACATTTGGTTTTCTGAACTAAAAATTGGCATTACCCTGGCTTAGGGAATGCTTATACTAATGTCGGTTTTTCCGCGCCGTTTTGTTTTTGAAGGTTGTATGGAACAGACGGACAGAGGACAAACGGGCAAGACGCGTAAGCGGCCTATGTAAAAAAACGAATAAAACCAACGCTGCCTCCGTGTTTAAGTATTCAAGCGACAAATGATTCTACAATCATGGAGTGTCAATAACGACCGGAATTTGTGTAGTTTGTAGACCTACAAGAATCTTGCTAAACTTGCTACATGCAGACACAAGCAGTGCCAGCTCGTCGCTAGCGCCCAGCAGTCCCGTGAAAAAGATAACACGGAACATGAAGAAAAAACTGAAGAAGAAGCTGAAGAAAGTCGAAGCGAAGAAAGCGGACACTGAGACGCCGGAAGTGGCGACGACACCCGCATTGGCTGCATCGCTTAACATCGTCACGGAGGGCAGCGATGATGTAAACAGTCTCAGCGATAGTTTGCTAATTTAGAAAATAAAGTAAAAAATTACTTTTTCTGTCTATTAGGGTCATAATTATAATTTGGTTACGTTTTAGTTGTCTTCTGAGTTAACTAACAGCATCAAAGCGCTGAAAAAAACAATCTGATAGAAGTGTTTAAGTTATTTTCGTTGTCGTTACGGTTATCGTTAGCGGCGGTGTTTTTTCACTACTTTGTTCATTTTGTGTTTTGAAAAGACTTTAGTTTGTGCCCTCTGGGAAATTGCTAATGGAAAAATTAAACGACTTTGGAGTGTTTTATAAGAATAAAAGCTTCTTTGACGTATAGAAACTTGTTGTTGATATGAAGCTTGTTTAAAAGCAAGTACAACCACTTAACCACATCAGATCACTTCAGATGTAAACACAGTTTTTTTTCATTATTGTATTATAGTGAATGATGATTTGATTCAGTAACGTGTTGAAGGTTCCTGACGAGGTGGACTCGATGTGTAGCATCAGCCAGCCTGACGACGCTGATTTCAGTGAGTCGTCGTCGTGTGTAAACATTTTTTGGTTGATTGTCAAAGATTGTTGCTTCTTCATGCACTTTATTACTAAACAGAGTCGAGCTTGAACTATCAATAGACTGCCAAATAATTCGATACATTTATGAAGAAATTAATCTTTTTTAGTTTTAGTTTTAAGTTTTATCAAAATGCCAGGCACTGCATAAAAAGTCAGCCCCTAAATTTAACTTTATCGTGAGGACCTAATAACTATGTGATGGCAAACGTAAATTTTATCATCGTGTCAATAATATTAGCTGCCGTTATTTGCAGCTTGCATGAAAATGTGTGATTGTGAATAAATAGGTCTTTCCATCCAGTAACGTGGATCTTTTTATGAGTTTTGCAATAGCTCTCTTAAAAGCAATTTTACCAATTTCTCCAACGACACAGTTGGCTGTTTTATATGAAATATATAAGTAAGAAAAAAAGTAAAAGACATTGGCCGCACAATGTCGGTAATCATGTGGGTCGCCTCAATTCCTTGCAAATTTAGCGACCCCAAAAGGCAGCCGAATCTGAAGCGCAAGAGATGTGGTAGCGCATTAAGAATGCCTGTAAGCTAAGTTGTGGAGAAAGTAACATTTAGCATGGCGATAACGATGCGGTTGATATAGTGTGGACGGACGCAGCGTCGACGTGTTTTACGTCGGACTCAACTGTTACGATAATTCCGTCCGCCGTCACAACCGCATCCGCCACAGATGAGCTGCACGAACATCATCATCATCATTATCAGCAGCAGCAGCAGCAGACTCAGAACAACGTCAATGACATCTCGGGCGACAGTTACTCACAGATAACGTCCAACGCAGAGCCGCAGCATCGGTCCGCTGAAACCTGCGATATAAAGCACTCTTCATCCGGTCAAATATTGTCCGCCGAAATCGGCGACATTGCCAAATCTCCCACTGGTATGAGACTTGGAGTTAACTCTGTTGTTGTTACATATCAGTAGATGTAGAAATACAAAAATAGTAAGCATCTGTGGCAAACAAACATGACATTACGTTTAATTTAATATTTGTCTAAGATCATGCTTATAAGTAACATTGCATGTTACTCTAGTGATAAATAAGTAACTATATTTTCCTATAACTAGGTCACCAACGTTGTGACAATGTGACTGTCGCCATTTGATCAGACGAACCTGACACTCAGTACTGTGTATATTGTGCCATGGAGGGTAGAAGGCTGAGTTGATCTGATTGCTACCAAGCTGGTTTACCCGCATGCAGACTGATCCATTTCCGTATTAACTTGGCCCGAGGTAGATGATGACGATAATAATGATGACAGGATATGTCCATAGCTGGATTAGTGCAGTAGCAAAAGTAGCAGACACTTTACTTTTTTCGCGAATCTCAGAGTTAACATTTGTTCTGTTGATTACTAGCCCAGTATTTGCTATTTCTGTTACAAGTGTAACCTACTTTTTACATCTCTTTACAGGAGCCCCATACCTGTGCCGTAGAGCGTAATTAATTGTTCATGGACATGCTCAGACTGAAACAGGACCTCGCTTCATTTTTTGCCACAGTCCCGGCACCTAATTAATTTTGCCGCTGACGTTGCAGCTGCAGTCGAGTCGGAGTTGTGCTGTGTGACGTCAGATGCTACGACGACACCAGCCAATGACAGAACATCATCCGGTGATGACGAAAAGCTCAAATACAAACAGCAGCAGCAGCAGCAGTGCAGCGTGGATGACGTCAAGACGCAGACGGAATCTGTCACTAAGTCGGAGGAGCATCAGTTGTCTGTCGCAGATACAAAAAATAATTTTCCATCATGCCAGTTTCCTTCCAAAGTCGTCGCCATGTCGACCGTCCAGCTTTCCGCTGGTATAATAGTTTACGATCGACTCCTTGCTGAAAGAACGCTTCGTTTAACAAGAGTGTTACATTTAGCTTTTCTCGGTGTCTCGGCAGCTTCTTTGCTACTTTCTGTTTAGTGAGGAAATTTTGATTTCGCCAATTAAATAAAACCGCACACGTAGAACACCATCTAGAACATTTGCAATCATAATGTGCAGAGAATGAGAAAGCTGAGAAGACTGCTAAGAATCCGGTGCAGGAGCCGTGTGACATTGGCGTGAAAGTTGCGGATCTCGGCAACGCCTGCTGGACGGTAACTAACACTAACTTGTCGTATTCTTTAACAACACGCGGAACGATCAACAGTAGATGAGTAATTAAAACGTATGAAATGTACGATATGCTAAAGAATTGTCGATTTTGAACGTCAGAAAATCGTTATCTTTTAACAGCCACCGAAAACAATCACGTCAGTGTTAATATTCTCGAGGGTGTCCGCATCTGGCTTACTGATTGTAATACTATTTTAAGGGCCTTTTTATTCGTGAGCGACTTTCCGAGTGATCGTCCCGTGTTTTGGCTAACTCCTGGTGTTCCTGCTAGGGCTGCGAGCAACAGCAGCAGCAGGTGATGTTGACGCGAATGCTGAACTGATCGTGTGGTTGGTTGTAGTACCGTCATTTCACGGACGACATTCAGACTCGCCAGTATCGCTGTCTGGAAGCGCTGGTCGGAGCCAACTATGGAACGCCGTCCGACATATGGAGCGCCGCATGCATGGTGCGTAACTGCGTAATAATGTCGACAAACTTCGTTCACACGCATGCACACAAAAGCACAGATCGATGCGTGCAATATCGTTCGATCAGTTGCCTTCTTAAGTTGTTACACGCTATGTGACGCATACACGTTTATTGGTTTTGCAGCCAAAATTGGCTGCATTAAATGTAGAATATAAATTAAAATGCAGTAAGTGTTCGTATAACAAAATAGCACGGTGTAGCAGAAATAAAATATTTAAACTTAACATAAAAATACTACTGGAAATGTGTAATGCAATATGAGATAAACGACTTTAAACTCCGTGAAATGACGGTATTTGCTTTACTGTTTTGATTCGATAATGATGATCGGGGATGCTTTAGTGAAGTTCTGAGAAGGTTGAGATGTTGTACTGCGATGTTGTTATGCAGTTCTCTGACAACGAACAAATGTTAATTGATTTGCTTATTTACTTGCATGCTTAGATAACATTAGCAAACACTAACCTCCAAGACTTGAACATTTATCTACGTCCTATCGGCTGTGCATAGTAGGCCTATACACAGCGTCTTAGCATAACTCTTTGCCGTGTACAATGTTGCAGGCATTCGAGTTGGCGACGGGCGACTTCTTGTTCAACCCGCGCTCAGGGCACGGTTACAGCAGAGATGAGGATCACGTCGCTCGCTTCGCCGAGTTGCTTGGTCCCGTACCCAAACACCTCACCAACGTCGGCAAACGAGCTCGCGATTTCTTCAACGCTCGAGGTAGATGAAGAGAAAGTTATTTATCTCATATTCAGCAAGACTCATCATTTGAACTGTTATCTGTCAGACTGCTATTTTTTCTACTGCCAATAGTTCAAACCTGGAGTAGCTTTGTTAGGCAGTTACCATCGGCTGATTGATTGAATAACAGTTAGTTGCATTCTGCGAATAGTGAGATCTGTGCAGGAAATTTCGTTCTATCTATGCCTGATATGTCATTTAACTGAAAACAAAATAATACAGCCTGTTAGACTATCTATGTTTGAACTGCCAGCTGTTTATGGGATCGTAGGATCATTACCGGCGTTTTGTGCGATCGTCATAATGGGCTAAACTACGGGTCTTGTCGTTCGTCCGTCCCCGGTCCCGTACGAACTCGCAACTTAAAAACTAAAGGCGCGTTCAGAGCGACGTAACTGAACTGAAATGAACTAAACTAATATGGCTTAGTTTTTGAATAACTGACCAATAAGCCAGCGGTAATGCATTACAGTAGGTACCATCTAACGGCGTCGGTGACTACGTGACTACGCGCACCGCGCGCACGTATGCGTCAACTAATGACCAAATGGCTCGCCTTGCTCGTTTATTGGTCAGTTTGTCAAAAACTAAACTGTGCCAGTTCAGCTAAGTTACGTCGCTCTAGAAAAACCAAAAAAACTATAATGAATTGGTGTGAACTTTATTGTTAGTGGCTGACGTCTGTGCAGTTCTATAGGAGGCACTATAGCAAACTGTGAGTGTTTTGAATGATTGAATGATCAAAGGACAGCTTCGCAAGCGCATGAAGCTGCAGCCGCAGTCGCTGGTCGAGCTGTTGACGAAGCGCTACAAGTGGTCGGACGCAGATGCTCGCCAGTTCGCCGACTTCCTGCTGCCGATGCTGGACTACGACCCACGTCGGCGAGCGACCGCCGAGCAGTGCCTGCGTCACGCCTGGCTCCAGCGACCAGAGGATGCGCCGGAAACCTCCTCCGCGCCGGGCACGAGCTGTGCCGCCACGGACTGCGTCGAACCAGCACCGCAGCAGCATGGGCAGGTGCCCCCAGCAGAGACTCCAGCAGATGACAACGTTACCATGGAGACCAAGTGCGACGTTGACGCTGCTGCTGCTGCTGCTCCTGCTGCTGAAACCAAGCGAGATGATGACGTCATTCCGAACGCGGTCGATGCCAGTGCGTGACTATAGACTACTTCATGTCTATTGCACTCGTTTATTTGTTTGAAATATTCTGAGCAAACAGTAAAGTTACATAAAATAAAATGCTACGGCATCACATTACCCAATGCACGTTTGTAACATAACGGCAAAACATCGAAGTTCCGAGTATTAGGGGCCTATATGACACATAGGCCTACTGAAGTAAAAACTACTTCGGTAATGCGTAAGATCAACTTTTTTTGACGAAACGTTCGAACGATATCAGGCTTGTTATATACTACGCTGCATTGAAATCTGTTACTAATTTCTGAAGCCGAATAATTTGCCATGCCCCCGGAGTCAAATTGACGTGAAAAATAGACCTAAAATACGTGTACGATACTTACTTAAATCGATAATATTTTAGAGTAATAGTCAAGAGTAAACGGTTCTCGTTTTTACGGACCACAATTTGATCTGATCGTTCTAATCATACGCTTATGCCGAGACAAAGTATATGTAGGCCTACGTTTAGCTTTTTATGATGTTTTGACTTTCTAATGGCTCATAGATCTAGAAAACATATGGAAAAAGAAAATCGCATGTTAAATTATAAATCAGTCTACAATCCGAATATTCTACTGATTCTTCTACGATATTGCACTACGCATGTCATTTTAACCCATTCAAGAGTTAATAAAATTCAAGAAATGCGAAATGCGTGCTTTACAACCACGATTCATATCTGCAGGAAGGCTTAGGGATAATCGTCACACATTAGTACTGCATGGCATGCTGTGTCAAATAAATAATCTGCATAATTGCTTGAAGCTATGGTGTTTAACAGTGGAGAATAGCATACAGCTACAGAATAAATATAAAACACTGTCAGGAATTTATCTGAACAAAACACGTGTATCGGGTGGCTCATAAAAGTTATAGCTTCTATTTTCTACACATTCATAAGTTCATCAAACATGCAGGCCTAAATCCGAAAAATACAAGAGAGTATAACGATGCTAATGAGTGTAGAAACCTTTACAATAACCACTTAACCCAAATGCAAATTTACTGCAGAATACATCGATAAAATACTTCTGTAAACTTCAGTATTTGATGCAGTTTATATATATGAAGGAAACTTGGGGTTTAGATTTGATTGGGCCATCAGGTATAGTAATAATAACCCATCAAGAGTTCTCGGCAGTGAGTTATTCTCAAAAGCTGACGACTTCAATGTCGGAGTCGATGTGTTCGTACTGAGATTCAGTAGGAAGGTTGCGTTTGTCTGCGTCGCTGTCGGCGTTCCTGCATGCATCGTCCGGCGGTAGAAGCGACGTGTACATGCGGTTGTAGTCTCCACACTGCGTGCCCTGCGCCGCCGCCGGGAAGTACATGGTGCCGTGGTTACTGATGTTGTAGACGTTCTGGACGGTCATGTTGTACGGACACTCTGGCTTTCTGCCGCCACCGCCGCAGGCGCCGTCTGCATCTGCCAGAATTCGAATGCTTATTTCACATTACGAAGATGCTTCTTTCACAAAAAATATAATATACCGGATGGCGCATAAAAATGGAACTTGCATGCTTACGTATAGAACTAGGCCTCTGTAGTTGGCAAAGCGGGCAGTTTTTGAAACAATTTGCCTCGATCATTGCAACCAAGGGTGGTCATGTTAAACATTAGAACACAATGTTCAACATGAGCCCCCTTCATTGAAAGACTCGATCTACGAAAAGGATTTTAGTTCCGTTTTTGTGCGGTTTATGATTTTGACCGTTAATCGTGGATAATTCAAAATTCATTTGGCTTCAATACTTAGTCAATCGCACACATAGTTAGCAACAACCGTTTCATGAAATGTTTCTGCGGTCACTATTAACTCCGCTTAAAACAGGGGGTAATATCTTTACCTCTGTCCGTCTATCTGTCTGTCCGCACGATTCTAAATGTGTGAACGGATTTTAACGATTCTTGTAAAGAAGTGGGGTGTCGCCCAAGAAATTGGTGGTGATACGCATTGCGATTCCCTCATGGTTCCTGAATTTACCTTAACATAAGAAGTGCAGCAGATGGTTGCTTACTTAGGCCTACTTATTTCCATGTTTAGGGCCTAATAGTTTTGTGTTATCAGCACAGGCTTGATTTTGTGCATAAAGCAAAAGATTGAGTCATCGACAAAGTAATGAAAATCCATGACATACATTTCGCTCTTGCAGAAACCGTAGATAGAGTGGACATTCCATCTTGTGGCGCGTGACAGCTCCAATACGTTGAACCACTTGCTGCATCAGACGCGACTGCACCTGTGGCTATACAGTGCAATACGATGGTGAATACAGTGCATAACTTATCCTTTGGTTCTCGTTCTTTTCGTGTCTCTGCTCCGAGAATTTGGAACTCCTTAACTCCTCAAATTCGTCAATGTCAAACCTTGGCTACATTCAGATGTCACTTAAAGACCCACTACTTTCAGTCAGCCTTTTCTGCCACCTAG
>Ga0209367_1002175_pt1 | contig 25549 bp, 11 predicted proteins | sample WorMetLIZISLAND2_FD_187412 | JGI IMG/M metagenome (GOLD analysis project Ga0209367, IMG submission 187412) | Marine gutless worms symbiont microbial communities from Max Planck institute for Marine Microbiology, Germany - Olavius geniculatus... ... | reverse complement strand
GGTCCTTTATTCACACGAACACAGCCTAATACGGAATGTTTTAATATGAAATTAACAGAATACAGACTGACCTATGACTTCTTTACGTAAATCGTCTTTTTCCATCACTGAGCCCAATATGTCGATGTCCAGCCATTTAAGACGAAAAGCAGGATCCAGAACAGCAGCAATAACATAGATATCGCTGCCGAAGTTACAGTCAGTGGTTTCTGTATGGCGTAACTGTGGTGGTGTAGCTCTGATGAGAAAAACCCGAAAATCTGTCCAGGAGAAAGGCCAGAAGAGCTTCAACAACAGGTTTACAGTACTTGGCACAGCTCTGCCATTGCTGCAGATGTGAACGCAATGAAAGTACTGCAGCTGACAAGACACAAGAAATAATGGCTTGGTCATCTTGCGCTATATGTTGGTTGCCTCCAAAAATGGTTCTAGAATTTCAGAGTTCAGATAACTGGGACCATTATCGTGATGTCAAAATAATGTTCTTGTATCCTCTAGCTTCCAGAACAGTTGTCAATTTCTTCTGTTCAAGAGCAACAACTGCCTGAAGTTGACGTAATGTGGAGTTCCATCTAGTACAGACTGCCGTAGGAATCCCATTGTTCTTCCCAAATGCCTGCTCAAATTCATCGGACTTGAAAAAGGACTTGCTGGCAGAGCCTCCAAGTCCAAGTCCAAGTCCAAGTCCATAGCTTTCAAGTCCAAGTCCGAGTCCTTAGAGCCCAAGTCCAAGTCCAAGTCCAAGTCCAGCAAAAACGGACTTAAGTCCGGACTCGAGTCCAAGTCCGGACTCGAGTACTACAAGTCTGTCTTATACCGTTGTCGGTTGAAAACATTCTGAGGGGGCGCCTCCCTCAACGCGCTCCTGCGTGGCTGATTTTACGGGGCGACTGAAATCGCGAGACCTGACATCGCGAAACCATCGAAATTGTGGGGACTGACTTGCGGAACTGGACAACGTGGCACCAGATCGCAAGGGTGGAAATCGCGAGACAACGCGAAGTAACGCTAAATGACGCATAAAATTAACTTTAATTCCACGTATTATATAAAAACGTTGACCAATTTTGACACGTGTTTTGCAAAATAGCACAACACATCAGTATTATATAAAACATTCCATAAAAAAGCAAAATCAGTCAGTTCAACATTGAGTAAACTGTGACACACGTTTAGTTAGGAAAATAGTAGCAAAATAGCACAATACTGTATGGAATGTGTATTGGACTTTCGATTTTGAATACTTGTTATGCAGCATGTTGTACGACAAGTCTACGGCAGATCGAAACAAGTAGAGTTTGAGCCTCATGGCTAGTGCGATATACTGATAGAGCCATGAATATATCTATCTATAGGCCTATAGGCGGGGCTGAAAGCTGAACGCAATGTGGGCCGGTGCTGTGTTGTGAGTCACATTGAGGGATTTGCCTGCAAACGGCAGATCGATGATCATGCAGTGGCGTATAGCTCTGAGTAATCACCAGGTGTAATCGATATAAGCTTAATTTTGCCTTTAAATACGTGCGCAATACGCACTGTGCACGTGTTTCGTAATACTTGCGAACGACACATAATATAGTGATAGATAGATGTTGAGAATTTTGCAATTTAATAATGTAGCCTAGGTCTATAGTCGGCGTATAGAAAGTCCATGCAACTTTATAGTGCAGCGTCATGCTAGATGCTTGACTGACTGTCGAATGTAAATTATGGTAACTGATGTTGCCTGCGGTTTTCATTTAAATTTTATAGTATACTAATTTGATCCATATTGGGGAAATGTTAGTTCTGAATGGAGATTATTTCGTCCTGATGGCGGTACGCAACTAACGGCAATATAGACAGACCGTATATAAACTACACATTTTATTCTTGTTCACGTATTGGGTATTCACGTATCACGTATAGCTTACGTACGCCGAAATAAATGTGAAATGTATTAGAAAAGTACGTATTTTTAAATGGTAAACCCTATACGTCGTACACATCTTTTGACAGTGATTTACATAGTCTTTTTACTGCAAACATAGACCCGTAGGCCCCTAATGCTTCGGAGTTGCCGGTATGCATATTTCACTTACGCTATACTGCGCATGATATCATTAATCATTATGCTTGGCCGGCGAAGTATAGGCTAAAAGCTGATGTTGATGATTACTACCTCGTGTGCATAATACTCTGCCGTTGTGGGAAAAGTAAAAAATAAAGGTTAGAATATAGCTCTTTAGAAAATTGAACCCCTCACAAAGCTACGGAGCGTCACTTGCCATATGGGATCGCACAGTGTTACCTGTCACCCGACACAGGTGAACGCGCCCCGCCTTAACCCCATCCAGATAGGCTGGCAGTCGATTTACCTACCCCGGAAGGATGGAAAGCTGAGTTGACCTAGGCGGCTGGTTACATACCGAGATGGTTTACCTGCCCGCAGGCAGTCACCCATCGCAGTACTAATCCGGCCCGGCGTAGAGTAACTTCGTTGATCGAATGAAACGCGTTACCGCTACGCCATTCGATCGGCGCAATTTTTGAAGACTGATCATTAACACGGCATGATAACGATGTGTAGCGACAACACTGACTGCTTTGAGTTGAGGTGTGGTGGGGTTTGCAGCGCGTTTTATTCCGCGAATTTTCTTCTCTATACGCGGCGTGAAGAAAAACTTCGAAAATCGATCTCGCGAAAAAAGACACGGAGAGGAATTTTGTGCATGCTTGTTTTTGCGTCACGATGTAGGCTAAAATGTTGGTACCGGAAACTGTCGTCTGTAATGAGTCGGAAGGACGGAACTATCAGATGATTCCGAGCCGGAAGCAAGCAGTGATATTATTTTTTTTCATTACATTATACAGTAGCCTATATTACGCTCTCGAGTTGCCTTTAGCCTATCGCTATTACGCTAATAATGCAGATACTTTAAATAGCCTATGGCTGATGAACCTGAGAAAAAAAACTATTAAATGTTAATTTGTCAAATTATAGGATACAGTCTATATTGACTATTTGTTTCGCCTAAACTATTTAAGAAATGAAATACAAAACGAGCGATAGTCTAGCAAGTCCATCATCTACATGATTAGATTATAATATTGTCAACATCTTAACTCAAGCGCGTCGCTATTATTATACCACTTTGTGCTACCGGTACTTCGGTGTTACTTAGTCAGGTTTCAAATAAGTTTACTCACTTCTGTGTAGGCCTACCTTAATTTAATATATTCTGTAGCTGACCATATTATGTCGCGGTGCGTTTAGAATGCGACAGTCAGCTCATTTTAGGTTTACCGCTGATCTGGCTGGCGAAAGAATTTTGAAAATCGGCTAATAACTGCTGAAGTTATGAACATGTGAACGTTATAGGGTGTTTACACGATCCAGCAAACGTCCAGCATTAGCACGTGTATTTTGAATACATTTGCTTGAAGTTTGCTGGACGTTTGCTGAATCGTGTAAACACCCCATTAGAGGCGGTTTGTTTTTTTATAGACTGCAGCCGGAGCACAGACGTGCCATGCATATCTTGCCGTACTGTCGCGCTGTAAAAAAAACTAATAATAAGTGCAGCAGCTGTTTCTGCGTGGCCTTAGGCCTTGACTGCCCGAGTTCACTGAACCTCGTGTGAATAGCCCAGTGGCTGTTACAAAAAATCTAGGATGCTGTATTACTGCTGTATTTCCCGGCCTTTGCTCATATCACTCATATCACTGATTGAGTTTTCCGGACGATCAGTGTGCTATACAGTCCCTAACCTCTGGGGAATGATTTTGTTCCAACCCCAAAATTGCTAGTTGAGAGTAAAGGCCAACAACGATATAGGTGCTCCTTTCCCATCAGCTAGGAATTTGGGAGAGTGCTAATGTGAGGATGCTGAGCCAAAATCTGGGGTTGCTAAGCTTTTAACATCCCATGGCAGCACCTGGCCAGAACTGCTTTTTTGAATAGTCTACTATAGCTACGCCACTGGTGCTGTATACGTATATCTATAGTGGCGTTCCGACTGTATGCTGTAGCTGCAGTAAATCATATCCTGCAATATACTGTCAGCACTGCACGTGAGTCTGATGTATTATAACTGTGAATAGGCCTATGTGTGCAATAGCCCTATACGTTAGTCAGCTGAGCAACGTACATCAGCTTCGCTCGGTGAGTTAATTTGCGTGTAGTAAGTAGCCTAGTAGGTCCTTAAAAATTCTTGTGCTTTCAATTGCCAGACTTCCCCAAGAAAACTCCGTCGCTAGAAGTTTTAAAGACCGCTCAAAAATATCGGTGCAGGTTTTTGTTTGCTTTTACAGTTTTACCGAAAACCCAACTGCTTGCATCTAATTTGTTGTGCTGCAGTATTTTTATCTTTGGTTTTCTCGTGGGTAAGACTTTCTACATACTTTTGACATTTTATTTTTTTCATGAGCTGCTGTGTAATAACGTGAAATAAAATGTCATGAAATAATAATACAAGAAGCCCAGCTGTCGCTAGAAATGACGCGCTACGGCTTGTACCAGTTCCCGTTCCGGTGCGTAATGCCTCTTCAAGGTCATCCAAGGTCAATGATTTTTGTGTCGTCTGAAAAGCATATGCGACTTCCTATTAGTGATCAGTAACAATCTAGGTCCTATCTCGCACCGTTTAGCCACAATACATCCGTGACAGACAGACGACAGACACATCGTATCAAAAGATATTCAGATTATTTCCCCCATTCTTGTTTTTTTTCGCCAGATAGTGTCTGAAGCATAGGCATTTTCAGGTCTTACTATTAATCTGACTAATCAGCTGTCACGTAGGCTATCAGAAGTGAACCTGGAGTTTGTTGCGTGTAATGCAGGCAAGTTCTGTTAATTATCAACGAAATTTATCGATCACTTATAGCTCATCGATCTATGCGGGAATATAATTATTGCTGTCTGTCCTGTCTGTCCAGCAAACAGTACATCACGCACCGGCAAATCTTCTTCGTCTGCTGTTATCATCGGCGGCGCGTGAGATTTTCGTTGTTTGGTGGGGTAGGAATGGAGTCAGAGGTCTGCAGACGAAAAGCTTTTCGTAAAACTAATTAGTCTAAAACAAGGCTTCATAACAGTTATTTAGAATTGCATAAAAATACTGATGCTGAAGGGTTGAACCGCATGAAGGTTAAAAGTGTTGATGGGGTTCTTGGGTAGGGGCAGCACCAGCTAGGGTGTCTTGGGAAGCTTTTCGGACGGGGGTCCGGAGCGAAGCTCTGTAGCCAGCCACAAGCAAATTTTTTTTGCGCAGGGAAAAACCCAGCCCTGGGAATACACGCGTCTGGTGCAGATATCGTTTGCTGCGCAAACTTCCACTATGCAGCTGCACAACTCCATTCAGAACTGCACATTTGTGTAAAAATGCGCAGTAGGCCGTGGTTTACAGAGACTCGTGTGCTGTAAACGTTTGAAAAAAACGACAATTAAGCGCAGATTGTCGCAGAATTAGCATGCACGAACTATTCGAGAAAAAAATCGGAATGCAACTAGGCTAACTGATGATGACTGCTGAGGCAAAATTGGCTTTAAATTTCGGGTGGTTTGGTCCCCAAATCTCTGATAGCCGCCACTTATGACTGCTAGACTGTCTGTCTATCCTTTGTATGCGTATATGCGTGTCTGAGTGTCCGACTCTCTGTGTGGTTTAATCAGTGTCCGTCACACGGTTGATGGTGTCACGCTGACCTCAGAATAGATACGCACGCACCCACCCACACAGACAGATACGAACACCGATACAAAGAGACGGAACAAAGAGATGTGAAAGAGTAGTGTGCTAATGCAGTAATGCAGTGTCGACTCTTAACTTTCAGGTTGCGTTTCGATTCTCGCTGCCGGTCATTTGCAAGCAACCTTGAGCAAGTTGCCAACCTCCTGTGTGCTCAGGCCAACTCAGCTTCCTACTCTCCGTGGGATGGGAAATGAGTATAGTAGCTTATGGACTACTCGGTAAATGCCTAGTGTGGCTGATTGGGGCGATGGTATGTCTGCTAGCTGCAAACCGCGGGTCAAATTGTTCGTTCACGCAGGCAATGGATGGCCGCATAGTGCGCTGCGGTATCATTAGCTGATGCTAATCAGCTGCCACTTCCAAGATTGTAAAGCGCTTCTGGTCTTGAGCCCGTCTTTTGTAAGAAGCGCTATAGCAAGTACTGAACTCTACCGTTTATCTTCTACCTACTAGTTTCCTCTGCTGTCACAGTGACTGCTACAGAGAAAGCCAACGGGGACGTGACAGAAATTCAATTCCCCAACTACCTGTCGACCAGCACATAGATTAGTTCACATAGGGTTGTCCAGGAAGAAAACAATGGCCCACTCTTGGCGTGATAATAAATTGCGCATTTAGTATGCGTGAAAAAACAAGTCTTTTTTTCTCAGCATAATAGATAGACGCAATATAGACGCGTGGTCACAATGGACCACCCATTACTAGCAACAGTGTCCCTTTTATTCAACAGTTTTGTTTAAAGGTTTTTCGAGAGTTTCTAAAATTGAGTAGTCCTGTTCAGTGTTACCTCATTAATTGATCTACCAGTCGCTGAAACAATAGGCTTTCTTAAACTGCACATAAAATACTAGACCGGATAAACTTCGACATCAGTATTTCATTGTTTGTGTGAAATGTAATTTTTAAAAATGGCTTAGCGTATTGAACTATTTAGCATCGTTATACGACAGAACCGCGCTGTCTTATTTTTGAGCACCCAGAGATTAATTTGGATTTTAGTCTATTCGGCGAATAGGCCTACAGATTCTCTTGCGATCATTGAATGTCATTTACTTGGTATTGTGCGACACTTTATGCGAAGTCTTTGAGGAAATAAGTTAACGTTCTGCTATACAGTCTATATTGGAATATGTGAACGTTATATAAACGAACCACTCCAGAGAGTGGTTCAATCGGTACTGATTCCACGCTGGCCGACAGTCGGTCGTGTAGCGTACACAGTCATTCGTTTGGTCAGTTAATAACCCTTTATACCACTGCGTACGTAGTGCTAAAGATAGGCGGCAAAAGGTCGGCGGTGGAATACCTCGGCTTTCCGCTGAGCTGATCTATTGTTCACGACTGTGCGCTTGCGCCAATGCAGTGAAAAAGAAGGAATTCTGCGACAGACCGACTCGCAATCAAGCAGGCAACGGTATACAGCTGTCAGAACTCGTTCGTCACGCTATATACAGGGTGGGCCAAAAAACTGGCACCTTTTTGACATTTAGATCTCTTCTTTTGCTAGATGGATTATACTTATAGTTATCGCTTATTCACGTATTATTTTTTACTCCTCGCGCGCTACATTTCTAACGTAGCGTGCCTTATATGAAATCAGTGTAATATTGAGGACCGACCCACTACCGACCGACCAACGACCGACCTCTATTCCTGGAAGAGCCTTCCTGGAAAAACCTCAAATGGCTATAGCAAGTACTGAACTCTACCGTTTATCTTCATAGGAAGTCGACCACCGCTGGTCGAATGGTCACGTGACCCATCTCGACGCCAGTCACTATTAGTATAATATTAGACCGGTTTCAAATATACGCCGGCTCTCTAATACAAGCTGAAAGGAACGAAAACACACTTAGAAGAATACAGGGGGAAATAATGCGCGCGAGGAGTACATTAGATTGGTCACAATCTAATAATATTTTTTTTGTTACTAACTGACGTCGTTCACGGTTCTTCGTCTGTCGTTGTAAATCTAAACAAGTTTTTTTAACATGCGCATGCACTGTAATTTTGCCACGATGGCTGGATTAACTGACAGTCTGCATGCGGCGAAGCACTGGGGTTCCGAAAAAGTTATGCAAGCGTTTTAAAACATTTGACCACATTAAAACTACATACGTAGTTCAAAGGGGTATCAATTTTTTGGCCCATCCGGTAGACTCCGTAAACTCTGTGCGTGATCTCTCCTCGTCTCTGTCTCTGTTCGTCCATCTGTCCGTCTGTCTATCACGCAAGAATTATTGCTGTTGCTCATAGTTTATTGTTGCGTGCAGTCGCCAGTCAATCAAAATCACTATTTTATGGCAACTCTCCAACTAGCGGTCAGGTAGGCCTGGTACTCACTACGTCGCTCGTGAACCGAGGTCGTAAAACGTAAAGTTCTTCCCGATCCACGAAGCGACGCTTATCTCCGTTTCATTAGCCTCAGCCCAGACACCAGTTTGTACTGCGAGACCAATACGTGGTTAGTGCATCGCGCGGTGTGCCTGTTTACATCCCAGCTTTCGCCAGTACACATTGTGCCTAGCCACAGAGGGATGGCCAGGCTGAGGTCACGATACTGCACCGTGTCTCGTTGTTAGATTCACAATCTGCATGTGGATAAACACCGGGATTACAATAGAATTATGGCAGTGTTTTTAAATAAATGAGCACTCCAGACTGTGAGTAATTGATAGCACGTGATAAAAAATAATTGTTCGAACAGTGAAATTTCTCTGTTGACGTAGTTGAAAGATGTTACGTTTTTGGCCCACACCGTACCCACCACTTGGCCATCCGTTCCCTATTCGTACGAAGTACAGTGTATAGAATAGCTGATTTGTATACGACCATCATACTTGCCTCATAGCTTAAATTTATAAAACAGCGCTAAGCGTTGTTTTCGCACCGGTCGGTCCACTTTTCGCGCACGGTATTTTTTTTTCGTCAAACCACTGCGTGGTACTGTTTTCGTGACTTTCGGCTGCAGTTTTGCATCATAAAGCAAATAACGGCGTAGTTTGTGCGATCTGAGCGTCGTTTAAGTACGATATATGTAAAAAAAACTTACCAGTTTACAACTATGTGCATGGACGATGTGATGATATTAATCCTCTAAAACAGCAAAAATCATTTGGGTAACCTTAGATGGGGCTGTGCATATGGCGTCCTTGCAAGCTGACTTTAGTTGGTAATCACTATGATAGTTTAAAGCCTTCTTGGACGCAAACCATGAAACGATGAAGTTTCGGACTTTTACATCATTTCGACGTTATCGTGATGGTTGCAACAAAATCGCAGATTTTGTCGCAAAGCTGGCGTAACGGAATTTGAGCTTAAATGGGAATAAAAATTATTAATGGAATCGGAATGAAAAGAATCATTTCCGCACAACATGAGACATTCTCCAGAAATGACGTAGTGACTATTTTGCTACTTGTTGTCTGTAGATGGCAGAAGCGATGGCGTCCGATGAAGACCGCAAGTCTTCCAGTGCGCAGTCGCCAGACACCGGAAGTGGTAAACGCGTGACATCCAAGAGTTTCAAAAGCTTCTTCCGGCGAAAGAAGAAACCCGCATCGCGCATGCGCGAACACTGTCTGAGCGTGGATGAGCCAGAGTACCAGCCTAGGCATCACGGCGCACACTATCACACTGTGTCGGGGACCAGCTCGGTGGGTCACGTGATGCATGATCAGTTTAGTCGGCGCGACCACGGTAACGCGGCTCTGCGCATGCGTCGTACTGCAGCGCACCAAGGTCAGACAAGGTCACTGACCGATAGCGTCAGCGACGACGAGGACGATGACGTCACGAGACCGAATATTACGTCATCGTCATCGCGACGACTGCCCGACTACTTCCGGTGGCGCTACAAATCGGCGCCGGACGACGCCGACGACGACGCGGATCAGCGATCCGCAAGCCGATCTGCCAGCGGGACTGGCGGACTTGCCGGCGGATCACGAGTGCGTCACTGGATCTGTTCGTTCAAACAGCGTTCACGCAGCAACCCGGCCAGCAGCGCTTCCGAAACGCCAAAGTCACACGGGTCAAAGTTCAAGGTCACGCCTGCGAGGTCGTTGTCGACGAACGCGGAGAATCTGAATCATGACGTCATCGGTCCGGTGCAGTTCAGTGAAATGGTACGAAATAGAACCAACTCGGATCCGTGTTTCGAGGCCTGGCTTAAAGCTAAGGCTGCTGTCAACAGCCGCCAGGTAGGCCTATCTATCTCTTTCACCTGTATTGATATATACCTTTATCATATATCACGTATCCGTGCGTGCGTTAATTAATATAGCATAATAGTCGACAGCATGTATCTGAGATCTACCAATCGACACTTTTTCACTTTTCCGCGGTTTCAGCACGGACCAGGTACATTTGGCCGTCGGCCTTCGCGTTTTGCGCTTGGAAGTTGAAACTCGTTAGGTCTACTGATAAATCTTCGTGATCCATCGCTCTGCAGCAGTAGCTTTAGGCGTGGCTTAAAAACTGCACTTATCGCCAGCACACTGGAGATGCTTCATGATGTTGCGCTGTATAAATTTAATGTTGAAATTGACATTAACATTGATAGGTTTTTGTAGAATTGCCTTGAGGCTGTGTGTGTTTGCAACCCGTCTGTGGACAAAAAATATGATTCTGACGGTTCATAGTTGTGGACTGCTCTTCGCGATTTTTTTGATCGCCATTTTTCTGTAATTTTGTGAAGAAATAAGTTTACGTAATCCACGTACGCGCATGGGCAACGGCGCATTACATTTCCGGTGCAGCGCAGAAACAGTATTTAAGCCACCATGTTTTCGCTGTATTTGGCAAGCAGTATTTTAGTAAATTTTGTTGAATTACTGTCCGCGTTCGTGTTATGTAGTAGCTTAATATCTGTATGCAATGCAATCCGTGCATCAAAATATCTTGAAATTGTGAGAAGTGTTTGTGTTGGAACTTAATGTCGTCAGCTTCATTGATGTAAGCGTTTACTTCAGACTAGGCCCTATTAAACGTCAGATGTTTAAAATGCATAGGCCTAGAAAGTTGGTCAGAAGCTTATTTTCGTCTTAGCTTTATTTCACTTATTTCAGTTGTTTTTTGTTGTAGCTTAAGGTAATTGACATTGATAAATGTAAACTAACGAAACAGAGTGTGAGAAGCTAGCAGAGTACTTATTTTCGTTCATTAGGTTTACATTGTGCATTTTTAAAGCTAATGCCATCATGTGTTTGTGTGTTTTGTGGTTTCAGTCACCGGAATGTTACAGCGCTCAAGGTTCGTTTGTTGCAACGAAATTAATCATGCAATTCTGGCTGCGCAGCAATTTATTTTAATGTAATATTCTTAATAAGCTTCGAATGATATGTCAGATTGATTATTTCGTTTATGGCAACAATTTTGAACGACTTGTATTTGGCGTGGTAAGTAATAAACTGTTTTACTTTTTACGTATTCCGTATTGTTCGTAAGCTTATTATGATCGCCGATTTACAAGAAATTGTCTATTTATAATTTTTTTGAGGATTTGATGTTAAAGTTATTTGCACGTCCCAAAGTCAAACGTTTCGCTACACTACGTTGTAAGCTTACTAAATATGATGAACATTTGCATTAATAATTATTTTACAACCGACGGAACCACGCGTTTCAATCGTGACGGAATTTTAAATGATTATTTTTGCACATATTCTGATTTTGCTGACTGTGTCAGAAAAAAATAAATCTAAAGTCAGATAAATTGTGAAAGCTCGGTGACTCAGTCTGGTAAACAAGTAACCAGTCATTTCTTATCAACCAAAAATGCTTGCTTTCTATTCGGCAGGGGCTAGCATAAATTTGCAATTGGATGTTTTGGTTTCGGGGTTGGACTTAAAATATTTCCTTCCCATGGGCGACCAAGTTCCTTCATCTGACACATTGTGTGACTAAACCCCGGAAGTGTATCTGCCAAATGGCATATAAATACAGTACGTCGAACGGTTTAAGCAGGGTAAAATACGAATACGACAGACGACAGACAAGCAGACAGACCACAGACCACGCTGCAGAGAAAGGGGTAGCTGTAGGCGAAGTCGTAAGAATGAACGACATTTTTTGTGTCACGCAGGCGGAACGAGCAGGGCAGAGCCACATCAGATGCTGATCTGGCGAGATAAGAAACGAGGAACCAAAGTTTTCAAGGTTTTACCAATATGTATACACCGTGGGTCATAAAAACGTGCCACTTTACTTTTGTCCATATCTTCGCCAATTATTTACCAATTTTCAAGTTTTTTATTGGCACACTCTGCAGACAATTTGCAATAATGTGATTGTTATATATCCCACCAAACCGTAAATGCGTTTTTACACTACCTTGTGAAATATAAATGTAAGCAAAAACTAACGATAATAACAAAAGTTTAGGTAAGTGAAAAAAACGCTTTAAACCAACATTACGGTGAATGATCTGTATGAAACTAGATTGCGCCAGACCCACACAGGTTTAGTGTCATACAGACAATTCATTGCAATGTTGATTTAAAGTGTTTTTTTTCTAATTTTATCAAAATGCTTGTTTGTTATTATCATTATGTATGCAACTATGCGTATTTCATTGATAATTCACAAAATAGTGTAAAGACGTATTTACGGTTTGGTGGGATCTATAATAATCACATTATTGCAAATTGTCTGCAAAGTGTGCCAGTGAAAGAATTTTGAAAATCGGTCAGTAATTGGCGAAGATATGGACAAACGTAAAGTGGCACGTTTTTTGGCCCACCCTTCCTTTTTGATACTTTCTCGCAGTACGCAGGCATACAGGCAAAACCAGCCCGTCGCGAAAAGTGGATAACTGTATACGTTGCGCCAAAACATTTCTCTAGAAAAAAATGCTACACTTTTAGAAATACAGTGTACTTTCTCATCAAATTTGAAATATAAACAGAGGAAAATTCAGGCCACGTATCTGGCACATTTTTATTAGAATATCTGGCTTAGTTCAGACAAATGCTTATAAGTATGAATGTCAAACACAGACGAAAGTAAGAGACGAAGTCGTTGATCGATGCTGCCACCTGGTGGATCATAAATTACGTTTTCATAAGTCGGAAGCAATTACGTGTTTATGCTAGGATAAAAACCCCAAATCTCCCTTTACGTGGGGCTCAAGGACCCCATCTGACGCATTGAGTCGTAGGACCCCACATATCTTTCTGCAAATGGCATTCAAATCAATTGAACGGTTTGAGCACGGTGCACGATTGTCACAAACAGAGAGACGGACCACGCTACCGTAAAATGCGTAGCAGTAGTCGGAGTCGCTTACAGCGGCAGCGATTCCGCCTAATAATTTGCATTGAACTGCGCTGCATTGTCTCCGAGGAGTCGTTTTTAGGCCTACGTATACACGGTAGGCCTATAGTAATCACAAACGTGTCATCTTGTCATTTTTACTAGTTGTGTACGAATAGTTAGTTATGCGTATAAATGGAAGCAGTTTCTGAGCGGTGTTTTATAGCAAATTGATACATCAATAATGGCGTATTTTACTGCTTTTTGCAGCTGCCGAGAAACTGCGAAGAAAACCCAACGATTGAAGACTTACACGGTGTGTTCACGTTTTGTCTCGTTTTTTTATCATTTCCGGTTTACCTTTACCGTAAACATAATTTTGTTGTTGCCTAAAATGCTTCTGGTTTGTCGTGATCTGTTGTTGTCATTTTGTTGCAGATAGTCAACGCAGTGAAAAATTTTTGAAAACGGATCGATATTTGGTCATGTTTCGCAGTCAGTGGCATATTTGCATATTTGAAGACGGCGCAGGTCGACAGGGGTAGCAGTCTTCTAGACAGAAGCTGACGCCATTTGCAACCTGGGGCATATACATTAAGATTTTTAACGTTTGAGCAAGCGAAAGTGTGTTAATTCGTCAGGGGGCATGGCAGACTGCTATCCCTTAAATAAGCAATTACGAAACTCGGAAAATTATTTTACGCATCACCGTGTGTAATTTATTTGCATATGTATGTGCTGTATATATAGACGACGGTTGTGAAGAGTTAAGATTCACTCGTTTGATGGACTCACACGTCTGCTATGATTTAATTCCGCACACCTCTAAACTGGTCGTCTTTGACACCCAGCTCACGGTATTATAGCGGTCTTCTCACTTCGATCAGTTACTTACTGTATTTTTCAACTGTTAAACCTTTTGACCATTGGCCATATTTTTGTCTTGTTAAAGTTGCAGGCCTACCTGTTGCATACTTCGTGTAGGCCTATGATTTGCTGTGATTTGATCGTAAATTTATCGTATAATTGTACAACACATTTTACACCAATTTCACAACAAAGCAAACCAATTGCAGTTCGGGTCTTCAGCCGCTGTTCGTGTCGGTTTATTGTGGCAGCTAACACGGAGTGTTCGGTCAACAAAGTTAGTCGACGCCGGGCCCGGTTAGTACTTGGATGGGTGACTCTCGACACTCGGCACTCGGCACTCGGCACTCGGCACTCGACAGATGTTTTAAGCTATTTCTGTATGGTATGTAATCAGCAACCCAAATCAACTCAGCCTGGCCGTTCCTTCTTGGGTAGGCGCATTGAGTACCAGCGAAAACTAGGAGGTAAGCATGCAGGCACACCGCCGATGCACTAGTCTTCATATCCGTGGTTTGGTTGTAAATTGGAAATCTGGAGCTGAGAGGCTAACAAAATGCAACTCATGCGGCACTGCCCTGTGAATTTCATGGCTCGAGAATGGCCTATAATTTTACTTTTCGTGGTTTTGAAAGAATTTCGCTGATGCTCTCGTACATATTGCAGGTAAAGAAGGCGTTCTTTGCGCTCGTCGAAAACAACGTCCACGCCGCCGCATTGTGGGACTCCAGAAAAATGGACATCGTCGGTATGTGTGCTTACACGCACTCTGCATCTCACTACTTTTATCTCTCTCCCTCTGTTTCTCATTCTCTGTCGGTCTTTCGGCCGGTCTTGTTTAATTAAAGAGGCGGACATTGCCGGTCTCCGTCTGAGACAGCTATTGATCACTAATAGAAAGTCGCATATTGGCTTTCAAATGATCTGAAAATCATTCACCTTGTATACTAGCGTTCATTGTAGCTTTCGAGACATCCTTTCGTTATCCTAGCGTGCATGGAACTGTCTTACATTTGACAAATCGCTTTCTCTCCATGACTTGAAATCGGAGGCTGAGCTTTGGACGAAGGCGGTACGGTCGGCTTTTCCTAGCGATAGCTGGGCTTTTTGTTTATTGCCTGCGAATAATGTGCAAGATTGGTGGGTCGCAAGCTATATAAATTCTTGTTACACCAAAGTAATATCTGCAATTTTTGTCGTTATCTCGAGTTGTTGGCTTTATACTGAGATATTGGTTTTTACATCACCGCTGCTATCCCGGTCGTTCGCGTATAAATAAGTAAGCTAACTTCAGTAAATGAGCAGTTTGTCAACTACCTATGAGATAAGATACTCTTGTTTCGTTATAAAAACGTGTCTGTGTCTGCCGTGCAGGAATGTTGACGATCACCGACTTTATTCAGATTCTGCAGAAGTACTACAAGTCACCACAGGTATATACGTGGCACTGTCGTGTGCCAGTGTTACGTAACTGTAACTTATTTTCTGCTCCCCCCCCAAAGTTTATACTTTCCCCAAGCACGGGCACCGCGATGCGCAGAATGTTTCGGGTTCATAGACTGACGACGCATTGCCGCGCAATTTCGTCAGCTGACACCGCGTTCTTTGGCCGTAAAAAATCCTTTTTATTCCGGTTTTCGTCCGTTCCTAAAAACCTTCGTTTTTATTTTTTAAATAGACCTGTTGTTACTTAAAATTTCAATTTTGCTTTTAAATTTCTCCGTAATGGGGGGATTTTCATGCAGAAATTTTTTGTTTTTGTACGAAAATTTTTCGACAAGAAGAACGTTTTCCGACGGGTTAAAATTAAGGGGAGAAATCCCCCACCCCGCTTTCCCTGCCGCGATGGACGCCGCTAATTGCGTTAATTTGTGAATGGGCGGTGGTAACTTGGCGCTGTTTTTCCGGTTGGAATTGCATGTCTGTGAACAGTCAGTAATGGACGGAATAAAAATCGAACGTTTTACGAGCTAATTGGCTGCCTGTAATTTACTGCAACTTCCGTCAATTAGCACTGCCGTCCTTCGTGTCTTTCGCGAACTATCGCTATAGTAGGTTTACTGGAATAGCTATGCTGGAGAATCTAAATGCTTTGTCTGTTAATTTTGTGCTATTCAGTCCAAACAATAATTTCATATGTATTCGGTCGGCCGAATATGACGGCAAAATACATCGGATGACGGAGCATGGGCAAATAAGTAGCTTAACATAAACTTTTGCAGCTTCTTAGCGTTGTAAGCGTTTGATGCAAATTTCTTTTATATTTATATACTTTTTTTATTAAACAGACGGTTAATAGGCCTATTGAATTATAATTTATGTTGAGTTTAAACGAGCTGTCAGAGCGCCGGCCTGAAGATGTTCCGATTCCAACATTGGCCAATGTAACAATCTCAGAATCTTTACGTTTCTATAAAAATAAATTAAGCTGGCAATTTTATTTTCTAACATTAAGTACAATTTTATTGGCCAATACTGATACAACATTTATTTATGTTTTATTCCTTTTAATCAGTTGCGCCATTCAGCGCTATTATTGTGAGTTATTCTGCGCAGGAAAGAATGGACGAAGTCGAAGAGCACAAGATTGCTACTTGGCGAGGTTATCATTTTTATAACAATTTTATTCCTTATATCTAACTTATTCAAAACAGATTCTTTGTTAGTGTACGCAGTGCATATATATGCCGAAGTACTCAATAGGCCGACTGAGTAGCCGAGAGGGTCTCGTGGGTTTTTGACCGACTGTTAGGTCGAGTCTTTGGCACGATGTGTCGTCTTTTGTCTGTCTGTCTGTCGTCGTCTGTCTGTAACGTCTGTATTGTGGCTAAACCGTACGTTGTAGAGGATCGGCGATGGCACTGTTGGATAGGGCGATGACGAGTTTCTATAGGTTGTCAATAGTAACCTTGTCTCTATTTGCGGTGGCTTCGCCGCAATTTTGAATGCAAAGTTGCTGCCTGCAGCCCGTCACCCACGTGCGGCGAATTACGGTATCGTATTCTAGCGCTAATTGTAGCGTTCGATGTAGCAGCATCACCATAACGTATACGGGATTGTAGTCACTCTGGAAAATCTCTTTCTTTCTGCGACCGGAAATCAGACGATGGACTTTAGATATAGGCGGTACGGTCGGCTTACCTTAGCGACAGCTGGGCTTTTTGTCTGAACAGCGCCGTGTATATACTTTCGACGGCTTTTCTGAAGTCAATGAAGTTGAGATGCAAGGACTTATCAATTCGGACTTATCACATGCCTGTAGGCTACTTTCTCTATTATCTGGCGTAATGCAAAGACGTGTTTTTTTCGAAAATGGCAGCTGTTTTAGCGCAGGAGTTTGTCAGCTGCTTCTTCTGTTGCGAATAATACCCCGTTTACACGATCAAGCAAACATCGAGATATCATCGAGCAAACATCCAGCAAATGCATCCAAAATACACGTGCACGACGCGTGCTCTAATTGCTCGATGTTTGCTTGATGATTGTTTGCTCGTGTAAGCAGGGCATAGCGCTTGTTGACACTTTTCCCGCTGTTGATAGCCGATTCAATACGTTAGTACGTGAGATAAAGAAGGATCACGTTTTTTATTTAACAGCGTTTACATATGGTTTTTTTGCTTTTTAGTTAAGATGCGTTTAACTTTTTTTCCACGTTTTCTGCGTTAGGTTAATTCCGTCTGTGTATACAGAGGTGTTACGTGTGACGGAGCGGCCAGCAGTATGCGTTGACGTGGATGACAGTCTTCTGAGTGCTATCAGGCGACTGCGCCAGCACCACGTGCACAGAGTGCTCGTCATCGACTCAGACACTGGCAACGCCGTACACGTCCTCACTCAGCGCAGCATTCTCGACTTCCTCGCATCACGGGTACGGTCTGCACCAGGCGGGCTCACATATATTTTACAGAATCGTTTTGGCAAAAGAGCACGGGAAAATTGCACTTTTTTCTAAAGTTTTGCTCTGCGTGAATTTTTTTTGTCAGAAAACTTTCTTCCAAAAATACAAACATCGGGGCTCGAAATTTTCCTTTCTTTAAAATACTTGGTTTAAAAGACCAAATCGCTGATAGGTGCTGCCGCCTAGTAGTGATTTTATACAATGTGTTTTTGGACTGCACAAGTGCACCTGCCAAATGGCGTCTAAATCCATCGAACGGTTTAAGCAGGGTGCACTACAGTGGCGTAGCCAGATATTTCAGTTGGAGGGCTCGTCTTTTTTTCCATCGTTTACTTTTTTCCCTTTTTCCCTTTCCTTTTCTGCCCCTCCTTTTTTGCCCTTCCCTCCTTTCCCGTGCCCTCTCTTTTCCTCTCCGCACCCTTCCCTTAGAAGTAGGACCCCTAAAATCCAGCTAAAGGGCTTGGGGGAGCGCTCTGAGCTCCCGCAGCGGGACCCCAGCCGAAATCGAATTTAGTGCATTTTAACTGTAAAAAAGGAAATCTGGTGGCAATGATTTAAATTATTTTAAACTTACTAAATTGGCCAATTTCGTGCAGTTTAAATGTATGCTTATGTTTTGTCTGAAGGATTGGAGGGGGGCTGGGCCCCCTAGACCGCCCTTGGCTACGCCACTGGTGCACTACCGTGTGACAGACAACAGACTACAGACCACGCTACCTATTAAATATGCATCGTTACGAATAGGCGAAATCGCTGCAAGAGCGATTCCGCCTAATAATAATAATTTCACACTTTACGCATCGCCAAAACAAATGTACTTCTCTATAAATCTGTGTGTGTGTACTCGTGTTTAGATGCATGAGGTTGGTCTCCCGTCATTCATAAGTAATACGCTCGAAGATCTCAACATTGGCACGTACGACGACATCGCCACTGTACGCTGTAGTGCTATTAATACCATTGCTATTTTGTACGTCATATATTCTTATTAGTACATCCAAAATAATGTAACAGACTGAGAATTCGAGACACGTTCAAGCTTGCTGCTTGGTTTATATTCTGTGTTCGCTGCTACAAAAAAATGGAGCATTGACGTGCGACCCACGGCGGCATATTTTGGACTTTTTGTGACGTTAACTATGTTACGTCTACTGCCGGGAGTAGGCCCTAATACTAAATTTTGCTGAATTATTCATAAGTGTAAGCGCAGGCCTATGCCTGGTGTCGGATATACGCCTGTCCACAGTAATGTGGAAGTAGGCCTATAATCTAATAAACATTGTCTGCCGACGAAAGCTGATAGAAGGAGAACGGTAGCCACTGATATAGAATGACGGTGTTGTCATTTCTCATTACATGCTCAAAATTATTGTGAATACCGTTAATTCGCCGATTTTACGAACATTCCGTCTCGTCGAGCTCATAGGCCTCTGACACTTTTTCGGACAAAGTGGACTCGACGAAGTTAAGGTAAAAAGTGAAGGTAAAGCTGGTGTGTAGCTTTTGATAGGAAATCTATCAGAAAGCTACAAAGCGTCGCCTGCCATATGTGATCGAACAGTGTTAGCTGCCACCCGACACGGATGAACGCGCCCCGCCTTAACCACTGCAGCCAGTCAGGCCAGTACTCCATTTACCTACCCCCAGAGGATTTAAAGCTGAGTGGACATCACTGACGGAGGCTGCGTGGGCCCTAAATATGGTTATCTGTTGTCGAAATGTGTACTTGAAATACAATGTGGTGATGGAATTAGAAATTACAGTGCAGTATAAAGCTCTCCTCGTCAAAGAAGACGACGGAACTGTAATAAATTGAATAAAGTCGACGAAACAGAAACGGAATAAATTGAGCATTATGTTGCGACGTAATTGCATTTCAAAGATTTTATTTGTGAAACATTAATGAGAAAAAGTTTAGCAGTAACAGACTGCTGGAAGATGCTGGATGATCTACTGGGAAACGACTGCACGTATGAGAAGATGAAACCGCGGCGAGGAAAAGGGATATGAAATCTGCAGTAGGCAGAGCACCGAAAGAATTGATTTGTTTGGTAATGGTATGCTAATGTATGCTAATATATTCATGCACTCACAGGTAAGGCTAGACACGGCGCTGATAGAGGTGCTGAATACGTTTGTATCAAGAAAAGTTTCTGCTCTCCCGGTCGTCGACGACGATCGTCGAGTTATCGACGTCTACGCCAAATTCGACGTCATCGTTAGTTAATTTATTTTTTCTGTTCTTGTTTTTAAGCTGTGGTTGCAGTGTTAAATTAAATTTTTGCACGTGTCTTGGAAACATTGGAGAATGGCGCAAATTTTGGAAATAGTCAGTGCTTTATATACGTGCGAAATAAAATTGCTGAAAATATTCTTGTTTTACGTGTTTACAAACAGCGAAGCCAGCAAAATTTGTGCAATTATTATTATCTACACATAACATTAGTTTTGACAGCGAACACTCTAGTCTAGGAAGAATTTCGTTCGTGACAAAACTAGTCAAAGTTTACAACTATTTTAATGGATAATTGCAGTTGATTTTACAACTGGGTTTTCAGCCACAGCGACTGAGCTAAGTACAAAAAATAGTAGGTATAAGCGTTTCCCGTTGGAACATCGATGCGGTTCATTGGCAACATATTTAAGTATGAAAACTATGAGACAAAATAAAAGAAAAAAACATAATTTGGCGTGTTATAAAGCAAAATGCATACCGTATAACTTTTATTCGTGCATGTTGACGTGTAACTTATGTTTTTGAAGGGTTTGGCCGAAGAGAAGTTGTACAACAACTTGGACGTCACCGTAGCCACGGCGTTAAAAAGCCGGCGGGAGGTAACTTGCTTTATTTTACTTTTAAGAGAGTCTACCGTTCTCTGCGTGTTTCTGTCTGGTTGTCTGTCTGTCTGTCTGTCTGTGTGCGTGTCTGTCTCTCTTTGGGTCACGTCGTATGTTGTTGCTCGTCTTTCTGACTGCAGTAAATACGAAGAAAGTCTTTTTTTCAAATAATTTACGCTCTAGTTACGTAATAATAAATTCTATTTCTCAGACGTGTCTTGCTTTGATTGTCTGTATTTTTTCTAATGTTTAACTAGTTTTTTCCATCTGTTGCTGATACTGTGAGATATTTAATTTTAACCCATTTATCACTACTACTGAGTTTGATAGGCCTAGTAGTAGTAATAGTAGTAGCAACAACAACAGCTGCAATAGCAACAGTAGTATTATAGTAGGCTTAGTAGTCCAGTCACGGAGCTAAGGAAATGGAAAGGACTTCGCATTTACGTAGTCAATATCATTCGCTTCTGCAACATGACAATATTAATTTTATTTTTGAGCAAAAATGAAACATAACTCTGAATGCAAAACAACTTTTTAACTCAGCTGTCGTATTTTAACAGTTTTAATACCGCGTACGCGGCATTGATTCAGTTGAGTTTTTGCGTTTATTTTCTTATAAAAATGCCCACAACTGAATAAAAGTTAAATGTGCTGTGACTGTCTATTTTAACCCATTTGTGCCTACAATCCTATATGGGACACCTACTTTAACGGTAAATGATAAAATAATTTGGGCATTAATGGGTTAATGTATGGCTGTGAAAACGTTTGCTCGTATGATAGGATTCAGAGGGCGTTCACACTTGCAGAAAGTCAGATACACTACTCACGATCGTTGCAACAATTCTCAACTCGGAAGTAAGAAGTTTCAGCCATAGATGTAGAAAAACGTTTTTTACGTTTCTTATTATTGTCACGTTTTTAACGTTTTTTAAAATGTTGTTTATTTTGTTCAACGTTTTTTATTTTTTTAAAAAGTGCATTGAAAATCCCATTAGCAGCTTCTGGAAGCACTTTTGAAACCAAAGAAACGAATTAATAGGTCATAGTGATGTTGTTTACTTAGTTAGTCAAATATAATTATAAAACACATTAACTAGTATATTTGTTTAGTTTAATGCTATGGTCTTATGACCACACGGTTGAATTGAAATTAAATAAAGTTTTTTATCTGAACTATTATAATTCCAGGTATACTGCACTTACATTATTAGGCATTAGGCAAGAGGTTAAACAAATTATGGCTAACGTTTTTATTCAACGTTTTAAACGTTTTTTATTTTCCCCACGTTCTTTACGTTTTTTTATGTTTTTTAATTTTTCCTGGAACGTTTTTTTACATCTATGGTTTCAGCAATATTTTAGACTGCTGCGACACTGTATGTGAATAGAAATAATGTGTGACGCCTTTTTTCAGTAGGCCCCTAATACCCTATTTAGCATTCGTGCTGTAATCTGTTTCTAGCCGACCGTACTTACGTAGCGGTCGAGCTTATGGCATGGTTGTCATCCGTCGTGTGTCCGTTCATCCGTCTGTCACGGATGTATTGTGGCTAAATGGTGCGAAATGAAGCCTAGGTTGCTATTGATCACTAATGAAAAGTTGCATATTGGCTTTCAATAAATTACATATGAAAATCGATGATCTTGGATGATCGTGAAAGGTCATAACGCACAATGGTATGCCGATCGTGCGTTATTGTAGCGCGCTGGCAACTTTCTATAAGCTGTCAATAGTACAATGTCTCCATCTGCAACGGTTTGGCCGCAATTTTTAATGGAATGTTTCAAGCTAGAAGTGGTCGTAATCTTGGAAACGGATAGAGAGAGGGCAAATGTTTCTATTAATCACTAATAGGAAATATGTCCTTTTAGATTACATGAAAATCATTGACCTTGGATGACTTTAAAGGTCACTGGCAACCAATACGGTTGGCTCTCTTAGCGACAGCTGGGCTTCTTGTTGTTATTCGTATTTCCATGCACATCTCTACAACAGGGGCGTACTTAGAATGTCACCAAATGGACCAATGTTTATCTTCTTTATCAATTCTCGTAGTGTGACCAGCGCATTAGCAGTTTTTAACAGTATCCATTTTACCTGACGGCGTCGTCAGTTAACAATGTAGTCAGACAAAAAGTTACACTTTGCCGACAGCAGAGAAGATCACGAGAGCTCAAAAGGTTAATTTGGCTTTTAAATTTCCCCCAAAGTGGGGGATTTTCCATGACAAATTTTGTAGGCCCTCCTAGGCCTACTTTTGGAAGAAAATCTTCCGCGAAGACGAAAACTGTCCGACAGACTAAAATTTAGGGGTGGGGGATTTTCCTTCTCCTGTGTTTTTGCCACGACGCCATTGGTTTCCCCTGCTTTCTCACTTCAGCTTTAGTTTCAGTTTCAGCTTACTGCAGGCCGGGTGCGCATGACTAATTGTGCCTACAGGTTCACGTGCATCGGCTGGTTGTCGTGGACAACGATAACGTCGTTCAAGGCATCGTTTCACTCTCAGACGTTCTCCATTATCTCGTTCTCGCTCCGCTCGGTCGGTAACCTCTTTATTATCCCTCCTCCTTTATCCCAACTGCTTTTGGTTTCTCAAATAAAAGACTTTTTTTCCTGATAGCCATTCGACGGGGATCTGTACCCACGATAGGTAGATCGTTCAAGTCCAATCTGTTACCGTTACGCCGCCAAGCTATGCTACAATAATGTCGTATTTCTGGCTCTAAGACAAATGCAGCCTTGTTCAGACTTGCGTTCAAAGTTACTTACTTATTATTTGCCGTGGTTGCAGAGAATCTTCGTGCCAAACTGGAGGCGGAGCAGTCTCTGCTCAGTGACGTCACGTCACCTCTCAGTGACATTGACACTGATCAAGGTCATTTCAAGGACGTTTCAGCAGTCGAGCGACTTACATCAGACGCGCCCGATGACGAAACGGTGCCGGCCACGTCGACGGGTAATTAATTAATGAATAGCAATAAAAATGGCATAGTAAATAGGTAAGGGTGGTGTATAGCTGTCAATAGGAAGCCCATCACAGAGCAACGAAGCGTCACCTGCAATATGGGATCACACCGTGTTTGCTGCCATTCAACATGGATGAACGTGCCCAGCTTTAACCAGACATATACCTACCCCAGAGTTAATTTGGTAAAAGGTGGAGTGCTGTCGTCAGTTCACACAACTCCTCGTTTCTGCTGCTGTTGTATTCTGCCCTTATATACGGGCAGGTTTACGTTCTCCATCGACTCCATCTTGTCCGCTTTCGTGCTAGCTCCTTGTGTTGTGAATAATCCATGTCCTCGACTTTTGTCTTCAGTAGCCAACTCAGTAGCATTTCTTTTGGCCTCCCTCTTTCCTTCTTCCCCGGCAGTCGACCTTCCAACACTGTTCTCACCAAAGAACCATGACGCAACTTTCTCTTCTGTCTAGTCATCAGTGTGTCCATGAGTTTCCTTCTTGTTTCAACACTTAGCACTTCCTTATTTTTTGTGCTCTGTCCAAGATATCTTTAACATGCGACGCCAAATCCACATTTCAAATGTTTTAATCCTTCTTATGTCACTCTTTTGCAGTGTCTGTGTCTCACTTCCATACAGTGCTATACTCCATACGAATGCTTTGACTATGCGTTTCTATTGGCTATAAGACTGTGACAGACAGACGACGGAGAGACCACGCTATGGAAAAATGTGTAGCAATAATGGGAATCGCTTGCAGCTACCAATAAAAAAGTAAATTTATACACGATGCTTATAAATACAGATGTATTTTAAACATTTTAGATGTTTTTATTTCAACCTGTTCTTTTCTTATATGCTTGCCTTTGTGTTTTTAGCCAATCACTTGATGAAAAAATGAAGTGTATATTTTATTCAATCAGTTAAAGAGTCCGTTTTTTAAAGTGGCTTAAGTAATACAACCTACTGCTAAGTTAACTAGAGACAGATGAATTGGATTTGTCAGGAAAAGGATTTGACGAACAGGTGAATTCTGACTTGTTGCCGGAAGCTGGATAACGATTTGGCAGACGTCACGTCGTCCGGCATGTCGTTCCACGTCCGTGGGCCGACAACCGGAAAAGCTCGAGGGTTGGCGACGGTTGTCATCTAGACAGAGACACTGCCAGACTGCTAATGCCGGCAGAATAATGATTTGCCATCGTTTACGTGTTTCTTTTTTATAGAGTGTTTACACGATCGAGCAAACATCAAGCAGCTAGCTCGACGTTCTATGGTAATTAGCATGCTAATTAGGAGGCGGGTGGGTTGTAATTGGAAGGTCTATATAGCACGCTGTGGGCTAAGAACCTAAGCCTAGGCCTACATTTGAGCAAGGGGTGGGGTTCCAGTAGGTCTGTTTAAGCCAGCTCGATGTTTGCTCGATTGTGTAAACACCCTATTAGCCATCTACGAGTATAGAAAGTTGTAAACGCCACTGGCTTTTCTGTCTTTCAAAACGCTTCATTTATTTGGTATTTGGTGTATTGTGGTTGCACTGTAAATCTGTTTTCTGAGAAATGAATGCTGATGTTCACAGCGAACGGCAAGGAGGGCGATGACGCAGACGACAGCGAGTCACGTGACCCGGTGACGTCGTCGCCACGCGAGCAGGTCTTTCTGCTGACCTTCACTGACCTTGAGGTCATCAGCGAAGGTGAACTGTTGGATGTTTCAAGGTCGGAGGTCGACGATTTCCAGCTGGAAGTCGACTGGCAGCGAAAGCAGCTTAAACCGGAAATGGAAATCTCCGCCTGCGCTCTGCCATAGATATACACCGTGTCCCAAAAAAAACTAAGCAGATTTGTTTTTGTCAGAACTGCATCAAATTTCCACCGATTTTGATAATTTTTGGCAGAAAGATGGCAAACGATCCAAATATATGCGAGGTGCACTCATTTTCCACCTCACCTAATTTGCGTCATCACCTTACCGTGTTAAACGCAAATGT
>Ga0209367_1002173_pt1 | contig 25580 bp, 9 predicted proteins | sample WorMetLIZISLAND2_FD_187412 | JGI IMG/M metagenome (GOLD analysis project Ga0209367, IMG submission 187412) | Marine gutless worms symbiont microbial communities from Max Planck institute for Marine Microbiology, Germany - Olavius geniculatus... ... | reverse complement strand
GCCTATTTTTCTTATTTTTTTCAGGGCACATATTAGAGGCTTGCCCTTTGTGTCCTTTATCAGACCACATGCACTGCGTTATTGATTTTATGTTTGTAACTTTGTCTGGTATGAATTAAATGATTGATTGATTGATATTTGAGAGTTACCATCGCCAATAACTTTGTAACGGCACCACCTACGTCTGCGAAATTTTGCAGGCAGACCCGTGTCGTACGTGGCCTGAACATGGGCTAGGTAAGACGTCGCTGAGGACAAGCAAACAGGGAGCGTAGCGATGTATAACATAAAAGCAGAGCTGTTAAGGTTACGGTTAAATTTGGTGTTAGGATTAGGTTTAAAAAACCGTTGAAATAGCGTCCATTGGAACCCTATTGTGCGCTGCGGCGTATTATTGTGTCAGCGTGTCTAAAAAAACAGAACCCCTGATGCATTTTTTGAATAATTCCAACAATTTCAGTTTAACTGATTTTGGTACAAAAATGAAAATAAAACTGCGACTTAATAACGTTTGCTATTTTGCAAAATATATTACAAACCGCGCACTATTCAAATTTAAATCAAATCATTTACCAGCTGAGGTTTTCGTGTGGCACCCGCAGCAGAGGCATCTGTATGGTAATACTCCAACGAAACAAGGTCAGTCATCAAATTTTAAACATTGAAGCCCAAAATGTTAACCTACTGTTGATAAGCAACGTGGTAGTTAAAAGTTAGCTTACAATAAATGTTCAAAATGATGTTTTTTTAACTTGGATGCAGGCTCAAAGACGTTTTCTCCATTCGTCAAGCAACCGCAGACAATGAATTACATGAAATACACCAAAAATTGCAAAATGGTGTCAAGTGCAGCGAAAATTAAAAAAAAATTAAACAAAAACACTTTTGCACAAGAATGATGTTTAGTCAGTCGTTAATAGTGACAGACAGAGCGTTGAAATTAGCTATGCCAGTGTCATATTAGTCGCTGCGTGACGTACTTATAGCTGCATTTTTTCGACATCTATGCCTATATTGGAAACTTTAGCTCAAACTACCAGACGTGTAGCACGGTATGCGATCATGATAGCTTCTGGTGAGGCAAAGAAGAACGACACTGGCTCGCTCGACAGCGTCCGTCATTGCTTCCAAAGCTACAGAATCATCAGCATTCGCACCTCAAACGATAGACTACGATACGATACGATATTTGCACTGTCAGACAGTTCCTTGCATTATATGAAATTGTTCAGCGGTGTCGTAAGTTAAAAAAGTTGTCGGGACAGGAAGTTGCAATTTTCCGGCAAACAGCATCGAAATTCCGACAGAGAAGATTGTGGGTGCACAAAATTTTAATTCTAATTTTTTTTGTAAACACATTTTTCTCAACATGAGAGTTTTCGGTTTAAAGTTTGCATTTTAAACAAAAATTATCTGACAAAAAGAAAACTTGTCGACAATTTTCCGACAGCCAAAAATTTAAGGGCGGGAGACAATAAACGCCACTGAATATAAGAAGGTCGTCTCAGAAGTTTCCGTCCTCGACATATTAGACAACAATATTTTTCACAATCTACACATTAGTGAAACGTATATCCTTTACTGACTTATAATGAGTCTGCTGCGAATATGACGTCATTGTAATTCATGACGTCATAGAGCACTAAACCGAAACGATTTGATACGCTAATGCAAATAGCATAAAATCAGGCTCGCTGTTGCACCACAATTTTTCAGTTTGTAGCTGGATTTGTAAAATTGGGGCCCCGTGTTATCTGATTTTGTGAAAATCCGGACAAATACGCTTATAAAAATTCTCATTTGCATATGTGAATCATAAATGTACAATAGCTTAAATTTGTGCTAGCAGCAAATAAAGGCATTTGAATGAATTACGGTTTCATGCAATTATGAGGGGCGATATATTAGAGTCACAATATATTAGATAAAAACTTCTTATTGTCTATACATCAGTAAAAGTAACACGTACCTTCCTTGCATATTCGTGTCAGCAGCACGTAGAAGTGACATCATTGCAATTTATGACGTCATATCCGCAGCAGACACATATATTTATATTTAGCCTAGTTTCCGTTTCTTGCTTGTTGTCTGTTTTTATTTTTTTCTTTGCTGTCATTAAATGACGAATAAAGTTGTATGTATATATATATATATATATATATATATATATATATATATATATATGAGTCAGTAAAGAATGTACGTTTCACTGATGTATAGATTGTGGAAAATATTGTTGTCTAATATGTCGAGGCCGGAAACTTTTGGGATGGCCCTCCTATATCTTTATAAAAATGTCTGTACGGAAAAACGTCCTGTTCACGAGTAATGTCTGACGCAGACGACACGATTTAATAATTATACGAAATGATGTACAACAATGCAGGTAAATAAAATATTTTAAAAACCAGAACACGGCTGATTATACGTACAGATCTGTTCCATGTTTTCGTAGTCGATCCATACTTTGAAACCTGCTGTTTTCAGCTCTTCACGTATGCGCATTACAGTTTCCTGAGATTCCCAGCTGTAGCTGATCATCACGTGTTCACCTCGCGCTGCGATACGCACATAAATCAAGCGCATATACAAAGTGGAACAGATCTGTCGCAGAATTTCTCTCTCCCCCCCCCCGAAATCCTGACATTGATTAGCTCTGACCGTGCAAAATTTGAAGTGCAAAACAAGTGCCGGTAAAAAAACTGTTGGGATGCGGTTGCAGATCTAATCTTGTTTATCCAGGACGTTTGCTTAGAGGATTTGAACTTTTCCTCCTCTTTCCCTCTTTTCTCTTCTTTTTTGTTTCCCTTTCTACCTCATGATTTCCTTTTTTCTTACTTGTGTCTCTTTCCAAACCTAACCAGGAAGTCTGGGAATAAAGCTGTCCAGTGAGGTCCAGGGCGAATACCCATCCAAAAACGCACGTCCACGTATTTTTGGCTCTCAAAACGCATCTCGTGGCTACATTTTAAGCATTACATACACCTAATATGCCTAAACGAAAATCTAACTGCTTTTACGTTATAACTGATTTCACATTTTGACTGCAATAGATGCATATACCAGTTGCTTCTTCAGGCGTTTTATGCTTGTCATCAAGGATCCAGAGCGCTCCGGCGGCGCTTGTGCGAACATAAAAACTGCGAGCAGGAGACTGCGCCAAATTCTCCAACGCTACAAAATAATTTTTGCGCTCATACTAATCTACAGCAGGTTTACTTACTAAAATTCGATCGACAAATCGTGAGCAGTGAAAACGAACAACAAAACATAAACACGTGAAACGACGTGATGAATGATTAGGCAACGCTTAAGTTTTTGGTCAGCGTTAAAAACGTGAAATAATATGCCATTATCTAGGCGAAAGCTCATTTGTTTCTGTCTGAGCTAATTCTTACTAAAATATTTTTATTTATTTATTTTTATTTAATAACTTAATCGATCCATACATAAACAAACGATTATATAACGGTTTGTACGACGCCTTTGAAGTAGGCGGATGACGATTCGCACCACGACGTGGGGTGGAGACAAGCATAGTAAGCCGGGAGTAAGTCACACGTCGTGACTCGTGAACGAGTAGAGCAAGTTTAAAACAACAGTTTCTTCTTTTATGTCTAGTTAGAAAGTCACTCAGATGATAGCAAAATAAAAAAATAGACAAAGTTAATGTCGAAAAAGCGAAATTTTGGCAATGCTTAAAATGTGTTCGTAACGGCCAGGTAGTCAATAACAAGTCGCGCGCCTAGCCCCCAGCTCCCGCGCCGTGGTACAAAACGTCAAATTACATGGAACGAAAGCGTCTGGTACCCAAACAAACTGACACGTAAAATCGAACTACAGAACCTGCAGGGCATTAATTAAATTGGTTGACAACGCCTGCTTTCATCATCGACCTTACCATTAGCTGTATGTTATATGTTATCAGCGCCACTGAAGTCTTTTTAGCACATACTGGCGCTTTACAAGTCAGATTATTATTATTATTATTATGCAAAAACAAACTTTAGTCTTTTGTAAACACGCATTATTTTGCAAAACTTGCCTGACAAAAAACGGGGGCCTTGATTATTAGTTTCTTATAAGTCAAAAAATCAATTGCATTTACGCGGTTCCAATAACTACATTTTAGTAGCCTAAAAACAAAGAAACAATGACCTTTACGACATCCGGGCTCTGCGCTGATCCTGTTCTTGTACTCGAATGCCAGACTCCAAAGGCCTTTGGTCGCTTTTCGTAGCACCATCTCGTCAGTTTCTGGTCTCAGTAGTCTTGCGTAGTGCTTCAGAGCTCCTTCTTCGACAATCTTCTTCTTGTTATCGTCGACTAACGCCAACTCATTCAGTCCCTGGCAAACATATTTTGGAGTGGACACACTCGAGGACGTTTTTGAAAATGTTGCATCTCGCAACATCATCACTTATGTTAAAGATATCAACTTTTACAATTATATATAATGTTTTACATTAGCTTAACAGTCTTAATCTTAACAAGTATTTTAACTTTGCTTTTAATACGTATATTAAATGTTTTTAATTAATTTTAACCACGTATGGCACTGAATGGTCTAGTTTGTGCTGATGTGCCGTTAAGAAACTACTCATTCACTCACTCACCCCCTGGCAAACAACATGCCATACAGCCTACTATTATGATAATCACTATTAAATAATCACTAGTAAATTAATGTTAGCACAAGCTTACCTGTACAATAGACTCTAGCTCCGTGCTTTTGGTGCTTTCGGAACGGATTGCTTTGTCGAGCAGAGCGAGTTGCTCTTCCACTGTCGACACAACAACAATTAGGAAAATAACATTTCTTCCCAGCTTTATCCTGTTTTTATCTGTTAATAGGTTTATTTCAATTAGACTAATTTGTAGAACAAAAGATTGCCTGATTTACTTTCGCTAAATTCACTACAGGCTTTGAGCTTACTCTTTTTGTCGTACTGACTTTCTAGTCAGTTACAAAGCATCGTGATTATTACGATATTTTCGCATGTGTAATTAAACTAAACAACATGTTAAATAAATTTTGTGAATGTGCACCTAACCTTACCGAGACCAAGACGAGACCGAGACGTTGAGCAATATGTCCAAGACGAGACCCAGACTAAAATATTTGCAGTACTGTTATGCTGTTACACGCAGAATGACCGACATCGTTTTAGCGAATTAGACATAAGCTTAAATTTTCGACTTTACTCTTGTCATAGTTACTTCAATACAACTTATGCTATTGAACGAGGTATATAAACTGAATTCGACCAACAATTTCTTGCTGTCGATTTATAAATTATCACAGCACTGTACTGCAGAACGTGTTTACAAGCCTATACAAACCTGATGTCTCCATCGTAAAAGTCTACCACTGATATCTGAAGTTAGAGAATCGCGATACTTTAATACCGTTACTCAAATGATTATAGAACAGTGTGAAATGTCAACAACACAACAGACGTCAGTAACGCGAAGTGCGGCCGCGTGCGATGTGCAAATAATAATCCACCAAAATTATGACTGCGGCAGCGAACGCACGACGCCGGCCAAATACACGTGTGCTGCTGGCAACTGACAGAAATAATTACAACGTTGAGGCGATACCCGGGTCATAATGATCGACTGGCGATCGACATGGCATAGGCCTAGATTAATCCGTGTGAGTTTGACACAGGAAGCACTAGTGCAATGCATAATTGATGAGGGGCGCTGAAGATGTGAGATTGGAAAATGGAGCACCAGAAATGCAGGGCCGGAAAATGCGAGAAAAACAAACTATAGGAGCTACGTGTGTGGTTAATGTAGTTACAAAAATGAAGTATGCATATTAGGCTACGACTGCATGCAAAAACGCGTAAAACTGTTCCGTTTAAAAACACACAATTTCCTGATTTCAATAAGTGTCACATACAGTATACAGTTATTACAGTTATGCAAATAGGCCTATCACGCATCAAAACTTCGGTTAGGCTCAACCGTCAACACTTTTTATATTAGCCTACAACTGCAAAATATAGGTCTAATGTCGACCGATTCTAACGGTATGACTGAATGCACGTGGCTGAATAAGGCAAACTTCACACATCTCTGCCTGCGGATCCACGACAGGCTGACGGTGGCTGATCGCTGGCGCTGCGTCCATCGTCGTCAGAGTCGTCACTGTCGGACAACTGTCCGTCATTGGACACATTTTTTCATACGCAGTAGTAAACAGTTACTGTAAGTGTCTTATACTGGCCCGCTTTGAACATTGAGCCACGAGACGTCTAAGCCGGATTTTAGACATAACCTCACTACTGTTGGCGGTTTTCAGTAGGCGCCATTAACTGATCACAAGACCTACTAACCGACAAGTGTCGTTGGAATTCGGCTCATTGCTTGCATAGTGCTTATACACGGTGTTTCGTAAAAAGGACCTCTTTTTAATTTTTCATAATTTACTCAAATGCAAATAGGAAAATCAAATAAAAAATAAAAATCAATTTACACAAAATTTATACCAGTTGTAGCTGAAGAAATACTGTTGTTGTTTGGTCAAAAAAGTGGAATATGGTACTTAATGTGGAAAAGATTAAACTTATGACGTTTGGTGAGCCAGTTACAGGCTCTATTGACATATTTATTGATGGTGTCAAAATAGAAGTTGTTAACCAAATGAAATATTTGGGTATGTGGTTAGATCCACTTCTCAATTTTTCACTACATGTTGATTATGCAGCTCCTACAGCACAACGAACAGCTGCAGGATATTTGGACTTTTCGATGGACGGGAAGGAATCCCGGTTCAGTTTGGTATAACACTGTACAAGTCTCTAATTCGACCACACCTCGAATATGCAGCACCGGTATGGGCTTCTGTCAGCATGAAGGACAAAAATAAACTTGAAAATACCCAAAATGAAAGTTTGAGAAGAATAGTGGGTGCTAAAGCACATTCCTCGTCAGTTGCCATAGAAGTTATCACTGGTATAATTCCTATAAAAATACGAATTAGAGATCTTTGTTCGAGGGAATATCTACGCCTCATCACTAGTCCTAACTGTTATTACTTAACAAAACTTATGGAAACATCTTCACGTAAAAGTTTGAATTTTACACCAATGTGTTACCTTACCACAGTTAGTAAGCAACTATGTCGAAGCCTTGACGGATGTACTATTAGAGGTGTGCCACATACATCATCAAAAATTTTGTTCAGTACCTCTAAACTCACCACAGTCTCTGTTATAACTCGCGGAAATAGAAATTATCATGACAGATCTCCTGGTGAACAGAAACAAGATGTAGAAGAAGCAAATGATTTTATCAAAGCTAAAAAAGGTAAACAAGTTATTGTTTTCACTGATGGTTCAGTTTGCAGTGGCACAGTCGGCTGTGGGGCATGTGCAGCAGTTCTCATTCCACCTGGCGAAGGTGTTGTTGTAACAGACAGTAAAGCTGTTGCAATGAAGACAGATTCAGTTACATGCGAATTTGAAGGTGTTCTTCTAGGTGTTAAACTTATTTTGAACTTTTTCCGTACGACAAGTTACAGAAGAAGTAGAGAAAGTACGTGTTTACATTTTCAGTGATTGAGATTATGTGATTAAATCAGTTATAAACAGAAAAAATGTTCGAGGACATTCAGAATTATTTGAAAGTCTGGTCAGATTAGAGGATAAACTTACACAGATGAATATTGATGTTTTTCTTGCTTGAATATCTGCACATTCTGGAATTCAATATAATGACATGGTCGATTCTATTGCCAAAGACACAGCACACGAAATTTATGCAGGAATATTGTTTGCTCCAAATTTTATCACCTTTGCAGATGCAGTTAAAGTCTCAGTAGACATTGCTCAAAAATCATGGCAATTCAAATGGAATAATGACGTTACTGGTAATTACACCAGACAACTTATACCGAAGGTTGGTGTGAAGATTCATTTACCTGAAGATCGAAATGTTGGTATTTCTTATTGTCGTCTTTTACTGCACAATACTATGTTAAAAAAAGATGCACATAGAACAGGATTATCCGACACTCCAGTTTGTGATTGTGGTAATGACAGAAAATCTGCAGAACACTATTTGCTTAACTGTACCAAATATCATGAAGCTAGAAGTGAATTAAGAGATGCTGTAAATGATATATTAGAATCGGTGAAGGGAGAAAAACATTTGACAGAGAGATTGTTACTAGCACCTTATAATCAGTCAGAAAATATCAGCAGAAAGCAGGATAGACATATAAAGGAAGCACTATTTCAGTTTATTACAGAAACTCGAAGAAAGCTTTAACTTTTGCACTATCAACACTGGTTTCCGGTTGTCTTAACTCTACAATTGATGTTTTCACAGTTCAGTTGTTTTGATAGTGAATTTACAACAGAAGATTTTCCTTCGATGTGCGAATAGAGTTTTTACTCTGAGATCAACCAAGAAGTTAATCGACGCGTTTCGGTCATACTAGATGCAAGAAGAAGAAGATACTAATTCACAATATTGCAACAAAATATGGCAGTTGATTAAATATCTTTTGCTAGTTCTAACGTAATGCTGACATCATAATGTGTCACCGGTACAAACTGGATAATCTCAACCGTTGCTGGTGTAGTATTTAGCTACAACTGGTACAAATTTTGTGTAAATTGATCATCATTTGAGTGAATTATAAAAAAAACAAAAGGGGTCCTTTTTATGAAACACCGTGTACACTGTGTCCGGAAAAATTAAGCCCTAGACAGCGTACAGTATACGCGTAAATGACAAATATAAAAGAATGTGAAAAAACATTTCTTACGCTTAACTTGTAATGAACTGATATTTGATATTTTTATTGTACAGTGTCTAGGGGGTTACTTAATTTCGGACAGTGTAAAATTACGCATATCAACCAGTAACATTTTTGTACTCCATTTTCCAGTCTCGCATTTTCAGTCGCCCCAACTGATGCTTTAAAGCAGCGAGATGCCGATGTTAGTACTGGCATTATAACACTATTAACCTACAGTATATGGATATTATTTATTACTGTTACTGTTACTAAATACTTCATAATTATTTAGCACGGAAAGAGATTCTGACGCCAATTCACAGTTGATTATAAACAAATAAACACAATTAAAGGCAGTTTGATTTGGACGTCGTGACTTCCCCGTCTTAAAATTTGGGCGTACGAGCTGAAATTTTTAGGCGTATTTACGAAAAAACGCCCGCTAATGACAACCCTGCTGCCGTATATCGAGAACACCTAAGCAATTAAGCAATACGTCAGCGTATAATTTGCATTTACTTTTCACTAAAGAAAGTTTAACACATAAAATTATTTGCACATTATAGGCGTAGAAATCCGAATAAAAAGCTGGTGTACCTATAAATAAGGCAAAAATATTTTACGTTACGCCTGGTGAACCCCTTTTGCGATATTTTTTTCCGTTAAAATTATTATTGCATTTAAAGAAACATACGCAAAGCACGGCACTCTTCTTATACGTTACCATACGCAAGGGCATCGATCAACGCAGCGGCAAAAACTTCCAGGAAACCACCTTCCCCTACGTCGCACCACTTTCCACTTTTTCGCTTGCCTCCCATTTTTTTCCTCATCCCTTTTCTTCCAACAAACTTAGCTAGGGAATCTGGGAGAGTGCTGTAAGCCGGGGGCAAAGCACCTGCCGCACACGAATTTTACGCATTTTCGGCAATTTGGTCACGATCCTTCGCAGCACTTTTCCGCGCAGCACAATTTACGCGCAGCACGTTTCAGCGCAGCTGAGCAACCATCAGAGTCCCCGCTCGTATACAAAGACGTGGACGTATGCAAAATAAAACGCAATCTGAAAGGCGGATATGATACACCATTTAACGCGCGAAAACAGCTACTGCTTTCAGCGCGTCTTAGCCATCGCAGTTCTGTCCATCTGTCTGTCCGTCTGTCACACGGGTGGATCAGTCAAAAACGGTGCAAGCTAAAATAACCAAATCTTCACCATCGGCTGCCTGGAAAACTCTAGTTTTAGGAACCGTAAAGCTTTTCCATAAATTCGAAGGGGGTCATTTCGAACGAGGGCGATAACCGAGAGGGGGGTAGGCAAAATTTGCGATTTTTGGCCAATAAGACGCTGTATCTCAATAACGGTGCGAGATAGGGCCTAGGTTACTATTAATCACTAATAGTAAGTCGTAGACTGGCTCTCGATCGTCACCGAATTCAATGACCTTGGATGACCTTGAACGCTAAAGTAGGGGTTTTTACTATTTTTTGGCCATTTCGGGCTGCGAGACAAATTTCAAGAGCGAATTGCGCCGAAACCAATTTAGATAGACATGAACAAGCTGCAAATGAAATTTTCAGCACTGAACGTAGATTTTGACGGTCCAAGTCTCGATTTTCTAGGTTCAAGGAAACCTGCGTACGAGGGCATCAAAGAGCGGTACCCCCGTAAAAGTCACGTCGAAATGGCTGGAGATAGACTGACAATTTGAATTTGCGAACAGGAACTGCTATAGAATTTCGCGGGTCTCGTGAGCATTAGCTCAAATTTCTTGTTAGTTTTTAACTACCTTCAAAACTTTTCCAGAAAGCATCATGCTTTCACCTGTCAATGGAGTGGACACCCCTGTAGGCTTATGTGCCACTGCTGCTCAGTGTCAGCGACGTAAAACCGCCTGCTGTCCGTTGCTGCTCTCTGTCTGGCTTGTTTGTGCGCGAACGCGCCTCTCCGCAATAAGAGCTCGAAGTTCCTCAGCACGTCTTCGGTGGTCTAATTTTAGCCAAGCCGCCCATTATAGCGGCTGAGTGAGTCACTAAAGCCCAGTTTCCATTCAACGTACGCAACGCAAGAATAAACACCGGTCTTTCATCCTTGCGTATTGGCCGCTGCGTCAGCTGCGTTTTTTGTGTTGTTGCATACTTATCTTGCGTTCATTGCGTACTTTCTTTGCATCGCCGTCTTTCGTCAGTTACTTCATGTACCATGAGTTGTCTGCGTTACGCTGCATGGAAAGTTAGCTTAACAAAGTCTACGCCGTAGTGCAGAGCACTCACTCGTATCCAGCTGCAAAGCAATACTGTCTACAGGCGGGCGCATTATGTAGGCTACAGTGTTTGTATTTTGTGGGCCTATAGGGGCTTACAGTCAGTGCTTTTTGTGAGGCAGTCTGCTGACTTATTTCTTGTTCTTTCTGGTTTAACTGCCAAGGAACGTTCGTATGCGAATAATGCAAACTGTCATTTATAGGTCTAGACTATCAACTGATTTCGTGCTGGCAAAAAGTTTGTCTAAATTACCGAAATGCTGGACTAGGTAAGCGAGTACGCAGTACGAACTTATACCATTCCAGACAGTCGGTATCGCATTAAATCACTCAGATCGCATATACTGCACCGTCATTTTGCTTTATGACGCACGACTGTAGTCGAAAGTTGCAAAAACAGTACCAGTGCAGTGCAAGCTGAGTGTGGTACAAGCAGCTGGGACGGACCACTGTGAAGACTAAACTGAAGATCTATCGAACTGCATGTAAAGATCTGATCGAAGACGTTCCAGCGAATGATGTCGCTGAATCGCACCGAGCCACAGCCATGGCTGGAGACCGTCAGCTGTGAAGCGGCAGGACTGCAGGAAAAGATGTATCGTTGGACAGAGCGAATCAAGGCACTGCATCAGAACGAAAACTACGAAGATCAGGTAGCGAACCCAAACCACCAGAACTTCTCGTGTCTTGTGTTTTGTTTCGTATCTTTAGCAAATAACAGCTTATACCTAATGCACGCAATCAGAAAAAAGAAAAAAAAAACAAGGTGAATAGGCAGGCATAGGGCCTACCTGAAACGAGTAGCTTCGTATTTGTTTTATACGTTTAGATGGCAGTGTAGGCTACACTGTCAAGTTCTATAGGCTTCTCCAGATAGAATATTAGTACGCCCATATAGTTTTGGACACAATACGAAACGACAGATGGTCAGATTAGCGCATAGAACTAATTTAAAGTCATTTTTAATTGTGAACAGCCTGATGTTATAGCACGATATTATAGGCCTACAAGTCGGCGTTAATAACTAAGGTTATCCATGTTTGATTATCACGACGCTATTTCCGCATAGGCTAGATGTTTTCTAGAGGAGCGCACAAAGCGACAGATCTAAACTAAACTGAAACGAAACGAAATGGAATGAACTGACTATAATGAGCGTTTGGGCCTAATTAAATTTCGGTTTAATTCCGACATTCTGTATGCTCTTTAACGTTATGTGCTTTACGAATTTACTTTTTTTGCTTACTTACGTACTAACGTCACCCCTGTCTTCGGTCTTCCAATAAACAACATTCTGAAATTAATGAGTGTCTGGAGGATAACAGGAAAGATTATTTGAACTACCATTATTGTTAATTGCATATGCACGCATATAATGTGTTTTTTTTACAATTTTAGGTTTAGTTCGTTTTTTCGTGTTTTGTATTTCCGTAAACTTTAAAATTCCTGTTGTTATTGTAGGCCTAAATGTTAAACTTAGTGTTCTTATATTATGTGTTTGTGTGCATTCTGCCTGAAAAGGCCGTCCCCGAAATGACGTACAGTGTATACTGTGTCGGGCGGGACGTTAAACCCTGCTCACTCACTCATTTACTTAATGATTGTGTAAAATGTTGTACAGGAAACGATCCGTCTGTTCCAAGAGATCGATGCGGTTGTCAAGAGTCTATCGTCGTCGCAAGAGAAGAGCCAGTTGATTGACGTGCTGTTGAGATGCGAACTCATCGAACTGGTACAAAAGATGTGGCGACAATGTGTCAACCCAGAACTGCTCGAACACACTAAGGACTTACCGGAACATCTGCACTCTTCTCTAACAGTAACGTCTGACGTCTCATGACGTCTCATTTACGTCACAGCTAGCAAAGAATATTCAAGTAACAATCAACTTTTGTTTAAGTATTTCAGTTGGTATTCTTTCAGCTACATCAGGTAAAAATTTTATGCAAATTTGTCGCCATTCTACTAAATAAATGTACAAAACATTAGTTTATACACTTGTTAACGGCAACATTCAAGGACTTGCACATCGAAAACAGCAAAAATTACAAAAGGTGATATTGCCCGCATCACACTGACTGCGAGTCAATGTGCTGCTGAATAATATCACCTTTTGTAATTTTTGCTGTTTTCGATGTGCAACAGTGCAAGTCTTTGAATGTTGCCGTTAACAAGTGTATAAACTAATGTTTTGTACATTTATATTTGCTGTTTTATTACTAAAATACTGTTTTCCTACTGGTGATCAGTTACATATAGATATTTCGCTTCAGATTATTTCTTACAGTAGCCAAGCCGCTTACAACTGTTACTTACTAACTAATGGCGTGACTGAACAAACCAGACGACACACGTGAGGCATGACGTCATCGCTCCCAAAACCGCCCTTTAGACGCAAAAATCTCGCAGATATCTCTTACACAGACCGAGTTATAGCCAATTTTGTCCCAAATTTTGTTGCCATGACAACGGGGGTCGATGGGCGAAAATGCGATTGGCAGCATTCAATGGCCCATCCCCGAAAATCCCCCTATAGACGCAAAAATCTCGCAGATATCTTTAACACGAGCCAAGTTATAATCAGTTTTGTCCCAAATTTCGTTGCCGTGGCAACGGGGGTCGGTCGGGGAAAATGCAATTGGCAGCATTTGATGGCCCATCCTTGAAAACCCCCCTATAGGCGCAAAAATCTCGCAAAAATCTCTTACGCAAGCCAAGTTATAGCCAATTTTGTCCCAAATTTGGTTGCCAGGGCAACCAGGGAGGGTCCGGGGTAAAATTAAATGACACCATTAGATTGGCCATCCCCAAAAACCATCCTAGAACCAAAAATTACGATCCTATCTTATACACAGCCAAAGTTATGACCGTTTAAATAATTGTTTAATTTTCCCCATAGGCGCCATTGTAATTTTTTTGATTTTTGCGAATAAATACGTTAAATATTAAATTGTAATTTTCTAATCTCAAAAAGGCACTTCCTTGTGCAGAACCGCGTCGTTTGACGCATTAGGCGTAAAAATCCCTTAAAAGGTCTGACCTGTGGGTGAGCGGAAGAAAAAAAGGCATATATAAATAAAATTTTTTGCGTATATTTCACCCATTTGCCGAGAAGCCCCCCTTGGAGGAATTTGCATAAAATTTTGCATGACGGGTCCCCTCCCCGACGCAATCAACCGTGCCAGATTTTATCTCAATCGGGTCAGGGGTTTTGATTCTGTGGGGGTCGAATTTTTGGATTCCCATAAGAAAGAGAAGTCGCCGTTAACACAGGGCTTGAACTACCGTTCAGCCTATGATTGTGCAAGAAAGAAAAAGGGTGTCCTTTTATGAAATACCGTGTATATTATTTCTGCATTAGACACTAAGGTAATACTTTGTAGATGTTTGGGCGGCATCAGAGGTAGCCTCCCGGAAGCAAAGACCTGGCTGGGTGTCGGAACACCCGGTGACATTTTGCGTTGAATACTGACATCATGGGACTCGCAGTAATCAGAGCTGGCGAGAGGGTCCCCCGTACTCCCCGGCCGGGGGCCTCACGTATGCTCAGGGGCCTCATGCTAGGGGTAAAAAATTTTCTAACTTTAAAAAATATATTCAAAATATAAAATGAATAAACATGTGCAAAGTTTGCCGAAAGTGGACAAGTTTATTAATTTCATTACTGTACAGTAATCTGTGACATATTGCGGCCTATAGACGTCATTTTTTTGAAAAGACAACACAAATTGTATCTGATTTTTTGCGTTTCAAATTTTTTTTTAAAGTGGGCAAATTTGCGATTTTCAGTGAACGTCCAAAAGCCAAAAGTGTTTTATCTTCAGGGGGCCCGTGACCTCCTGACCAGGAGCTCTGACCCTGGACCTCGCTGGGGGCTCCGACCCCAGACCCCCTATTATAGGAGCCTCACACTTGTATTTGGGGCCCTCCAACTCTCTAACGCCGGTGAGTATTGCCTTCAGCCCGTGTTTACATTATGCGCAGTATTGCTCCTAACGCTTATTACATCTGCAGACTAAATAGTGTTGTGCATTTGCGGGTGGTAGAAACACGGAGTCTGTAATTACGTGCGTATGTTAATTTGGTCGCAGATGATGTGGAACATGAGCGAGAAAAGTGACGAGGTCTGTGAGCGCATCATAAAGGCCGGTCTCCACGCCGACATGTTGAAACATCTCAGCTGGGAGTCGCTGTCTGCGACTACGCTGAAAGACTCCAGCGTCAAGAGGCAGTTTGTAAGAGCGCATGATGCCGTACTGCACAACGTTGCCAGGACGACAAAGACCGCTCGCGCAGCTTTTAGAAAACTTGGCGCTGTCGACGTACTGCAGAAGTTTCGCGACGTCACCAAAGAACTGGTTATCTGTTAGATGATGTGTTTTTTTAATCTGACGGTCTGGCTTAGCTGGTAACGTCGTTGGTCGCATAAAAGAAGTTAATCAACGCTTCGCCCGGTTAGTACACGGATGTGTGATGGTCAGCAGACAGAGACACCGTCTCAGTATATAACCAACCAACTAGGTCAACTAAGTTTAGCATCCCTCCGTGAGTAGGCGCAGTGAGTATCAGCGAAAGCTGGACCTAAATAGGCACACCGCGCGATGCACTAGCCTAGTCTTGCTTTGCCGACACTGCAGATGAAATCATTTGAGCTTACAAAAATGCACGAAAATGTACAATTTCAACATTGATTTTTTACTAGTTTTTCGGGGCCCAAAACTTCAACACTGCAGTGGCGTCGCCGCAGAGAAACAGTATTATTGGCTTATTTTTAATTTTGGGGTATCGGAATATTGCCAAAATTTTTTTCTTTTCGTTGAAAAATTTTTGTCTAAAAATGCAAAAAGTATCTTGCAGAAGTCAAGGCACAAAATTAAAATGTTGAACACTCACAATCTCCTCTGTCGCAAATTTGCAGCTGTCTGTCGGAAATAAAAGATTGCTAATTTTTGCTTCGTTTACTTCTTAATCCACCACGCTGCTGATATAATCGGGAGGGACTACGTTCTTTCCAACGTCAGGACGAGTTACACCTTATACATAGTTTTTGGGCCCTGAGGCTATCCTGTGGTTTTTACTGCCCACGGGTGGCACGGAAGCGACGGCAGGAAGGTTTTAAGCACCGCGCTTTGCCAACATGATAACTCATAAATCTCTGCTCTTGGCTTAATGACATTTTCTGTGAACATGTACGCTCTAGAAGCTTATTAAATATGAAGATAAAAGGTCAAAATGACGTGGTTTATTGTCCGTTTTTTTGTCTGCATGATATTCGCGGGCAGTATTTAGCGAGGGCTTTACTTGTTTTTGTTATTGTGCACTGTTTTGACATAATCAATCAAAGCGTAGGCCTACTGTGTGACAGGACATTGCGGTGGTATCATTGATGCTTCAATCGTACCTGGTTACAAACCGTGACAACAAACGACTCAACTTAGATACAGACATCTTCAGATGTTTGGTCGCAATTCTCGACTGCTCCATCGCCAGAACATTTTGGAACAACTTTAACTTTGCTGTCATCGAAGTCGTCAAGGTGTGACGTGGTTTAAACTGATTTTATTGTCGGCATTTACAGTTAAACTTGCATTTCTACTGATAATTTGAAAAACCGAACTGTTGGCTTTCAAACGGAACCTATACTGTAATTTTAGCCGACATATTTATCTAGTTATCTCCGCCAAATGAACTTAGTGAACGCAGGAGATAATGCGTTCAATCTATGTGTCGTTTTTTCTGTCTGTTCGCGCGGCGTGACGACATAATAACAATGACGTCATTACGTCACCAGCAGATTGTGTAATGTCTGTGACGTCACCAGCAGCAACGCTGGCAGAGGCAGAAGTCGGAGTATAGTTATAGATATACTCAGTGACGTAACTACTGACCCCGCAGACCCCAAAAGGGGGGGGGCGCAGAGCGCCGCAGATCTAGGGGGTTCAAAATTGTGGTGTTTAATTTTTTTTTCGCAGAACAAAAACACGAAATCTGATGTCATCAGATGAGGTTTCTGGGCGCCAGAATGCTCCGGACCCCGTTAGTGGAGCTCACAGTGCTCTTCCAGACCTCCTAGCTGCGTTTAAAAGGCCTACCTGCAAAGAAAAGAAGCGGAGAGAAAAAAGGCAGAAGGAAAATGAGGGTACACAAAGGAAGTGCAGGAGAGAAGGGAACGTGAAGGGAGGAGAAGGAAAAAAGGGGGGCCCTGAATGATTTTTTTGCAGGAAGGTCCAAAATTTGAAGTTACGCTACTGGATATACTATAGTATATTAACATTAGGTAAGGAAGGATTTCAGTTAATTATTTTAAGTAACAAATTTACAACAACAGGTTTGAATTACTATATTGTGAAAAACATTACTTTGCGGAGATATCCACCTTCTAGTAACAACTGTGATGCTATGAGTTGACCAGTTGATATGTACAGGCGCTGAACAATCTGGCGGTGACCGATGAAAACAAGGTAAAGATCGTAGAGGCCGGAGCATTGAAGCACTATGTCAAACTACTGAGTCCTGAGCGAGATGAGTCCGTGCAGAGAGAGGCTGCCCACGGTCTCTGGAGTCTGGCGTTTAAATGCAAAGACAGCATCGTCAAAGAACCCGGATGCCTAGCAGGTCGATGGTTGTTTGTTATTTTTTGTTAGATTACACCATCACATTAAAATTTAAAATAAAAATGCTTAGCAACTAAAAGAATTTGCTAACTTACTGCGTGCGCAAGTCAAATCAGCCTCCTACCCTTAACGGGATGGAAATGAATTATAGCTCGTTGGCCAGCGTGGCTGATTGCGACGTTTAGCACGTCTGCTGGCTGTACCGCCGCCAACGGGTATCCGTTTAGTGCGCTGCGGTATCATATTAGCTCTTGCCAATCAGCTGCCGCTTCCGAGATTGTAAAGCGCTTCTGGTCACGAGTCTGACTCGTGTAAGCAGCGCTATAGTAAGTAACGACCCTTTACCTATACTATATAATACGCATCCAACATTATTCAGCACTTATCAAATATAGTTATTAGTGCGAAATTTCATTTAACTGCATTTTTACCTCCGCCAAGGAGGTTATGTTTTTGCCAGACTTTGTTTGTTTGTTTGTCTGTCTGTCTGTCTGTGTGTTAGCAAGATAACTCAAAAAGTTATGGACGGATCTTTCTGAAATTTTGAGAGTGTGTCAGGAATGGCACAAACTACGAATAATTCAATTTTGGGGGTGATCCGAAAGGAATCCTGGATTCTAGATCACTTTAAAATTTTCGTTACCATTGCTTTCAATGGGGCATAAGGGAAACCGCTGCAAAACCGAAGATGGTGGTGCCACCTAGTGAACAACATTGCCTTGGCAGAGGTGTGCAGGCTCTGCCTGCTTTCTAGTTTGCATTGTGATAATAACTGGCTGCTAATGATACAAAAAATATTAGCTTTGTGCATGAAATTATCCTGTCATGTTTAGGGACAAAAAGCATTTCTTTGAACACATTGTATATATCACAAATATTTTGTTTATTATTGTGCTGCAGCTTTAAAAGATTTGGAGAGGACAACTTCGAGTGACGAAGTTCGTAAAACAACGGCTGGCGCGTTGTGGGTTCTTGAGAATAGAGATCAGCAGAACGAACTACAGCAAGACGAAGACAAGACTGGTTTGTATGGACCCAAATAATAATTATTATAATACATGTACTCAAAATTAATTGCCTGGTAAGCTACCGCAATGGCTTGGCCATAAACGTTGTCATTTTTTTTTATTTATTTGTACTATTTTGCGAATTATAATAATTTTTGCAAAGATTTCGGCGTTGTAATATTACTCCTAAGTTGTTTATTAACGATATTGACATTGTTGTAGGTACATTGTATAATAAAGTTCCGTACTTAGCTTAGTCGAATGCTCGGTCGATTTTCATCACAGTCTAGCTATACGAATGACAGAAGCATATTTAGTTACTTAATTCATGATTATCATTTACAAGACGTGAATTAATAACAACGAACAGCAGCACAGTATACTGTCGCACGTTCATCGCGCAATGTTCTTTGTGTTTATGACATTTCTACAATTCGCGGCTAAAAATATTTCATTTTTTGGGTATTTGGGGGCAAAATCAAACCTCTGAGCACCCATAATATCCTTTGTTGGAAGTTTTTAGGTGTCTGTTAGAACATTGTTTAATTTTCTGTTTCGTTTCGGTGTTTTTGTCGCATTACACTGGATGATAAATAAGCTTACGTAACTAAATTACTACGTATTGACAATTCACAGACCGACAGACCGATGGCAAAACGTGCATATCTCGCCACGTTAATCTTATTGTTGACACTAATCTCTATAAAGCAATTTTTTAGTTAGGTGTTTTTTTGACTTCACATAGTTGCCCCCAAAATTATTGTTTTTGTGGTTAAGTCTTCTCGGTCATTTTGTTTGCATTCCCTTGGATGTCACATTTATCAATAAAATGTATTGCTGTGTTACGTGTTGCTTGCAGATGCTGCAAAAGACGTCAGTCATATAATGATCAGTTATCAGTGGGACTCTCAGCCTACTGTACTTCAAATACGAGACCGGCTTAAGGAAGCAGGATTCAGAATATGGATTGACGTCGAAGATATGTGTGCGTATATATGTGTCCTAATATAAAGTGTTTTCTAAAGCAAATAACTATTATAATTTAACAAAAACATATCAAGTTTTGTGATGCAAAATTTTAGACATAATAACCATAAATTACATTAAGAAGAATAACGTATGAGTTTAGAAAAAACACGTCAACGTCACTGAAAATATGGAGTTTACAAGACAGCAGCTTCGATCCTATACACTGACGTTTTAGGAATTCCTGCCTCTTGAATTTGATGAAGCGTTTTGTGAGAGTCCGCTGCATTATCTTGACTTAACAGTAGTTTTTTAACTTTCTCAGCAATCCGCGTCTTACGCTTTTTACCACTGGCGTGTTTGCAGTACACAGTAAAGTTGAATGTTCGTTCGGATAATTTATGAAATGTTTAAGGAAAAGAAAGATGCGTTTGTTGTGTTACAGCGGGATCGCTGTTGGATGCAATGGCGCGTGCTGTTCAACAAGCATCCGTTGTTCTTATATGTTTCACGGAGAAATACAAAGACAGTCCAAATTGTAGAACAGGTTACAGGTTATTTATTTATTTCGTCAGCGATATTATGTAGTACTTTTTTACTTCAATTGTAACTGTCGCGGATCATTTGCTTAGCGTGTGCACATGTATTTTGGCCTAAATTTACAGATTTAATTTAAGTGCCACAAAATCCTAAATTGTCAACAAACAAAAATACATTTAGCTTACACGATAAAACTGGCTCGCCAAGCCAGCTGATCAAGCTGACGACTGACGAGTGCTCGACAAGCGCACGACACATTAAGTGTGCTGTGTAAATTGCAACGGCATAGCTGGGCTGTCAGAAAATTGTCAGAAAATGTTATTCTTGTCAGACAATTGTCGTTCAGAAAAGCAAAATTTGAGACTAAAACTCGATTTGGAAAAATTTAAGGACAAAGTCGAAATTTTGAGCACCCATAATCTTCTCTGTCGGAAAATTGCAACTTTTCGCTTCGCCTACTTTTTCAACTCACGACGCCGTTGATGTTTGATAATTATTGCAATCATTTATTAAGCTCGCTCGTTAAGCGCTTGTCAAGCTGGCTTGCAGCTATATCGTGTGACCAGGCTGTATTAATGCCAGCAATAACTGATGTTAACGTACAGAAGCGCAGTACGCCTACAACAAGCACAAGCAGATCGTAGCGCTGCGTCTAGAAGCCGACTATGAGCCTGAAGACTGGCTGGGTCCGCTGTGCATCAACAACCTCTTCTATGACTTCAGCTCGCCCGACAAGTTTGACAGCGAATGGCCCAAACTGTACGCCCAGCTGAAAGACCTTGCAACTTCAGGTTCCTATTTTTTTACTGTCCGTGGTAGCGACGACAGTATTGTTTTCAATATTTTTTGTTCATTCGTTTGTTTTTTTCTCTGTTAACACAATAACTCATGAACCAATAAACTTAGTTCGATGAAATTTTGCGCGAATATGTACTTTCACAACTGCAAGAAATCTATTGAATTTCAAGGTTATAAGCCAAAGGTCAAGGTCACAGGACCGGATTTTAGAATACTTTACCATTGCAACATAGAGCCTTAGTCGCTTACTGCTATTGTAGCAAAAACATTCACAGTTTACAATATTATGTAAAAGCAATATAAGCCAATACCCAAAACGGCCCTCTTTACCCTACTTTCTTAACCGTCGACGCTGGGCTTTTGTCAATTATTACGCAAGGGGTAACAGCTCCAGTAATTGATGCTTCGTGTTCTGCTGCTGCTGATATACATTACTCGTAATGTGATGTGCTATATAGCGGCTAGTGAGGAGGTGCCTATTGTAAGACCAACGCCACACGATTCACTGTTGAACGTCCGCAATTGGACAACTAGCGACGTTCAAACCTGGCTACGGAAGAACAGACTGGAACATCGTCAAGAACGGTAGGCTTACTGAATGTATTCTTCCTGCACGGTAAGTGAAAAAGTTATGTCTGGTGTTGGATCTGCAGCCTGGTAGGAATAATTTATATTTATGTCTACGACGTCTATAGTCAGTACGTAGTTTAAAGATTCGTTTAGGTTAAGATCAGTCAATCCAAATACTAGTTTGTAAGCAAATATCAAGTCTAATCGAAGTCGGCGAAGTTCCAAACTTACTAACTGGACTCAATCGCTGACAATAAGTAAGATGCTGTAGACCTGGAAGGCGCTTTGTGAAGCGCCGTTGAACTTTTTCTAAACTTTCGATATCTTTTTTTTAATGACGGATTCCAAGCGACGGAACAATACTCTAAACGTGGGCGAACATATGTTATAAAAGCTTTTACTAAGCTATTAACGTTTTTCGAAAGAAAACATTTTGATATACGAAGACGGTTGATAAGGACTGAGTCGTAGTGGCTTAGTGACGAACTGACACTGCGACCAATGACCGGCTGCACACTGTAGAGTTTATTTGATGTACACTGGTTCCACAGTTGTTGCCATTCTTTAATCCGTCCCCGAAATGACCTATACTGTGTCGGGTAGGACGTTAAACCCTACTTACTCACTCATTGCCATTCTTAAACACACAACTGGTTGACACAAGTTAACAAATCGCTAACTGGAAATCTCATGTTGGTGATGACGACATCCAGTTCTGTCTTAGCAGCGATGTCAGCATCTTCGTTTTTTTGGATACCTATGTGGCTGGGAATCCAGCAAAAAGTTATAGATTTACCACTGTTAATTAGTTGGTTGCTATCCTTCAGGATCTTTAAGATCAGTGGATTTTCGACTTTGCAGCTCTCAGTTGCTTGTAATCTGGACAAAGAGTCCGATAAAACCACACAATCTTTGCTTCTTGTACGGCGGATGATGTCTAGCGCCATGTCCAGTGCATGAATAAAAAAACTTTTACGGTCCTACACGTTTCTGAAAATGAAAACCATGTTTCAAATCCAATTCCGCAGCCGTGGCGTATAATGGAAAATGTATTGTGGTTCATTGGCTCACTAATGATTTTTTCAGACACGTTAATATCATCGTCTAATCTGTCACCATAAGCCCTGTCGCTGGTTCGATGACGTGGAACTCACTGCCGAGACATCCGCGTTCACACCATCTCCGTCTTCGGATAATTAATGAAGATATTTTTTTATTTCAGAATAATACTAATGTACATTTATGCAGCCCATTAGGGGCTTGTTGGCGTTGATTCGCTATGTACATTTACGTTTTACTTACTTACTTAATTACTGTAATCGCAATCTGTTAAAAATCGTGTAATAACGTTGCTCGTATGAAAGATAAAATAGTCAACTTAAGCACAGATCGGTATGGCTTAACGTGTTATTTTCTGTGACAGGTTTACATCATTCGATGGTCCGATGTTGGAAGAATTGTTCAAGATGCGCCAAGAAGTGCCGGAAATTTTTTACAAGGCGTTATCCGAAGACTTGCATTTATCACTGGAAGACATTCTTCGGTTTAATGTTGCAATGAGAGTGTTTTATCGCTAATTAATTTAACTGTTGCGTTCGTGCATGGCGACTCTTTTTTTATCCACCTAGTAATAATGTTTGTGTTTCACCCGGGGCCAAACACTATAAGAACACTGTTGAAGTACTATTAACTAATACTAATTATTATAGTTAATAATTGATTGTCACCGCCGTTAAAATTTCTTGATAGAGGGTGGGCCGAAAAAGTGACACCGTTTTGGTATTCGAGTTCTTCCTTTGTTAGATGCATGAAGTGTGCATTTTTTTGTTCGCTCGTTTATTATTTTAAATTTAAAATGACGTCGTTTTTGGTCAGCTGATCTAAACCAGTTCTGTTTCATGCGAATAAATTATAATTTCGTGACGATGGCTGGATTAACTAACGATAAACGCCGTTTGATTCACAATCTGCGTGTGAAGAAACACGGAGTTTGGGAAAAAATTATAGGCCTATATGAAAATATTTTTAAATGGAGAAGTTAAATGAAATTGTGAATAATTAATAGCAAATGTTAAAATTGTTCAAAAAGTATAAATGTATAGTATTTTGGAGTTTATGTTTATATTATGGCATATTGACGTCGGTGAAAGACGTGCCACTTTTTAGCTCACCCGGTAGTATATTTTTCTTGCAGTACAATCGTGCATTAACGTTCGAAATAATTTGTCTTTTGATATTGTTTCCGCGCCATCGGTTAATTTTTTTAGAATAAAAAGTGATAAAATCGCTTTACATAGAAAAATGAGTAAAACTGAAAAATTACAAAAATGGCAGGAACCAGCGCCAGATTAAGATATTAAAGGCTTTGGTGCACGGAGAAATATGAGGTTTTTTTCAAATTTTGAAATCTAAAAAATCGACTTTTACGTTAAAATATTATTTTACGATAATATTACAAAGACGGTTAGTAAATTACAAAGATAACCGAAAAAGTGCAGAAATGTACAATATTTATTATTTACGAATTATGCAATATGATTTGTAACAAATACCTCAGTCTCAGACGTAAATAAGTCAAGATATGCTTTTTTAGAATTTCAAAAAATGTAATAAAATTTTTAAATTAAACGTGTGTGAACTGTCTTCATTTCTTAATATTGTATAAAAATTATTTCTGTGAAAATATGCGGCCCGAGCTTAGAAGCCGTGTTTAATTCGGCACTGTCTTTTGCTACATCGTGTCGTTAACCCACCGGCGCAGTCAAGCGTGATCAAATGACCTTGTAGGCAACACGACCGACTGTCGGCCAGTGTGGAATATGTTCCGGTTAAACCAATGTATGTAATGTACACCTTGTCTCAAAAAACCGGGGCCACTTTTATTTTTTGAATGACTCCGTTAAACATTGATCGATATTGATAATTTTTGGCAAGCAACATCGCGAAGAAACTTGACATAAATGGCTGTAGTTTAGCTTACTTCACTTTGATATTGTTGCTACACTACCTCGTAGTTTGGCCATTTACAACAACAAATTGATAGGTCCTACTGTGTAGCGCATGCGTCGGCACAAAAATATTACTGAGACCACAAAATTATTGAAAATTTGTTACGTATTTAACACTAATGGTATTCATTTTGATATTGTACGTCGACAAACTGAAATGACGCATCAACAGCTAGTGAGCTGCTCTGGGTGGCGCGTTATTGAACGTGCTTTTGGCGAGTGGCGTCAAAGTTCACCGCTTGCGTTCGTGCTGGAGGACATCTTGAGCACATGCTGTAATAAAAATAATGTAATGTAGCAGATAATAACTGTTACTGGTGTTTGTCGCTATTCAGTTAAGCATTTCTGAGCCGACGCATGCACTACCCAGTATGAAATAGCTGCAGCAGCAGTAACCATGGCAACGACGACTTTTGCGTCAACATCATCACGTGATCACCCGGTGCTAAACGTCAGCAAATGGAAAACTACAGATGTTCAGAACTGGCTGAAGAAGAACAATCTTGCGCATCTCAGAACTTGGTGCGTCACGGGTTGCTATATCTAGTGACGTTTTTAATCGTCTCGTCACTAATGTTCGCAGTCTTCGCCGTGTTTTCGGTCATTTTCGAACATACGTTGCGTGAGCACTGCACATTATGTAGACCACCGCATGCAAGCACATTTGAACCGACTGCAATAATTGCTGTATTCAAAAAAGTAAGATCTGTCAAATTCACAAATATATTTTAACATACAATACAATATAGTTCAGTAGTCTGGTCTCCCTATAAAATTGGTGATGTCTCATGTATTGAAAAAGTCCAGAGGTCATTTACCAAGCGCCTTCCTGGCCTAAATAATTTAACTTATCGTGAACGACTTGTTGTAACTAAGCTCGATTCTCTCGAACTAAGACGACTTCGTGTTGATCTCATAATGTGCTATAAAGTAGTCTTTAGATTAATTAATGTGGACTTCTGTGCGTTTTTTCGTTTTGCACCCTCTTGCAATACTCGTGGCCATGGTTATAAATTGTCTGCTGAGCAGTGTACCCATAACGTACGCTATCATTC
>Ga0209367_1002172_pt1 | contig 25582 bp, 14 predicted proteins | sample WorMetLIZISLAND2_FD_187412 | JGI IMG/M metagenome (GOLD analysis project Ga0209367, IMG submission 187412) | Marine gutless worms symbiont microbial communities from Max Planck institute for Marine Microbiology, Germany - Olavius geniculatus... ... | reverse complement strand
ATCGAGTACCGGCCTATCTGGCTGGGGTTAAGGCGGGGCGCGTTCACCTCTGTCGGGTGGCAGGTAACACTGTGTGATCCCATATGACAAGTGACGCTCCGTAGCTCTGAGATGGGTTCGCTCATTAGGAGCTATATGCGACCTTTAACCTTTAACCTTTTACGGAGCGGTCAGGAGTTGACTCCCCTTACACACTTTATGGACTTCGTGACGGGGCTAAGCACTTCTGTTCAAGAGGGTCAACTCCAACCCTCCCCAGCAAATGAAGTCGTGCATAGAATGAAGTAATTGTCTTGAACTGTTCAGCAGTGCATAAAAAACGTCACACAGCAATCTAAATCCCATGAGCGAAGCTTGCAAAGACAATACCATTATTCTAAAGCAATTACCACAGTCATGCATACAGTATTCTTATAAATGAAATAGGAGCGCACAACGACAGATTAACTATTCGCTAATATCTTAACTTTAAGCCCATGTTTCATTAAATGAAAAGGCGAAACCTTGGTATAACTTTGAAATCCATGTGTTTTAGCGTATACTCAACAAATTATGGCATTTGAAAAACTACCAGCTGCTGCATTCTGAAATAAATAAGGGTTGTAGATATTCCACACAATTGAGCAGCTGTAAAATAATCTACACTGTGTCCAGTAAAAAACGGACCCCCTAGAAATCATGCAATAAAAATGTCAAATGTAAACGAATTTAAATAAAATTTTGTACACTTAATTTCCAATAAATTTCTGAAACAACTGCCAAATTTTGTTAAGAAATATTATTTCTTACCAAAATTATTAATTGTTAAATATCGATAACAAAATATCTCCGTTACCAATATGGTGTTACATAAGTAAACTCATGTGTTCATTTGCGTAACTTTAACAAACAACATCTGATTCTGGCAAAATTTTACATCAACAATGCATCATTTATTGGCAATCAAAAATGTTAAATTTCAATTAAATCTATTTACGCAAACAATAGTTACATCGGCTTTTGTGAGGTCGCCTCAAAATGTGAAGTGTCCAGTATTAGGCAGCCGTTTGTTTAATCCTGACAACGTCTACGGCTTGCCGGGAAATTCCGCGTCAAACTTTTTAGCACCATACCCTTTCTTTTGGCTCAACAGTTTAATTCAAACACGATCACCAGCAAAAACACCATTTTGTTATTGCACATTGTTAGTTTACCCGAAATATACTGCAATTTACTCGACCGCAGTGACAAGCACAAGCAAACAACTAAAATGTGACAAATAACATCAAATGAAGAAGGCTTTAGACTGTGTTAGTGATTACCAACTAAAGCCAGCTTGTAAGGACGCCATACGTATGCATAGCCCCATCTAAGGTTATTCAAATGATTTTTGCTGTTTTAGAGAACTAATATCATCACATCGTCCTTACACACATTTATAAACTGGTAAGTTTTTTTACATAGATAACTCATAATGGTAGCTCGTATTAGAGCTAGGCCTACGGAGCGTCACCCGCCTACGAGATCAGGCACCTGCCATCGGACACAGGTGAACAAGCCCCACTTAACTCCAGCCAAGCAAGCCACCAGTAGGCCTACTCGATTTACCTACGGCGGAGGGATGGAAGTCCGAGTTCGCCATGGTGCTGGTTATAAACCGAAATGATTTCCCTGTCAGTAACCCATCCTAATAGCAAAATTAATCACCTGATGGCAAGCCGACAGGGAGTGGAACCAACAAACTCTTGATCATGAGTCCAACGTCCTATAGCCATTGCGCCACCAAGTCACCAAACATTTTGTTTTATTTGCCGGATTTCAGACTTTAAAGATTATGTGATAGAATTGTAAATCATTTGTTTCAGACTAGCTTTAATTGCGAAACGTTTCAGATTCTGGGCTGCATCGTTCCCTCCTGCCCGCTCACTAACAGTATCAGTTTTTTGCCTTTGAATCCCGTCACTGTGCAGACGCTTACACCTCGGTTTCTTTGTTACAGTAGGATAACCGTAAGAGTAAGACATCTCGAAACGTGCCGCCGCCTTTGACGAACAACGTGCACGTCACAGCCGCAAAAGCAGAGTTAGCGTGCAGCAGAAGACCAGCAACAGTAAATAGAACCGATCGCTGGTAGAAAGCATCATCGAAAGACCGGCGGTAGCTGACGACAAGCTGACTGCTCGATAACTGCCTTTGAAATAAGTCGGGTGAGGCGGTAGTGTGACAAGTAACCAGGTATATAAAGGACGCGGCTCACTGGAGACCAGTTTATACCTCAGACTGTTGAGACCGTTCAGTTTGTACTCGCGTGGACGGTATTTAAACCCAGCACCACTGCACACCAACACCGTGCCAGTTTCAGCGAGTAAGTAAGAAAGAAAGCATGCAAGGTGCAATTTACGCTCACAATGCAAAGTTGCTTAAGCATTTGTTCGTGACTGTCAGTCACTAAAACAAAACATTTCTTTCATTTCAGAGTATACATTGTAGCCAGTGACTAGTGTAAAAGATTTGGGGATTTTGGTGAAAGTGACGTTTTACTTATATACTTACTTACTTACACACTTGAAATAATTGCTGCAGGATTTCTATTGAGACTGCAGATGTATTCGTTTGTACGTGATGCAAAGCGCGGTATTGCCGCTGTAAGTTGTCCGTCCGTCTGTCCGTCTGCGTGTCCGTCTGCCACAGCCTTGATCGGTTACTTAAAAAGTAATTACACGAATAGCTAGTTTAATGTAGGATCTTAACTTTTCAGAGCCAAAGCATCGGCAACAAAACAACGACAACAACGACGATAAGACATGAGAAAATAGTGTATAGAATGTTCTTTTAGGTCGTAGTTTTGTGTTTAATCTTATTTGTACATTAAAAGACTTTTAAAACCTTAATAACTAAATAAAACAACTTTGAGAGCTAAAACTTTTACCAAAACCTAGGTTTTTTTCTGCCCTCATAATAATAGCCTAGTAGAAAAGCTTACATGCCTTTTGATATTGTACGGATTGCCGACATCAGCGGAGTGACTGATCATGACGTAACGCGCGACTTCGCCTGAAAACCTCGCAATGCTCATCTTCTGAGCTTTAATTCTGCGCACACAGACACACGCATAGACAAACACGTACAGATATACAAAAACATATACATATACATACAGACATAGACAGACACAGTTTGCTGTCAGTTAAAATCGTTGGTCACATCATCGAGAAGTTCAACGTTAAGCCGGGTTAGTAGCACAGTGACCAAGCCACTCAGACCAACTCAGCCTGGCCATCCCTCTGTGGGCAGGCGCTAACGAGTGCTGGAAATGGTCGCAGCCATCGCTAGAGAAGAAACGGCGAGTTCTGTGTAACAGTAGGCACTGATTCAGTCAATTAAAGGCGTTGGTCTAATAGAGCCAGCCATCCGACCGATTTGTACTATAGGCTATGCTAACTTAGTGGCCAGCTCAAAGCGACGCAAAGGTAGTGAGCTCCCACGCTATGGACCTATCTGCCCGTGCGATATACTTTTTTCTGTGTTGCTGTAGACAAGAAGAAAAAACGTTGGTGTGTCAACATGATACGGATGGGCGACTGCTTGCAGACAGGTAAACCATCTCGACAAAATAACCAGCCGCTTCAAGCAGTCAACTCAGCCTCAGAGCGCGTTCACTTGTGTGTGATTCCATGTGACAGGTGACGCTATACGTAACTCCGAGATGGTACGGCATAAAAAGTTATGCACACCGTTAAACTAAACACAACAAATCTGTTATTTGATCAACTGCGACTTCAGAAAGACGTGGGTAGTTATACCGGTTACGCATGTCGTCGTCTTCGCCGCCCCAACCGTAATAGTAGTTGGAGAATCCGTTGATTTGTTCAAATTGCGATTGTTTGAAAGCAGTTACGCCACCGAATATATTCGCATATGGAATTCTGCAATAGCAAAATTAAGCTCAGCTTACCAAGAGCAACAAGATGCCAAAAACCGTATAATATCTATTCTGTTGTAACCACAAAATTGCACTTTTACTCTAAATATTGTACACAACGTCCTGTGCAAGTAAGGAAATTAGAAACCGGTAAGAGAACAAGTGATAGTGACTTCTTTACGGTGCACTTCATCTAGTTTACTGAACACAAAAAAATAAACAAAACTTCGTCGCAAAATGTGCACAAAGTGCTTTGCGATGGAAATTTTTATCAGTGAACAGTGATGTAAAGTAGGCCTAACGAAGTAAAAGTAACGTGTTACATTACGTAAGAACGCGTACAATTTTCAGTCCTTTCTCGCGTAACGAAGTACTCATAACAAAAAAAATACTTTTTACGCAACACAACATGTAATGCTTCGCGTGTTTTAGCTATCGTCGAGGCGTCTGCTTGTCTGACTGTCTGTCAGTGTGTCTGTTACGCTCTGCGTTGGTATAAAAACGAGAAAACCCAAGATGAAAAAGTATACACTGACGCTACCACAAAGACTCTAATTTCAAAATCCGAAAAAAAATTTAGAACTTTGTAAAAGTCACTCCGTCACCCCGTTTGAGGGCGATAAATGAGAAGAAAGCACAATTGGCGATTTAAACCGATAAATCGTTGTTTCTTATAAACGGTGAAAGATAAAGCCAAGGTTACTATTAATCACCAATAAAAAGTGACTGACATTAAAAGCAACCATCTTGAACGATATTTGAACCCCAAAATAAAGATTTTAGTTATTTTTTGGCAATTTTGGGCTGCAGCACACATTTCAAGAATAAATTGCGTCGAACTGGCTGGAGATCGACCTAGACAACTTGCGTATGAAAATTTTGTAGCATTAAACGAAGATTTTAACAGTTAAAATGTTAACCTTTTAGACTCAAGGAGTTCTCCAAACGGGACCTCAAATCTAGGCATTTTTTCAAAAAGCGCGATTTGTGCTACTATTACTAATTTATCGTGAAACAACGGTCGCGCTTTTCGGAGAAACCTACATTGATGACCTTGAACGACTTTGAAATCCAAAAAGCGGGTTTTTAGTGACTTTTTTCGCGATTCTAAGCTACGGCGCATATTTCAACAGTGAACTGCGCCAAAATTATGGGAATTTGACCAGGACGAACTGCGCATGACATTTAAGCATAAGACGTATATTTTAACAGTCTAAGTTTCGACAGGTCCAAGTAGTCCAATAAGTTAGGCGAAAGTCACGACGACGACTTCGTGAAAGAATAGTGCATTTTAAAAAAGTGATTGAACCTGTAATCCCACTTGTTGATGTGGGAGCCAACATGTCGCGGCTGCGGTGAACAGACGTAGAAGTTGCGGTCGTCTTCAGGCAGCATGTCGACGTCGTGGAATATGAAACAGTCGAACTGAGCGAAGGCACGCGCCTCGACGAAGCCAACGTTCATCAACGACGCTTTGTTGAACACCGCGGGCTCCTTCTATAGCACGTTAGTACAACAATAGCGCACAGTTAGGCCTACTGTCAATGTGTAAGGAGCCAACTCACTTCTTTGCACAGTATATACGCAGCTATATTATGATGGTTAGAAATGTGTTCAGCTCGTCGTGGAAAACCCAACTCAGATCTACGTGGCGTCTGGTAGTCATTTGGAATCACACAGTGTTACCTGCCACCCGACACACTGCCTAACCCTTTATATGGCCAGGAAGGCGGTTACTCCAGTGGAAAGATGGAAGGCTGGGTTTGGGGTTTGGTTTTGGTTTGAATATAAAGCGGCGAAATAAACACCGAGATGGTTCACCTGTCCGAAGACAATCAAGTAGAAGGCCGAACAAAGCTCGGAGTACAGCAATTTCGTCGATAAAGATCAACGTAGGCTACACACCAAACCGCTACCTACAAGTCATAGTCATAGCTTTTATTACTTGAAGGCAGAAAAATGACAGCAAGATAATTGACTGGTTAGTTATAACATACTAAGACTAAGAGAACTGTTTATAATTTTAAGCGACGGCGCTGACATGATTCGTGATATGCTAAACACTGCCCCACGAAAAGGAAAGATGTTGGGTCAGAACCATCTTGTCGTAGCTTGCGCTGAAGCAATTGCAGCCAAACTGTTGTAGAAAACAATAACATATTGTTCCTATACACTGTGAGGCATAAAAACACACGAAAATTTATCGATCGTAACTTAAAGACGGATGATCAGATGTTAATAATTTTTGGTCCAAATATTCCGGACACGACTGAAAATCAAATGACCATTTATGTTCCCGTCGCACCAAACGTCTTTTCTGCACTACCTGGGGAAAACAAAACAAGCAAAATATTACATTTTTATTCAATGCCATATGATTATTTGATTAGAATAACGCACATTTGGCACATTTTGTCCAAATTTCTAGCACTTTGGTTGACAGTGTATCCAACGGTACAGTTGTGCAACTGCTGACAGCAAATATTCGAATTATCGGCCATTTGTGTAAGCACACGCAGGGAGATGCATTCTCCGTGCGTTGATAGCAGTGTTGATAATGTTCTGCTTCAGACTTCAACCAGTCGCTTCTGGAGTTTATTGATATTCCTAAACGGAGTCCCATAAACTTGCTGCTGCATAACACTGCAAATACTGTCGAATGGACTGTAATCAGGGCTGTTAAGGGCTACGTCTCTGGAATGATTGAATTTACTTATGTTTTTCTTTCATTTTATTTTATGTTGCATTTGTTCGGTTTTCCCAGGTAATGCAACAACAGATGATAGGTGAGCTGGGAATTTAAACGGCCATTTGATGGCCAGTTATGTCAGAAATGTTTATACCAAAAACGATTAAAATCCCATTATCCTTCTCCAAGTTACTGTCAGTAATGTCACGGATGGTTTTTGGCGTTTTTTGTTCATTTTAACGCCGATTTCACGTGTTCTGGTTTGCCCAGGTAGAGCAGAAGCTTATGTTGGGTGAGGTGGAAACTTAACTAACAGTTTGATGGCAAGTTGTACCAAAAATTATTAAAATCCGATAATCCGCTTTTATGTTGTGATCAATAGATTTTGGTCTGTTTGTTATGCCTTACAGTGTACATTGCAATGTTTCAAAGATATCGCGAGTTTTCTGTTAAAAAGCAGCCACTTCTCCCCGATCCCTGCCGAAATTAAGGTTCTCTCGTACCGGTATAATGATAATGTGTAAGTAATCGACGCTGGGGCTCCGAGGAGCAAAGATTTAAAGCTAATTAGCCGTGTAATTACTTTACTGGTGCATGCGCGACCTGTTAACTTAAATGTTACCGACATTATCGTCATTGTCATCGACAAAATCGACAACTGAAAACCCGTGCTTGCTTATGCCGTTTTATTAGCGATAGGTCTAACTAGACCTACTCGCAGTAGACTACTCGATTCGCATTCGTACTCGGTCGAATGGCGGCTCTATTTCGACCGTCCGTATTCATAAACAAATTTGGTATAGCAGAGAGGGAAAGAGAGAGAAAGAGTATTTATTTGCCAAAAACACAAATACAATGTTATCATACAATACTAGACAATGTAGGCAAAAAGCAATCGCTCATCAACGCTGGCCGCCCATAGTAACTATAAGTAATCAATGATATGCATACTGCGTGACCGCGCATAATTCTCCGCAGACAGTCATAAAACTTGCACTCAAATCTGATTGAATAACTACTTGTGATTCTGGTTGTAACTTTTCTGATCATATTCCAATAACTTGTGTCATTGCTTTTCCTGGTCAGGTGCATGTTAAGATAGCTGGCGACTCTGGCGGTATTAGGACTAGCAAAAACAGTCACAACGTTATGAGATGGTATAAAGCTGATACTTCCTTATTTTGTCACATAACCAGACAGCTACTTCAAAATGTTCATGTATCACAGAAGCTTATTATGTCTAATTGCACTGGTTTGCAGTGTGATTATCAGCTATCAGTAAACGCTTACTATGAGAATATTATTAATGTTCTTACATACGCTGCCAACTTGTCAGTGCCTAGGCTGTCGGCAAATACTTGCAAGCCTTACTGGTCATCGGAACTTCAACAACTTAAAGAGGATTCTATGCAGGCACACAGAACGTAGGAAGTGTGTGGTAAACCTAGACATGGTTGGTTAAATAAATTACGACTAGACTGTAAATACAAATATAAGCATGCAATTAGAACTGCTGCCTTAAACTTTGAACTGAATGCTGGTGATGAAATATCTAGACTTTATTTGAAGAAAGATTTGAACAATCTTTGGAAATCCTGGAATAGTCGCTTTGCTCAAAAAAATAATGTTCCACATCAAGTTAATGGCTGCACAAACAAGTTAGACATTGCTAACTCTTTTTGTGATTTTTTTTGCAAGCTGTAGTTTTGATTCGTATGCTGACGCTGACATTGTGGAACAATTAAGTAGTAGGTTAAATAGGGATGAGGATCAGCCAAGTGGTAATACGTTTGATATTTGTGATATTGAGGCTGCTATTGATAGTTTAAAAGCTGGTAAAGCAGCTGGCTTTAATGAAATTGTTAGAGAACATATTGTTTATAGTCATCCTTCATTAATTGTACATCTAAAGTTACTTTTTAATATCTTAATGTTGCATGGTTGTGTACCAGACAGTTTTGGTATTGGAGTTGTTATACCATTGGTAAAGGATAAGTCTGGTGATGTTTCTAATGTTGATAATTATCGAGGTATAACTTTAAGTCCTATCATATCTAAGTTGTTTGTTGTTTGAATATTGTGTTCTGAATAAATACGACCACTTGTCAGTGTCTAACAGTCTTCAGTTTGGTTTTAAAAACAAGTTGGTTGTTCGGCTGCTATATTTGCACACCGTCAGTGTGTGGAATATTTTGTTGAACGAGGTAGCTCGGTATTCATGGCAGCTTTAGATGCGAAGAAGGCGTTTGACAGAGTTAATCATATTACCTTATTTCATAAATTATGTGGTGTTGGTATAGCTGCTCACGTAATACAAATGCTCATGAATTGGTATAGTAAAATTTTTGTTATGGTGAGATGGTGTAACTCGCTCTCTAAATGTTATCATGTTAAAAGTGGAGTGCGACAAGGTGGGATTTTATCCCCTTTACTGTTCAACTTGTGCATAGATGGCATAATTATGGCTTTAGTTAGGTCAGATCTTGGATGTCATATTGGTAAATGTTTTATTGGATGTCTGGTGTATGCTGATGACATTACTTTACTTTCTGCTTCTTTGTCAAAATTACAGAAAATGTTTGATATCTGTTACGAATGTGGGAATAGTTCTGATATTTTATTTAATCCAAAGAAGTCTAACTTGTTTATTACTGGTAAAGACTACAATAGCTTCGTTGATGATTTACACATTAGTATTAACACAATAGCAAGGTCTCAATCGCTGAAATACTTGGGTGTTATGTTTAACTCGGCTCGTCATCTTGATGTTGATGTGGATGTGATCATTAGAAAGTTTTACACTGCTAGCTATTCTATATTAAGTCATGCAAAACATATGTCAGAATTGTCTAAATTGTACTTAGTTGAATCATTTTGCTTACCAGTGCTAAGCTATTCTTGCGAGGCTGTTAGTTATAGCAGGAACCAGTTACATCATCTTAACGTGTGCTGGAATAACACATACAGAAAAATCTTCGGTTTGAACAAATAAGAGTCTGTCAAACTGCTTATTGGTTTTTGTGAGTGGGTTGATTTTATACATATTTGTGCACAGAAAAAGTTTACTTTTGTTCAACATCTTGCAAGAATGTCTAACAATGTATTAAGTACTTGTGTCTCGCGCTTTAAATTGTCTAAGAAGTTTACCTGCTTATGTAGTGATTTTGAGGTTCTGCCAACTGACAATCTTAGCAAGGGTAAATTGAGAAGCATTGTTTTTGAAAAGTTTTATGCCATGTGCAGTAGCGTTTAAATTGTGGTTTAAATGTATTTAGTTCATTACTGTCTTTACTTTTCTTTTCCTGTTTGTCTTTTGCTCTGTTTTAACTTTGTTGTGTTGTCTTACTGACGTATAAACGTAAATTCCTAGGTTGTTTCGAAATATTATGTTTTTATGATGTTGGACGATTTTAATACATAAGCTACGCTGCTTTTATCCGTATACGTCTGTACATCTATCTGCATGTCCGTTTGTCATTTTTGACGAATAAACGTGTTCATAAATAGGCCTATTATTTTGTCCACAATAGAGTTTTATTGTATTTTATTTCTTAGGCCATTCTTCATTGTATCTGCTATTGGCTGCTAATGGCTAACAAAGGTGTTCATAAAGAAGTGAATGAATAAATAACAATATTGAATAATCCCGCACACAAAAGGTTTAGCTATAACAAAGTCCATACTCCGTTTACTCCGACTTGTTGCCGATTTGTTGCACAGGGCACAGATGTTAAAAACATTCATTTGCAAATAACAAAAACATTAAAAACATGTTCTTTATACTTTTATAAAAAACATTACAAAACATTATAAAAACATTAAACCGCAGATGTTTTCTATCACTACTTTTTACTTTGGACATTTTTTATTTTATGTAACCGTGATTAAAATACATACTTAATTATAGACTAAATAATCAAATGTCAGAACAAATACCAAGTACACTAGTCACGTTAACAGTTTTTAACACATCTGTAGCAATGATTTAACAAGAACAAAAAACATGACATTAAAAAGCACAAAAACATAAAAAATAAATAAAACATAAAAAAAATAAAAAAAAAAAACATTGAAAAAATAAAAAAAAACATAAAAACATGTTTTTTATACTTTTATAAAAAACATGAAAAATGTTTTTTTACATCTATGGCACAACGTATCGTAGTCTACAACAAACTATAAAGCGTGACCACAACAGATCACAGCAATGGAGATCGCGCATAAAGAGGCCATCTGTCAGAAAACTGCACAGATTTCGCTACTATTTTTGTGAACACTAAAATTATGGGTCGTCTAGTTGAAGAAGTCTGAAGCTATTTGCGTCTGTTTCGACGAGGCTACAGAGCAACAAACAGTCGGCGCATGGACGTATATGTTACAAAATTGTGATTGTTTTTGCCAGTCTTCAACAACGGCCGTCCCATTGCTTATACGCTGGTATTGTATCTAATGAGACGGTTTGGACATTTCTAAACCAGCAAGACCAGTTACAATTTATCGTTTAACACACCAGGAACCAATCCAGGTGTCGTAAGAATCTTTTTTCACGCTCGTTTATAGAAATCGCATTTACAGCGTAATGTAGCAACCACGTATCCTTTAGCTGGTGGGGAGAAAACAGCGGTGAGAGGGGCAGCGAGACTCGCTGACCCCTCCAAGTTTTTTTTGGCCAAAATCAGTCTCCTGCTCTTGATTTTCGACTTTAAATTTGGGACATTCGGGTCTTATCAGTGCATAGGCCTACTGAAGACATATTTCTGGCTACGCCGTTGTATACACAGAAAGCGCACCTGTTCGACGACGAACACGGTGTAGTGGAGCATCTGTCGCTGCAGCATCGGATGAAGAACAGCAAGCAGTGTGCAGAGATGCAGCTGACGATCACGGAACGGAATGATGACTGCGACTCGCTGACGTGCGACACACGACTGAGGGTTCCAGCTGCCTCCGAGACTAAGCTCAGTGTGCCGCAGTTCCAACTCACCGAACTGTGGCGCTTCGAACGACACGTTCACTCGACCGACTGTACACCATCGCAAACGCACATCCGCACCAAGAATGGGAAAGCTTAGATTTCTTGGAAACAGTTTTCAGGTGTTTAAAGGTTTTTCAGATTTTAAAAACGTTAAAATATTTTTTTTAGAATTTAGGTTATAATGTACAACAAAGACGAAACACTGGACACAAAAATTTAAGACCCGTTTGTTGGGTAAATGACATAATGTCGCAACTCAGAAATCACGATTACAGTATAAATTTTTTACTGTTAAACATGTGGTTAGTAAAAAGCGCGTGTGTGTACATGTGTGTAAGACTGAACTGACAATAACACTGTTTCTAATTCAGAAATTACTTGTTTACTTGATAAATGCACGAACTATTAACTTTAACTACTCATTATTTGTGAATCAAGTTCAATTTTGTAATGATCTTAATGGATATTTAACTCGAATTCTTGTCTGTAAACTGGGTAAACTTTGTGAAAAGTCTGCTGAAATTCCTGAGATTTGGAATATTTCCTAATAGGGTGTTTACACGATCGAGCAAACATCGAGCACCTAGCTCGACGTTTTATGGTAAATAGCATCCTAATTAAGAGAGCGGGTGGGTTGTAATTGGAAGGTTTATATAACACGTGATCAGCTGTGGGCTAAGAGCCTAAGCTTAGGCTTACATTTCAGCAAGGGGGCGAAATTCCAATAGGCCTGCTTGAGCCAGCTCGATGTTTGCTCGATCGTGTAAACACCCTATAAGAGTTGTTTTATTGGCGCGCCCTATGCACGTGATGTAAACTTCATGCAAACGGTCAGTTTTGTAGTTTTTACGTTTCGCCTTGATGCTTAGTTCTATCATTCTGTCGTGTGTCTAAACGATATAAACGTGCTCATTAAGGCCTGTGTTCTGCTGTAACCCATTCCAATTATACTGAACTTCACAGCAACTCAGGTGACTCATCTACTGTAGATATGTGCTGTTTTTAATCATAATGCCTAATAATTGCTCAAACCATACATAAATAATCAGTCACACTAATAAAATGCTCCAATAAATCAGCTGCTGACAGCAACCGACAAGAACATTGCGAACAATAAAAGACAACAATAAATCGCAGAGCATTTACCAAGAGTGTCCGGTACACACGGGCAGAGCGTGCTGGAGACGGCAGCTTCATCGGGAACATTGGACGCAAGTGGGATCAGTTGTGATTGACAATATTTCTCATATTCCGCCAGGAAACTGCGCACAGCAGGCGAGGCGTTAATGGCGAGTGGGTCAACCAGAGAACGACGGAAATTTGCCGAGTACCAGTCCTGAGTAATGACAAACAGAACAACGAAAAGACCGGCTTGCAGCGGCAGCAGCGCCGCGAACACAAGCTTGGCCCCGCGACAGCGTAACATCTCACTACAACGCCGCTACTGCCGTAACGACACATCACTGATGACGGTATTGATATTAGTTCACCTACCGGCCGCACATAGCAACTGTATCAGCATCAGCAGCAGTAGTTACCTGTGCTTCAGTGACGAGAAATTCACAGGTGTACAGTATACCGTCGCAAGACGTCAGCTTATTTATAAATACATACAAATGGACCTACAGCAGCTACTATGTAATAAGATGCTACGCCAGGCGGTCGACTGCTCGCGTGTCTGTCTCTAATGCCGTATGTCAGTCATGGCCTAATTGATTTTTCAGCACAGTTACACAATACCATATCGTTCATAATATGCAAGCTGACGCCTAGAAGTGTAATTTTGAACGTGCATCTTCTGCGTCTTCGTGCGTCAGAACTGTAGGCCCTATGTGCAGCCAGTTTATGTCTGCACTGTCTTATCACGGCACCTTGTTAGTTGGTGCACTGATATCACGATGCACTTTTTTTCGCTGCATCATCGAACAACAGTTTTATCGTGGCCGGACCTTTTCCAGAACCGCTCGTCGTCGCTGCTAGCAAGCCTTAAGCTTTACGACGTGTGGGCGGTGGCTGGTCGAACCAGGGCTCCGAGGGTCGACGCCGGCACGTCACTTACCGCTGGTTTGGTGACGTAACAAACTAGAATGTCGGCCTTATGATCAAAAATTTTGGGGGTTCGACTCCAGGTCTGGTGGCTTTACTTGGATGGGTGACTGTCTACGGACTGGTGACTGATAGGCTTAAACCATTTCGGTATATAACCAGCACTGCGTTCAACTCAGCCTTCCATCCCTTCGGGGTAGATAAATCGAGTACCGGCCTGTCTCGCTGGCGTTAAAGCGCGAGACTCGTTTATCTGTGTCGGGCGGCGCGTAACTTTGTGTGATCTCATATGGCAGGTGTCGCTCCGTAACACTGCGATACGTGTCCTATAAAAAGCTATAGGCGAACACAACTTTCTTGGTGGGAACTGATCGAGCAGAGTCTCCATTGTGTGTGCCGTAAAAACGAGCGAGACCATCGACGTCGTACTGCGACCACGATTCACTAGTGCACTGTGGCGATCCATGGCAACGACAGAAACTCGTGGCTTGCGGAAGAGATACGAGGTTGAGCAAACGTCATGGTACTACGACCGTCGTGTTGCAGACCGGCGACGATCGTCGTCTCATCAACGTCATTCTGCCAGCACGTGACCCTATGGCGTTGTGGCAGAAGGGATATGAGCAGTAGGGGGCAGCTGCCCCACCTCAAATTTTAGCTATCGCAAAATTGTTGAAAAATTGTCGGATTGTCTTTTTGACTTCTTGTCTAAAAATTTTCGTCCAAAAATGCAAAATTCGTAGCTAAAACCCATTTTGCGATAATCTAGGGGCAACATTTAAATTATGAGCACTTGAGCACCCATAATCTTTTTTGTCGGAAATATGTAGGCTACTGTCAGACCTCCAGCCACGGCGTCAGCAGGTCGCCCGTCACGCCTGGCGCACGAAGTTTGCGCTGCAGAAAAAAACGTTGTCATTCGAACAGCATAGGCCATATAAGCAATTTACCAATCACATTATCACTGTGATAACTCGCGAGTGTCCACTACACGTGCATTTTAATTCCTCAGTGAACTTTCAACAGCTTAATCGTTTTCACAGATCAGCTGCAGCCATGCTGCGCCTGATTGAATTTAGCAACGGATTTCAGCATTGATGAAAAATTGTCAATGAATGCGATAAGAAATTAAAATTTAAAAGAGACTTCGCAGAGATTATTGATGAGATTTTCGGTACTTTGGCGTCACGAGCAACAAAATGCACATCGCTTTTGTATGCGTTACTCATAAAGCTTATAGCAGTATCGGTAAGTTTTTGAATGTGTAAAATCACGATATGTTACGAGAAATATGCAACAATGCAACAGTAAGAGAGTATCAATTGCCGCTTGGCTTATTTATGCAGTCATGAACAGATAACAAATGTGTGAAATTTTGTGTTAAAATTGTAAACGATTGCTTAGATAAGTGCAAACCACTTGAGAAGTCTGGAGAAGATACTCTGTATACGGTAGTAGGTAAGTGAATTTTTCTCAGGATATTTTAATAATTTATCTATGGTCGGTTGTCATGGTGGTGTGATGACGCTTGTTGTTTACTGGGGTGACTGAAAACATTTCTGTCGAAGGCAGCTGAATTACGTAGTCTGTAGTTTACTTATTTGAACTATATGGCTAGTATTATGTATTTAACATTTAAGAGCAGATAATAGTTTAATATAAACTTGTGGATGTGATCTGAAGCAGACATACAAGTTACGACTTGCGCAGAATACGTCGCGCACCTGTCCGAGTTATTGACTCCGTATTCCATAGTAACTACGGTATTGTGCATACGATGTTTAACTGCCTTGTATATTGTAAAACGTTAGTGCAGGATATCTATTATTATAAAACATGATTGGATACTAGTGAAGATTAGCGATACCTAGTGTTGAAAACGACTATAGACAGGCGAAAAAAAATTATTATCAGTCCGGGCTGGACTGACATCAGATTTTATTATCAGTCCAGGTAGCTACATTTTACATTTGACATTTGACCTGCCGCCAGTAGCCCGGGTAGAAGCGGCAGCTACCACGGGTATATAGGTTATGCAAAAGTTATTCGTAAAACGTTTCAGTCATTCAAGGGATTACAGCTGACAAGAACTGGATTTACTGCCAACAAGCACTGCCTGAAATGATGACATAATCTGTCATAAGTATTCAATTTGCACTGAAAATGAAATTTGCCACCAGTTCGAGTCTGGACTGAAAATAAAATCTGGTGTCAGTTCGACCCAGACTGATAATAACGCCTACCATAAACAGGCGTCAAAGACTGTTGTATGGTTCGCTTGTGTTCTGTGTGTAAATTTTATTCAGTTTGCATTAATTTTATGCTATTTGACATGATTATAACAATGTAAGTTTATCTTTCCAGTTTTTCTATTTATTTTTATATGTAGCTGTGACTAAATAGTATATGATTTTAACAAGTCTTAGTTTATGCATGGTATACTTGTTTTTAACCTGGAGTGTACTTTGTGAACAGTTAGTGCAATGTGATGATGTGTGGAATATGACAGGCATTAACTGTGGTGACTTTGTACAGGCAGCTATCGATGGTGGCTAGACGTCAGACAGCATGAGTGCGGGGAAGTGTAAGCGAGGTCCTGAAGTGCTGCTTGGTACAACAAGCAGCAGCAGTGATGACGATTCTCCACGCAGTGTTGACACCACAGCTACAACAACCACTGAGCCACTGTCACCTTCATCATCGTCAACCACCTGCCATGATTGTGACGTCAGTTCACCAGGTATCCAGCATCAAAAAGCTGCGAGCTTTGATACAGTACTTATGTAAGCATACTAGCCGATCCCTCTAGTCATATTCTTCTTTGAAGCAGCACGTGAATGCAATAAAAATATACAGAAAGACCGTCAGTCACAATCATGAATTAAGTACGTCTCAACATGGTCTACAGTGTATTATGTCTCGTTATACTCTATTTGTGTTACAATAATACCCTGTAGACCATGTTGAAATCTATAGGCTGCATAGATCGATTGTGTATGGTAAATATTGGTATTGTATAGTAAATGTATTAGTTTGCTTGCTAACAGGTAGCAGCAGTACATTGAGTGGTGGTGCTGTCGGTCCATCGTCTGAAGTTCATCTTCCTGGCTTCAGTCAGCAGCGGGCAACATCAAGGCGGCCACGAGTCAAGAAGAAGAAAGCAGATCTAAGCCGGCCAACTGAAGACGTTCACATGTATTCACTGGGCACGATGCCACACAACACTGAACAAACTGTACACTGCCAGCAGCTGAATGCAGCCAGCAGATTATCAAAACACCAGCTTAGTAGTCCACGAACTAAACCACCACGAGGTTTTTAGCATTTGTCCTCATTAATCGTACAACAGTGACCTCGTTTATATGAATATTGCCTCTGTTAACAGCATGAACAAACTGTAGTATTTATGCACGTTTCATGTGTTTTTTAAAGTCTTTGTTTGACTGTATATTTTGATTATATTGCCATTGGTAGTGACCAGGCCCATCGAGAGCCACAGCGGGGCCTGGGAAAACATTCTCGTGGGGCCCCAAACATTTTCACAAAGTCCCTCTGGGGAGAAAATTTGTAAATTTTTTTTTTCAAAATGGTACATTCTGGCGTACTTTATAGTTCTGGCCGACGGCGGGGCCCCCCCAAACGTTGCGGGGCCTGAGGTAGCTAACCCCACCCTCTTCATGGGCCTGGTATTGACTAGTGACTAGTGATTCAAGTTGTGTATAACAGTCCATCATCACAGCATGCATACCGGTATTCTATTAGATTGATTTTTTGATGCTAGATTAAACTACAGCAGCCTGCTTGTCAGTTGCTGTAGTGTAAATCATTCATCATATCATATCGTGTCATATAGCAGCATTGTCTCATTGTTTGTGCTGATCGTTTGTAGAGCCAGTGCCTATGCGTATGCGAGCTCTACCACAGAGCATGTGGCAGGAGCCTAACATACCACACAACGTGTCGCCGGCTACTGTCTACCCCGTCTTACCTCCACTCGTTACTCGTGAAGGCGACGACATCACAGGTAGCTACTGTGCTGTTTTTGCTGACAAGAACATGATTCGTTTTACTCTTTCGCGTGCAAAGAGTGTTGTAGGCATACTGGAACTACAGCGACATTGCAGAGTATTACTGAAATGCACATGTGCGTACAAGTTTTAACGGCCACTTTTCTAGTTCTTTGATGTTCAATCTAATCAGGGGCTGTTGAATACTTAACAAGTTTTACAGGCTCAACTTGCAAATGCCCATCTAACAGCAGCAAAGTGCAGATGAGAATGCCGTTATTGCAATTTTTCAGGCTTGGCATGGATATGGATATTTATGGATATATCCATAGATGTATCCTTGTGCTGATATTAGACTTTAGCTATCCTGTGGATATATCCATGGATATTATGCTGTCGCACCTGCTAAATAAACTCAACACTTACATGCTTTGTCTTTACAATATTTCGTTGTCTGTCATTCTTACTCTTCATTTGCTCGTTTATTTATGCTGTTGAGTCAAATTGCCATGAGCACGTCATTATTAATTTATTAGCACAATAGCAGTAACAAGTTATAATTTGTCAGTGTTTTAATGCTGTTGGTTGGGCAAAATATCTGTTCATTTGATGAGTTTTTGTTTATTTTTGTTATCATTTGGTAAGAAAATTACAAAAGGTTTTTTTCTTACTAACATATTGAATGCTAGTAGGAAGTACAAAAGAAGTGTGCTTTAAAAGTGTCCACTCCACCATATACCTGTAGACGTACACGAATGCCACCTAATTTTTGTAAAATAAGAATCTCAGCTGTTGCTGGGGTGGACCGACCATACTGCCTATATCCGAAAACCAGCCTCCGACTTTGTTACGTGGAAAGAAAACGATTTCCCAGAGTGACTGCAGTCCCATACACGCAATGGTGATGCTGCTATATCGAACATACAGTCAACGCTAGGATAAAATACGGTAATTCGGCGCACGTGGGTCATGGCTGCAGGCAACAACATTGCATTCAAAATTGCAGTCAAACCACTTCAGATAGAAAGATGGTTACTTTATTTGACATGCTATAGTAAGTCACTGTGGCCCTATCTCATGGTACCATGCTCGACCCCCAATACATGCTTTATGGACAGGCAGTCGACATATCGTACCCAATTGGCTCGACCTAACGGTCGGCCAAAAACAAAAACAATAAAATTGTGCAGATTTTAAAGAAAGTTGGAAAATACTTAATCATGCTTATATTTTAATGCAAATTTGTGTTTATTTTTTACATTTATTTATTTTTTTCTCACAATTGCAAGAGGAAAATGCTTGCATCTTGTTTTTGGGGAAAATGGACGTTCTTGCCCTGTTGTATTTTGTGAAAATTTGGGGCTATATGTATGCAAGAAAGGTGTCTGTGGATATGAATATATCCATGGATATCCACTGAAAATCTTTGGATATGGATATGGATGAGAAATTTCATATCCACGGCAAGCCTGAATTTTTTTCCGCAGATCGAGTGTGCCAGTGAAAGAATTGAAAATCGATAAATAATGAGCAAAACAGGGCAAAAAGTTCAGTGCCATGTTTTTGTATATGTTTTTGTTTCTGACATTTTACTCATTAATCCAGCGGTGCTTATCGCTTGTACTACAGGTTTGAGGCCAGTGACTCCGCCAGAGGAGCAAGAGGAAAGCGCTGAGAAGTGTCTGCGAGATAACAACAAGCCTGTCATGGTGAAGCAGGCAGCTGCAGCAAGTGTTGGACTAGGACCTGCTGCTGCTTCAGGTTATTGCGCTGAGCCACGGCGTCTACACCGACCCATGCCTGAACGTAGCATCACCGTCGCCAACCCTGACCTACTCATGAAGCTCTTTGATGTCGTCGACACGGCGACAGGGCGTAAGATCAATCCCAGCACACTCACTGGACATATCAGGCGAACACGGTCAGTTGTTTGCCTGTCTTTTTCGTACTGACTATCCAATGTCTTATCCACTAGAGCTGCTATAGGCTAAAGCTTGTCTCAGAGGCTTATTGTTCTTAATGCTAACGTGTCTCAGATATGCATAGCGTGTTCGGTTGCATGCATCCCAGCCGCAGAAAATTACCGCTGTTTGGTCAGTATGGTACTAAACTGTAGGCCTACTGATTGGTGACAGTGTTTTACTTGATAGCGACCAGACTGGAGCCGGACCCATGATTGCTGGATCATATTATCCGATAGAGAGGTCGTAAGTTTGACTCCTGGTCGGGTAACTACTTGGTTGGGCGACTGTCTGCATATCGGTAAACCGCCTCTGAATATAACCAATACCTGGGGTTATATAACGTGTGGGGTGCGTAGCAGGTAAGAAGTTTTTGTCAAGATCGAGACCAAGACTTTATTTTTTTTTGTTTTTCAGGCACCTCGAGACCAAGACTTTGTTTTCAAGGTCCACATCTCCGGTCCACACGTGACAAATTAAAACATAACTGAAACAGGAAGTGGACGTTATTGCTGTGTGTACATGTAGATCAAAGAAAGTGCTGATAGCCGGTGGCCACAAGTCATCACTGCTATCAGGTCATGACCCCCACATGGTCGACAACATCGCGGAGACGTTGTTCCCCCAGCTGTCACTAGAGCGCACCCCACGCACGACAACCACGGCAACGTTCAACAGTACAGCAATCGTGAACCTACAGCCTCTGACCGTCGGTGACAAGACGATTCTGCTGCCTTCACTCAGCGTTGACCAGAACTATCCACAGATGCTCTCGGAAGTCGTCGCTCATATCTGACTGTCCAAACTAGTCTAGAATGAATGCTGCCTGCTGATACTGGCATACTGCTCTGCGTTCAGTCCCCCTACACATGCTGTGCTGTCCTCAGTTGCACGAATAGGACAGTCTTGTACTCCAATAATTGCCAGTGATGCTTACTTAGTCCGAGTTTGAGTCAGAGGCCTCTGGCTTTGAGATAAAATCTGATTTCATGAGTTTGGCGAAACAGAATGACCTTAGAATTCGGTATTCAGTCTGAGCATTTTAGTGCAGCGCAGCTTTCGCAAGTCATACAGTACTGAGTCTGAGTTGTGAGGGTCTCTGTGGTTAAGTCCAGTTGCGAGACTTCTGGGTATGAGCTTGAGTCTGGGTCTTAAAATGAGGTCTCTACACTGAGTGAGTGAGTACATTGCCAGACTAGAGTACTGGTCTAGAGTTGGTCTTATTTTGATCTCAAGGTCTGTGATCTTGGTCTTGATCTAACCATAATCCTGGCCTGATTCAACAGCAGTCTTGAGAACGAAGGTTGAGAATGTCTCATCAATAGTGCCGTCTCGGTTTTGTCCTTGCATTTTTTGGTTGCGGAAGTCTGTAGGCATGAGCCTAATCTTTGAGTGTTGTACTTTTTGTTTTGTTGGCTTTTGCTTAGTATCTCTCACTGCAGTGAAGCACAATGATTTATATGTGATTTGCACCTGTGTATTCGTGCATTGCACACTGCTGATCACAGTAGTCAAGTAAGTTGCAGCACAGACTTTGATATGGATTATGCGCATTGCATTCGATATAATCTTTTGTAGATCTTAATAACCATTTTATTAAGCTGTTTTCACATGTGAAATAAGTAAGACAGTTGTAAAACAGAAACTGGCAGAACACAGTTATGTGTTAGTTAAGGTTGTTTGTCCACAGCAGTAACAGTGTTCATTTGTAGTCCACTACTGTTTATCAGTAACATTTTATAGAATCTGATTCTGTTTTGTGCAAATCAACTGAGCATTACATCACCTTAGGCTACTTAAGAATAAAGAACTGATCGTTATTGTTGGCGATGATTTTATGATTTTTTTTGTATTTCTTATGTTGCGTGATTTTTTCATCAATCAAATAATGGAAGTGTTTAATTGATTTAATTTGCATGTCTTATTTCGGCCTGGTTCTCAGAATAATGTGTAAATAGGAAATTGTTGTCCACAATACTTGCAAGTATGCAATTGTATGTTTTCGCATGCTGGTTTCTGCAGGTTATAGGTGTATTTATCATCGTCATTCATGTATTGTAACGATAATTTATTACCTACATTGTATTAGCAATTATTGTTTTTTTTTGTTGTGCCAAGCAATTCTGTGATGTCTATTGTAGTGTTTTACACTTTGTTCTACTGCTAGTAATTCAAGCCTGAGTATATGTTTATATATGTACTAAGAGTTTGTTTTTGAATTTCTGTAGAAAAGTGATTGGACTAGTGATTCTCTGTAAATAAATGAACTTTTTTATTCTGCATATGCTAAGTCATCTAAGTCATTTACTAGACACACTGTAGGCCCTGTGCAATGTACCATGCATACACATCTTCAGTACTTTTATAAGAATATAGTTTGGCCCACTAGTAACTTGCAGAAAAGTAGAAAATACACAGTCCTTCTATTTTTTGTGTTATGGCTCTGACGTTGCTTGCATGCATTGCTGCTGCATATTTTGTTTTCTCACGTGTAAAGTGCTTTGCCACATTGCTAGTCTTGCGGACTTTCTTGCACTGAATACTTGTCTGTGTACTTCTTTACGTCGCCTGCATAAAACGCTGCATGCATTGCCTGGGGTGGACGCAATATTTTGCCTGAAGTGAAGGTAAGACAGGAACTGAACTTGATGTCTCATTCTTGCCACCTCAGATTTCTACTTATATCTGTGTGATCTGCTGTTAGCTGTTGGGTTTTGATGTGTGGAAAGATAACAAAACATATACACAATTACACAAGATTTAGCAAAATGCATGTGAAAATTTCGGACTTATTCACATTGTCAAGGAACGTTATGTCAAACAGAGGCACAATATGCAAATTGATTTCATATAAAATGTGTGGCAACATGTACATTGTGGTCCATAAAAAATGTGCCACTTTTTTTGAATAGCTCCGCGCGCATTGGCTGATTTTAATAATTTTTGGCGTGCAACATCAAAAAGAAACTCAACGCAAATGACTGTACTTTTGGCCAATTATCAAATTAATTATCAAGCAATCAAACCACTTAAAAAATGACCAGTCATTTAGAAGACAAAGCCTAAGCTAAAACCGAAAATAAGGTCCAAATTTATAACAGAATAGTAACAGAATGATGGCTTATTGTAACTGCTATGGAGACTGAATTCAACAGTATACATTAGTCCTCTAACTCCTCTTCATTGTTGCGATAGTCATCTTCATTCTTGTGATAATGACATGACAGCAAGTCATCGCGATTGCGTCGTTCACTTTTTCTAGACTTCCACATCTTCGATCTTGCGGCCATATCTCGAGTGACTTTGTTCTTAGCGGTGCCATCAACAGACGTAGCAGAGAACTCTGCAATCAGCTCGTCCGATGGCCTGTATGATCGGTTTTCCGACTTCCGCTTCGCAAGCAGAACTTGCTGCCAGAGCCGCTCGTGGTCCAGACCAAACACGTCCGAGCGAAACTCTGATGATGCTGAACTAGAATCAGCTTCAGAATGTTTACTGCTCCTTTGGCTACATTGTTGGTCCTTTGTGATACTGTCATATGTTCCAGACTCGGTCACGGATGATATCGCATTCCTGTAAATAGTGTTTTTGTTATCGTAGCTGGCTGATACTTCTGCAGTACCAGATTTCGATGGCTCTTCAGAACTGGTGTTCCAAGCTTCTGGCTGTTTATTGTCCATGGTCATGGATGCTACCAGTTCCGTACTGCCACCAGGTCCTGGAAAGGCACTAAGATTCTTCATGTCAGACTTGCTGGACAAAGCATTCGTTGTCACTGTCTGAGTCGGTTGTGCTTTAAGGAAATGTTCAAGGGTGGAGGGTTCGAAGTCAGGTCCCATGTCAGCCACTTTGAGTCGCTCTTCAACTTCACTCAGCTGGGCTGCAGTGTCGTTCATGATGAACTCTATCGGTGGCACTTCCCACATGAGTTGACGTGTCAGCATCGACCTTCACACCAAGCAGAGGTATTATAATCACAATTACAACAACGTTTTCTGCAATTATGTTACATTAACTTTAAAATGAAAACGTGTAGCATTTCAGTCAATTTACAGATAGCTATGAGAAAGAAGCAAAAAACAGATGGGTCTTAAGTTTGGTATTAAATGATCGGAGACGCTTTAACTACATCACCTCTGATGGCAGACAGCTTTAAGTTTGTGAAAACAAGCATAAATTCGAGTGTTTAATGATCAATCAACAACAACCACGATTACATTAGAAACGTACATGGTGTCTGAAAAACCGGACCCCTGTCACATTTTCAAACAACTCCAATCCTGGTTCAATATTAACAAATTTTGGCACAAAAATCGCAATTTAATCGGCACTTGCTACTTTGTGAGAAGTATTCAGAACACAGCACCAGTTGAGGTTTTCCTTACATAGCACACACAGTTTAAGCAACTGCGTGATAATTCTTCAACCAAACAACAATGTCAGTCACAAAATTGTAAACCTCATAAGGTTAACAAACTGTTCGTTAGCAACATTATGGTCACAATAAATCTTCAAACAGTTGTTCGTTAATTCAGACGAGGGCCTGTAGACATCTTGTCTAGTCGACACATTGCTTTGCAATCATCACGTTGCTTTGCAACCATAGAAATTTGTCACGAATGCAAAAAAAACATCTTTTATGGGACACTGTTACACAGTAGACTGTTAAACAGTCTGAGATGTTTCAGCAAACCTAAGCTGTGTGGCAAATGCTGGCAGCAGTTCAGCTATCTGTTTATCCAAAGCATCTCCTCTTGCTGCCCATGTTACACTGACTGCACTCATATCAAGCTCTACTGCAACCTACGCATGAGTAAAACACACACAAAGATGATGCAGATGAAATATATTTCCATACATCGATGTCCATAATAATAAAGTCATTGTGACATAAGATAAAAAAACAGCACAAGCAAACATCGTTACTGACCCGGAAATTCCCTGATACAAATATTTATGTAAAAAACTGTTCAGTTTATATACAGTGTAAGGGTGACATCGTGGTGGAAGATATAAAACAGCACAAATCACAATTTAAAAATTCAAACTTTACCATTACACAGTCAGCAAAGTTCTTCTGGCATTGTGTAATGGTGATGTTTTAATTTTTAAATTGTGATTTGTGCTGTTTTATATCTACAACCACGATGTCACCCTTACACTGTATATAAACTGAACAGTTTTTTACATAAATATTTGCAGTTTTATTGCCGTTTGAAGTAATCTGGATTAGTTAATTACAGCAATGTTCGAAAATGTAGAAATGTTTTTACGGGGCTGAGTTATAGCCAATTTTGTCCCAAAAATCGTTGCCATGGCAACGGGGGTTGGCAGGGGAAAAATTTTAATGACACCATCGGATAGCACGGGGCCGAAAATAGGGGGTAGGTGCAAACATCGCACAATTATCTTTTACGGGGGCTGAGTTATAGCCAATTTTGTCCCAAAATTCGTTGCCATGGCAATGGGGGTTGGCAGGGGAAAAATTTAAATGACACCGTTAAATTGGCTGACCCCGAAAACCATGCCCTAGAACCAAAAATTACGACTTTATCTTATACATAGCCGGAGTTATGACAGTTTAAAGCATTGTCTAATTTTCCCCACAGGCGCCATTGTAATTTTTCATATTTTTGTGGAAAAAAAGGTGAAAATGTTGAATTTAAATTTTGTAACCGCCAAAAGGCACTTCCTTGCGCGAAACCACGTCATATGAGTCATCGTGCGTTAAAATCAGTTCAGTCGTTTTTCCTGTAGAGGACGGCAAGAAAAAAAAGGGAAGGGAAGGGAAAGGAAGGAAAGGAAAGGAAAGGCACAAAAAGTCACGCAAGCATTATATTTCACCTATTCGTGGGGAAGCCCTCCGTAAACGGATTTTCATCAAATTTTGCACCTCAGGAGATATGCTGGACGTAATCATCTGTGCAAATTTTGGTGTGGAAAAATTAAGGGGTTTGGGAAATATGAGGGGTCAAATTTTGGAGTTTCCCATTGAAATGGCTG
>Ga0209367_1002171_pt1 | contig 25582 bp, 13 predicted proteins | sample WorMetLIZISLAND2_FD_187412 | JGI IMG/M metagenome (GOLD analysis project Ga0209367, IMG submission 187412) | Marine gutless worms symbiont microbial communities from Max Planck institute for Marine Microbiology, Germany - Olavius geniculatus... ... | reverse complement strand
CACTGCTCAATGTCATCTGACCATTCTCGGTGAGGCCGTCCTCTTTTGTTTGAACCATCCATCATTCCGAACACCAGGGTCTTTATCTTTCTGCTGTCGTTCATTCTACAGATATGGCCGAAGAGGGGCAACTTTCTCTGTATCACTTTCTCGCCTAAGTGCCTAACCCTAAAATTTAAAATGGAATATTTTTGTCCAGAGGTCAAAAATGTAAAATCAAAACCCTTATTTTGTGGAAATTCAGAAGCAAAATTAAAATTCTAAGCACTCACAATCTCCTGTGGGAAAATTTGCTGCGATCTGTCGGAAAATTGCATCTTCCTGCCCGCCTACTGTTTTTAACCCAAGACACCGCTGGCATTAGTGAGACAGTGAGAGTAAGCTATTGGCCTATGTGGGGCTAAGCTGTGGCTTATGCCTAATTATGTCGTGTGTCCGTACCCCCAGTGGCGTGTGAATTAGGGGCCTCGCCTTTCTTCCCCTCCCATTTTCCCCTTTCTTTCCCTTTTCCCCTCCTGTCCTTTTTCTTCTTTTTGCCTTCCTCTCTCTTTTCCTTTTCACTCCTTTTTTCTGCCTTTAGAATTAGGCCATAAATTTGAACTAAGGGGTCTGGGGAAGCGCTCTGAGCTCCCCCCCAACGGAATCTGCCTAAGCCAAAATCAAATTTGGTGCATAGAGATCTTGTGGCAACAATTTTAATTATTTTTCTGAGTCTGTAATATCTATTTTTAATAAAAAAAAACTGCACATGAGAAGGGGGAAGCGTCGACCCCCCACTGTCGCCTTTATGTTTAAGCCACTGCGCAGTCCGACATTTGTCGACGTCTCAAGCGAGTGGAACGACGTAGCCGATGTCGTGGCGTATAGGTAGTCGCGTAATTAATTGCCTGCCGCACGACTGCAGTCAGGAAGCAACTAATCCTTTCAGTGGTGGGCAGGTTACAGAAGTTATTTCAGCCAGTTGCCCATCACTAATCCTTTCAGTCTCTGATCTGTTGCTGCTGGCTGGCTGGCTATGCGGACTCAGTCGAACGTGCTAGTGACTGATTTGTAGCGGGAACCGAGACTCGGACCCGGTTCCAAAATTCATTACCCCGCACTTTCAAATCCGGGTAATTCATGCCCGTTTCTGTTTTTGCACTGGTTACTGATAAAAGGCGAAGAAAATAACGCTTTTTGTAGCGAAATTCTGTATACTGCAAGCGAAATTCGATCAACTTTATTTTCAGCTGACTGACCTATTTGATATAATGGATACATTGTTGACGTTTTTTTTAATACAAAAACCTAACTTTGTAAAAAAATATTGAACAGTTATATATGTACGTGTCACTTAACTGTCGGTTTTCCTTTACTTGCTTAAAAGTTAAAACCGGATCCGGGTACCCGGGTAATTGCAACCGGGCCTTAAAAAAATAATGCTGCAAACGCAGGCCATTGACAGAGCTTCAAATCCCTATCTGGATGCATTGGCGCTCCCACTACATGGCAAGAAAAAGAAGGGGGATCTGTGGTAGGGGGCTTTTAGTCGTAAGGGGCTTTTGTCGTGAAGGAGTGCAAGAGAAAGGGGGTTATATTCTACACTCGGCAAAGGTGTCAGGGAAACAATTGCCCCTCTTTCCTAAAATTTAGCCCTTGGAAATTTTTTTGCCGGAAAATTATAACGGTGCATAAATGTGTAATTTAAGGCCGAAAATCCTGCATGTAAAAGAAATTTGGAGGCAAAATTGAAACTTTACGTAAGCACAATCTCACACGTTGAAAATATGCAGCTGTCTTCCGAAAATCTCAACTTCCTGCGCAAGCCCCTTCACCAAGTTTTTTGGCCTACGATGCAAGCTGCTGCATCCATTTCCCCCACAGCAGTTCCGGATTCAGACTGGTAAATAAAGATGTATATAGGTCTTATGCGGCCATCGATTGCCCGCGCCAGCAAACAATAGCCTATACTATACCCGCAGAGCAGCCGACAGACATACCACCGCTAGGAAAAATAGTAAGAAAAGATGAAAAAATGCAAAAAAACGAAAAGAGCGGGAAAAGTGGAAAACGAGGAAACACATGGGGAAAAGCAGAAGGAAGGGGCGGGCAGAGAGCCCCTGTGGTAATATCTAGAACTGTGCGAGCGCCCGGCGGGCCACGCGTGCTGACTATTTGGCTATGTTTGTGCTATATCATGTCGGACGTTGTGCGGTGTGGTTGTACTGTACACGGCGAAAGCTACGGTGATGGATCGGCTGAAGCTTGGGCGCGCAGCAGCAGCAGCGGAGCGATATATCAGAGCGTCGCAATTCCAGAACAGAGACGGGCGTTGCGATTCGACAAACTTTGCTCCGCCGCTCAGCCGCAATTCCCACGCCGGCGGAAGTAAAAGTGAGCGGGTAAAACAAAAGTCTGGGAGGGAGCTGTGTCCCCAGTGTGATTCGCAGTCAAAGTTCCTGGTGAAGTCAGCACTCAAAGCTATGGAGCGTTATCTGCCATATGGGATCATACGGTAATATCACCCAAAAGCGAAAACAGGATAGTCTTGAGATGCTGTCTGCATGAAGACCGACAGTGATGGTGCGGAGGTGATGTTAAATGGATAGTAATGTTGAGGCCATTTTTGCGTAAACCGAAAATTGCGGGTCTACTGCAGTCGTGTAAAGAGGGGAAAAAATTTTTAGTGTTAAATTTTCCGCCATTCTTCTGGCAACCATAGGGATATGACAGTCGACTACCGGCCTGTTTGTCTGGGGTTAAGGCAGAGCACGTTCACCTGTTTCAGGTAGCACATACTGTGTGATCTCATGTGGCAGATGACGCTCCGAAGTTATAGATAGTCTCCCACTTGAAGCAACGGCGTCGTGGCTAAAAATGCAAGCGGGACAAAAAGTTGCAATTGTCCGACAGAGAAGATTATGGGTGCTCAAAATTTTAACTTTGCCTTCAAGTTTCCCTAAAATGGGTTTTGGCCCCAAGCCCTTAATTATATATTTCTGTACCAAAAAAATTATCCGACAAAAAAATCGACAACTTTCCGTCAGCCAGAAATTTAGGGAGAGTGCATTTGCCCCACGATAAAAACAACTATTGATAAACTTTATCCGTCTTGAGTCTAAAATCTGAAGGTGCAGATGTAAATCGCAACTATTAATGGTAAGCCATGCGGATCAGATTTTCTAACATCTAAGCTTGCTCGAGACGGCCCACACGACCGCAACCCAGTAAGCCCCAGGCCTAACTATCGATTTTCCGCCGCAGTCGGCGTAATCCACGCGTCTATACTGCTAGCAAGCGAAAAGCCGCCACAGACCAGAGAAATGTGTTTGCTAGCCGCTAGGTGGCACGCAATTCAGTGATGTTGAACGAGGCCAACACCCCAAGCCGAGGACAAGACCAAGGTCAAAACCACGAGATTGAGGTCGAGGCCACTTGTTTAAGAATGAGGCCAAGAACAAGATAATAGGTAGAACTACAGAAATGACAATGACATCGTAAGCTATAGACGTTTTATGGTGATAACAAAGCCAAAGCACTACGACCGAGACCTGCAGGCTACAGACCGAGGCCAAAATGCTAAAGACCAAAATCGAGGTCGAGGCCATGGTTTTGAGACCAAGGCCGAGACCGCGGTCACAATTTTGGCTTTGAGACCACTATGGCTTCGAGGACTTAACATCTTTCGTTTTTATCTACAAGTTGTCATCAGCTATATGGGATCCCATTATGTTGCCTGCCAGCCGACAAAAATGAACGCGCCCCGCTTCAACCCCAGCCAGACAGGCCGGTGCTCGATTTACCTATCCCGGAGGGATGGAAGGCTGAGTTGACCTGAGTGGTTTGTTGTATAGCCCACCAAAATGGTTTACCTGTCCGCAGACAGTACCACCCACGACATCGCGATCGGAACTTCGCAAGTCCGACGTTTTAACCGTTGCGCTACCAAACCACAACAGTTACAGATGTTGCCCATTTACTCTTCACGCTGTCAAATGTTGGAATTCACTCATACAGCCACACGCATGCATGCATGTGCACAGCACGTTGACCGCTGCAATTATCTAGCTACGCTATAGTGACTAGTGTAGGCCTACGGCCCATACAGTGAACCGTATGTAGCACACATACCAATTACTGTCTTCAGTCAGTCGCGGTGATCATTTACACAGTGCTGTTCTATCAGGGCCAATAGCTGCGGTCGCCGACGCACTTCGCACGGTCCAGTTTGTGTACGCGGTTGTAATCTCTTTCTGTATTTCTTGGACTTCTGGAGCTCCTTAAATTTTAGCTCGCCATTAGCATAATTCGGATTTAATCTTTAATCACCGACACCGGCTTCGGGGGTCACAAAAGTTAAGCGGGGAAGCAGAAAGTTGCAATTTCTCGACAGACAGCCGCAAATAAAATTGTGGACAGAAAGGAGATTATGGGTGCTTGAAAGTTCATTTTTGCCCCTAAATTTCCCAAAATGGAAAATGTTGGGGGTTAAGCTTTAATATTTTTGGAAGAAAATTTTCCGACAACAAACAGATTTTTCGATAGACCAAAATTTGGAAAAAAAATCCCCCTCTGTTACGGCGCCACTAAAGTCTTGCCGATACAAGTTCCCGCAATCTCCATTAGGCTTAGAGTTAACACTCTTTGTCTCACAAAACTTTTATCACTTCATATTGCTTGACGTCATTCCGAGAGGGAAAAGAAATAAACTCGCCGAATCGTTCCAGGCAACTCACAGACCTACATATTCGGTGGTGAGTGCAAACAGGCCACCAACAGAGCGTAAAATTAATGTGTAGGCCTATTCATAAATTATTCATAAGTTAGACCTACAGAGCAGCAAAAACTGAGTTGTCACTGTCACTGTTACTGTCACGATTTGCCGCGCACGACGTATTTTTGTGCTGCCCCCTGCTGAATCACAGCGTAACGTTTCAAACGACGCCGCGCCGCTGATAAAAAGCCTGATCGTTATTGTACCAGATATTGGACACTATATCAAAAAAAAAAATTATTGGCCCTATAACTGGCGCCGGCACGGCGGCATACTTGACAACTGTTTCATATTGTATCTTTTGCTTGCATATTTTGTGCATGATTTATGGCAGAGTAACAGCGACAGTGAGTGACTACTAGGCTACACAAATGTGTGCTAAAATGCCCACTTGGCCTCGAGGACTTAACATCACTGCCATTTTCCAGAACTAAAGCTGACGTACCGACGACGCCCATCCACGGGTAGAACGGTATGTGATGGCCGGTCGAGCTGAAACCACCGCCGCCGCTGACAGAGTGAGGTGACTGACAAGCGACTGGTGCCAGTGGCGGTGAATTGTCCGGTGCTGACGCGGCAGCGCTGGTGGCCCCTGCCACGGCAGACAGTGACATGGCTCTGTTGAGATGATGTACTGCGGCCGACTGTACGGCTACCGTGCCGCCGCCGTGGTTGAACGAGGAAGTCGGCATCAACGGCGGGGGAGTGGTACTGGGGTTCCCATCCATGCTCCATCGAGACACCTGCAGTAACCAGCAGCGCCAACGTAATTCGGTAAAATGCGGAATCACATGGTAGTGTAGGCCTAAAGGTGCGTACAAAGCGACGTAACTAAACTGAACTGTACGCGCCTTAACAGTTAGAACGTTGGACTAGCGATCGAGAGGTCATTGGTTCCACATGTAAACCACCTCGGTGTCTAACAAACACTAATGTCGACTCAGCCTTTCATCCATCCGGGGTAGGTAAATCGAGTACCGGCCTATCTGGCTGGAATTATGGCTGGGTACGTTTACTGTGTCGGGTGGTATGCAGGTGACAATGTGCGATTCCAAATGGCAGATGACCCTCCGTAGCTCTAAGATAAGTTTCTTATGAAGACCCACAGAAAGGCTAGCAGACATACCACCGCCCAAATCAGCTACACCATACTTTTGTCCTATAGCCCGTAAGCTACTGCTCATTTCCCGTCCCACTAAGGGTACGAGACTGAGTTGACCTGAGCAAATGGTTCTAGTTTGTTTCCAAATGACGCAAAAATTAACGTACCGAAAAGTTCTTCCCGTCATAGGACGGCGCTTATTTCCGTTTCCTTAGCCCTTAGACAGACACCAGTTTACACTGCCTACTGATATGGGGCAAACTGCATCGCAGTGGACAAATTTTCTTACGAATTTTTATAATTCACATGGGTCGTTTTCCTTAACTCGGTAGTGGGGGCCCGGGAGACCGGACCCTAAAAACTCTCTAGCCAAATAGACACGACTGTTTTGTATGCGTATTTTGTAAAAAGATAATCACAGAATAGGGGCGTTGTAGCAAGAAAAAAGCAGAGGAATAGAAGAATTGCACACCCTAAATTTTTTGGCTGTCGGAAAATTGACTGTCGTCCAAGAATGCAAAATTGGGCGCTAAAACCCTCCTTTTAAAATATAAGTGTAAAATCAAAATTTTGCGCACACATATGTTTAATTTCCTCTCTCTCTCGCTCGGAAATTTGCACTGTCAAAAAATTGCAACTTTCTACACCGGCTACTTTTCTAGCCGACGACGCCGCGGTGGGCCTAGTCTAATCCGGTGCCTTACCTGCTGCTGCTGATGATGATGATGTTGATGATGAATATGAGCTTGGACGTGATCGAGAGATGCTGCTGCGGCGTATCCCTGGACGTGTTCTCTGGAAGACGCAGAATTCAGTCTTCCTTCCGACGAAGACGACGATCGCAACAAACTCTGACCGGCGTCACCACCCGGTCCTGAGTCCACGAACCGCTTGGAGGAGCTCGCATTAATTTGGGCTTGATCATAAGAAGATCGATGCAGATGTCCGGCGGATGATCCGTAGTGTTGTGTTGGACTCATGAAGCCGTGGTGGAACCCGTTACTCAGATGATGATGCTCCGACGAACTGTCAAGTCCTCCAGTTTGATGTCCCATTCCGAACGACCCGGGCGCCGGCGGCGGGTAGTACGCGTTGATGTTCATCATTTTTGGCGTCGTCCGCGTGCCCGTCTCTATGGCAACCGATGTAAACAACGACCAGCGACTTCACGCATCTGTCGTCATGACGTCATCGTGACGTCGACGTTGTGGCCGCCGCAGTTGCTATGGAAACGCCCGGCCGGTGCCCAGTGCGCGTGCGGTCTTTGATGTACGCACTGTTTACTATACGACAATGACCGTATCGTGGTTCTAGTAGAGAGATAGGCCGCTAACTGCGCCCAGGCACGGACGGACGGGCAGGCGCGGGCCACTATAGCGCGTTCAGTTTATGTCGGTTGTTCTAATGATATAATGAGACCGTATAACTAGAGCGCCGCAGCGGCAACGACCGGTCGTTCGACCTAGCACTATAGCAGTCGAAGCGTCGGACGGTCGGACCGTCTGTTATGGCTGTTTTATACGCCTCTGCAGCAAAAGCCTGCCTGCTGCTATGTCTTACGTGGTTGGTCGGACCGAAGCTCCACGCTGGTTGGCTGATGGCGGGTCAGGCAGCTGGGCTGGGCTAGCTAACACCTGCCTGGAGGCTGGAGCCTGGGTTACCATCCGCAGCCGGCCGTGCTCGCCGGCACCACAACCTGTTTTCCGACTGTCAGACTGTCTCGCAAAAAAACCGAAATTGGGGTATGTGAGAAATTACTTTTTTTCCTTTTGTGTCCAGTGTTTTTTCAATTTCTCCCTCCCCCTCTCCTTTTTCCAGTTTCCTTCCTTTGCGCCGGTGACGTATGGGGTGTTTACACGATCCAGCAAACGTCTAGCAAACTTCCAACAAATGTATTCAAAATACACGTACTAATGCTGGACGTTTGCTGTATCGTGTAAACACCCTAGTAGCCAGAATCTGGATGTAGGGACAGGGCCATTTAGAGGGTGGAGTGTGGGGCGGGATCCCTCTCTCCACCGTGGAAAAAGTCTGGGGGCTCTGCCCCCTTTCATGTTTTTAGCAAAATTTTGAGTAGGACCTAACTGAGTAGGCTTCTAAAGAGGAGTAGCACGTGCCCCAGTACCCCTTCCCCTATAGCTGCGCCAGTAATTGCATTTTCCTCTCTTACTTGGCTTCACTTATCTTCTCCCATTTCACTTTTTCTTTTTCTTCTTTCTTCTGTCGTCTCACTTCCTTTTCTCTCTCTCTTGTTACAAGTACAACTCCTAAAATCCAGATAGCAGTCTGGGGGAGCGCTGTAAGCTCCCCGAGCGCGGTATAGGGCAGAGCCCCAGCCGATATCGAATTTAGTGCATTTCAGCTTTAAAATGTGACATATAGTGGCAACAATTTGAATGATTTTGTTGTGAATCAACTTACCAAATTCCGTGTAGTTTACACAGTAGGCCTAAAGGTCAATTGGCGACTAAAAGTTTGTTGTCAGTCGTTTATGCAGGACTTATTCAGGGAAAAAATCGAAATCGCAAATTCTTGGATGATCCGAAAACCCCTCAACTCTCCTCTTAAATGACGCATTTAACTGACCCACAGTCCAAATATTAGCGGGACGTCTCCCCCTCCATCCCTCAGTTATCGATGCTCATGTCTCGGTCTCGGTTTTGCGTCACGGCAACTTGCAACATATTGAAATTTTTCTCTCTGTCTCTTGGCGTGTGACTTTGAATGAGTGATGTGTAATCACGACGTCATGCAGTCAGGCCGTCCTTCCACTCGCGACGATCTGTCACTACGATTAAGTTATGCAACAAGTTGTGATGTAACCAATAAAGGTTTTAAAGAGTACAGCTTTTCACGGAAAACTCATCTCAGATCTACGGAGCGTCACCTGTCGTACAGTGTTACCTGCCACCTGACACTGCAGGCAAACGCGCCCCGCCTTAACACACACGAAGCTTTATTCACCATAAACATGGTAGAAACAGAGGCTAAATGCAAATAATAAAAAAACACTAGCCGTAAAGGCCAATACTCGATTTCTTTACTCCGAAGAAATGAAAGGCTGAGTTAACCTTGGTGTTGGTTACCAAGATAGTTTACCTGTCTGTAGACAGTCACCCATACAAGTTGTAACCACTCTATAATGTCCCGACCGCAAGTCGAACCAATTAACGACATCGCTGTCGTAGGCTTAAGTCCAGTGTCACTATAGTATCAAGCCACACAATAAGTCCGTGTCATATAGAAGAGTTGTAGGCTTATAAGCTCACAGCAAACCCAAGTCTTTATTCTTGAAATGCCAAAATCATGCAAAACATTTAAATACGCGAGAAATTCGAGTAGTCGAGATAACGATGAACTCCGCTTAAGTGGAACTGATATATATGGCTCGACTTTTCGTTTATATTATAGAAAGCCTGACAAATGAATGAATAGATGAATGAATGAATGAATTGACTGCATGATCAATTATACTGTCATAATCATATGTCGTATTGTAAGCCTACCCGCGCGCTAATGCACATAAATCTGTCCGCACCATTATATTGGTCGGTCTGTTATCTGTAGCGCCGGTATTAGCTTATTTTAGTCAGAAACCGTGTCATGTATATGGGCTAGCTTGGCCTAGTACTTGTCTACTGTTTCTTACCGCTGTTAAGTGTTTAGCCGATGGGTGTACAATGTACATGCACTGCAGCCAAATTGTCAATAAAAAGTTTTCTGCTTCGAGGCCAAAGACGCGAAGAAGAAGATTAAGGAAGAGTTAGCAAGCCCTTTCCACACCATGCAGGCAAATAATGGGTGATGGTGGTTTGGCGGCGTAACAGTATAGGTGTCGGACTCGATCGTGAAATCGCAGGTTTGTGGTTAATTTTACTATCTGGATGGGTGACTGTCTGCGGACAGGCAACCCAACCATCTCGGTTACTCGGTATAATCAAAAGCCAACACCAAGGTCAACTCAGCCTTCCAACACTATATAAACGGGATAGATAAACCGAATATTGCCATGTCTGGCTGGAGTTGGGTCGGGTGGCAGGTAACGCCGTGTGATCTCATGTGGCAGGTGACGCTACGTGGCTTTGAGATGGTTTTCCCATGAACAGCTATACCATTTAACCGCAACCGCGAGTTCCATGCAAACTGGAAGTGGTCAGCGCGTTTGCTGCATACCCAGCCGGCGTCGAGCTAACGCTGCAGAGTTCGTATATAAGCCACAGGCACGAATGTTTGTCTATGGCCTGCGCTATGGCCGACCGGGAAGTCAGCAAAACAGCAAGTCTCATAGTTTATGTGAAGCCGCCACCGTTGCTGCTGTGGATGCTGAGAAAACGGATCAATAGCAGCACAGCAGCAGCATTTATAGCATCACCGCCAGCGACCGACTCCGTTACTGGCACCAATAACAGGTCATATTCACCTCCGCCCTCAAGAAGAAGAACCCCCCCCCCTGGCGTGCCGAGATAAACAACGAAAAACATTTTAGCTTGTTATTTATGACAACTGGCACCATTACGGGCCTGATGTTAAAATTACCTGAGATGTTGAGACTGAAATAGTGGCGGTTTTAGTCTTCAAAAATCTAGGGGTGCTGTGGCGGTATTCTCCAAATCCCGCTGCTTATGATGCCCTTTTCTTATATCGGTATTACCGATAAAACTTTTAATCGGCCAGTGTATTATGCACATTAAACTGCAGGGGCACTAACTGCTGAGCTCAAATCAGAGCATTCCAGCTTCAGGCCATAGCCGCCACTGGTCTGAAACAGGCCGCTACCGTGGAATAATAAGTTAAAGTCGATACTTCGCTCTGTAAGCTTAAATCTCGGAAACTAGCAGTGCTGCTTATTTCCAACTTGTATGCTGTTGAAAATGAAAATATAATAAAGGTTCGACAGAGTTATATAGTTCCGAAAGCGCAAGAGTGATTATGTCTTTGAAAAGACCTTGAAAATGGATTTCGTTAGGAGGAATTTTGTTCGTTAGGCTCGTTAGCCTATATACTTGCACACACACGCCATCTCACTCGGTCACTCTGTCGCTCTGTCTGTCCGTCTGTCTGACAGTCTGTCTGATGCCACGACTGGGCGGAGTGGGGTGGGGTGGGGTGAGGTGGGATGGAATAGCTTTTGATGGTTGGCTGCGAGTCTGCAGTGACGTCACCTGCAGATGTCTCCGGCCAATCGCCTCTCAGCCTGCAGCTTCAGCGTCGCATGAAAATCACACAGCTTTTTGCTCGTTGCTGTAAGTAAGTAACAGCACTTACGATCGAAAAGTCGTGGGTTCGACTCTCTCGGTCGGGTCGCTATCAAGTGATTACTACTTAGATGGATGACTGTCTGCAGACAATTAAATCTTATCGGTATATTACTAACACCAAGGTCAACTCAACCTTCTGAGTACCGGCCTGTTTGGCTGGGATTAAGGCGGGTCACGTTCACAAGTACACTATGTGATGCCATATGGCAGGTGACGCTCCATAGCTTTGAGATGAGATTTCTGTAAACAGCTATACCATCTAACCATTAAGCTTATATCCAGATTGTCCAAGACGAAGAGCATCATTGCTCGAGCATGAGCATTGAGCAGTTGGCCAAAAAACCTGCACGGACCTGTTACAGCGTAATATCACGGTGGTGATGATTTGCAGTGTTGGGCGTGAATTAACTCAAATGAGTTTCAACTCACGAGTTAACTCAGTTGTTGTAAGTTGTGAGTTTGAGTTAACTCACCCTAGCACATGTGAGTTATGCGTTTATCATGTCTCCAAAATCAACTCATTTCATAGTGCAGTTTATGGTTAAAATTACAAATAAACAGCAATTCAACAAATTTTGGTGCCAACTGGGATCGAACAGGGTAGGCCTAAGTCTAACTAGACTGACCCAGTTATTTCTAGTTATTACTGCCCATACAGAAGTGTCATGATATGTCAATGATCCATCGTTAACAAAATTACACAAATATTTGAGCAGTAAAATTGGTTTTCATCTAGTTTAATACAACATTGCCATCATCAGCTGCAGAAGAAAGAATGTTGAGCATAAGCAGACATACTGAAACTCCGAGATGCGTCAAAATTTCTAATGCAAATTGTTAGAAATTGCCATTGCTGAAAGCGAACATGAAGTATCACAGGAAATAAACAGTGATTTAAAACAGATAAGTCAGTCAGTCAAGTTTTGCTCTTGAAAAACATTGATATTTTGAGTAAACTTGACTGACTGACTAAATGATAGAATGACTGAGTGCATGGGCTAAAAAAAATTGTGGAACAGTGAACAGTGATTTTTCTGATTGACCGCTTTTTTAGCATTATAGAACAGCCTTATTGACTTCACTGATTGAGTGCTCGACTAATTGGTAACCGAAAAAATGAGTTTGTGAGTTAATTCGTTTTGTTATTGAGTTTGATTTATCATTTAACTCACTACAAAGCAGATGAGTTTAGTTTGAGTTTAAACTCATTTGGTCCTCGTGATTTGAGAGTTTGATTCAATTCATTCTCTGTCTGAGTTTCTCCAACACTAGTGATTTGTGCGAAATAAGAAAATACTGCCTAACTCTATGCACTCTTTTGGAATTCTACGCTTTTTACAACATTCTAAAACTTCAAATTTATCACTGATGTGGTTAAATAATAACAGGAAATCGGTTAGCAATGGATCAAGTTATAAATGTATGAAAAATAACCTTTATAAGCATATGATACGTTATAGTGATGTCACGGAACGTGTGTTTCCGTGCTTACCGACACATCTTACCCGGCCCTTTACATTTCATGACAGAAAAGTCGCATCATGCAACACAATCGCTGAATCTCTATAAACTCTGTCATAACGTAACGCAAAGCTATAGGCATATATGATGCGTTTTGCCCCCCGGCGACCCACCGTGACGCAGACAGCTGATCGCGTGACGTTTTACACACAATATTTAAGTTGTGTTTGGACGTTATATGCACACAAAAGCCAAAGCGCGCAGCTTTTATTCCAGTTCATTTTATTTTTCGTAGCTTAAAACACACCTTAACTTTAAATAAAATAATGCTTTTTGCCTTTTATAACGGCATCACCATTACTGCTTTGACTATAGCACTAACAAAGTACCGAAAACACTACGTCGCCTGTGTTGTAATTTATCAAAACGACAGCGCACTCAAGACTTATAGGGCGCGTACAAAGTGGCGTAACTGAACTGAACTGAACGACCAAGGTTTAGTTTTTGATGAACTGCATTACAGTATGCGCCGTCTAACGGCGTCGGTGTCCATGTGACTGCGCTCACATACGCGTCAACCAATGACCAATGGGCTCGCTCTGCTTGGTCGTTCGTCAAGAACTAAACCGTATCAGTTCCGTTCAGTTACGTCACTCTGTACATGCGTCTTTTGTCTACAGTCATGACACTGTGTAGTCAAGCGTGACGTGCCACGTCTACGTCGACACCCTCGCTTGGCGTGTGCACGTATATCGTCAGGTTACCATGCAGACAGCTGTTATCGAGACCAGGCCGTGAACTCCTATTTATACTACAGGTTGCCTATAATTACAGGGCCGGCTACTCTAATTGTCGCCTGCAGCGTGTGGACAGTAAGCCTGTATGGCTATACTCTAGATACTGGGTCTATTAATATAGCGTGGATCAGGTCAAGAAAGTTCGCGGTCAGGTCAGCGAAGAGGAAGCCAATATTACAAACTACTTTATCATCGCAATCGTTCCTTGAAGAGTCCGATTGTTTGTGTCGCTGACATTTGACGTGCTCCCGGGCGACCTTTATGATACAGCCAGCTCCGTTACATCTGATGACTCTGGTCGCGTTCCTGTAATTGAAAATCTGGCGGAACATCTTTTATACTTAGGCCTACCACAAATGGTATGGAAAAAAGCAGTAACACAACAAAAAATTCAAACATTAATATAAGTAAAATCTAAGTTAACTATGCTTATAGTGTTCTAAAAGTAGTAAAATTGGTGCCACCAAATGTTAAAAGAAAACTGTACTAAGTTCGATTTTTGCTGAACTCAGCTCCAGATCCCGCTATAGGCCGTAATTACAACGCTCCCAAGGCGTCCCAGCTGTATTTAAGGGGTTTACTTCTTACGCTGCATTGAACACGTGAGTGTTAGTGGCGTTATGGCAAGTGGTTTGAAGGGGGAATCACAGCTTGTGCGATAGCAACAAGCTGTTGTATATAAGCGATGTGCCAAGTCAATGGGAAAGACAAAAATTCGACTCCCCACTGCTCCCACATTTTTAACCGATTTTTCTGAAACTCGAAACCACGAAAAATAACCGGAATACGACCGTGCATGCAAAATTTGGTTGATGTGGGACGACGGAAAGGAAGTCTGCGAAAATGGCGAATTTTGGCTTACTTTTGGTTCTTTCTTTTTTGTACACTTCGCGTCGCGTCCAGATCACACCGTAGAACGGATCACGACCAATGAGAACTCAAAACGCGTGTTTCTGCGCAAGGAAGTGTTTTGGGGGTTTCGATAATAAAAAGTAAAGTTTAAGGGGTTAAAACTCCCCCAAAACATGATTTTTGGGGGTCTGAATAGGCATTTTAAGCCAAATTTGTAAAATTTTCAAATCGCGATATCTCGAAAAGTATGAATTCGATAAACGCAAAATTTAAAGGGCGAGTTTAGGAGCGCAAACGGGCTTCGTAGGTAGTCCGTCGTTACAAAATAATAATTCAAGATGGCGGCGGCCGCCATCTTGGATTTTTGCACAAACACTAATAACTCAGCTGCCGTTTGAGATAAATTAATAAAATTTTGCAGCAGTGTAGCCAGCTACTACAGGAATAGGCTATGTAACCAAAAATGGCAATAGTAATAAATTCAAAATGGCGGCGGCCGCCATCTTGAATTTAATTTATCGTCATAGCTCGCTTGTTATTGCGTAAATTTGCACGAAATTTGGCAGGTGGACTCATTTTATGGTCCTACGTACGAATTGACTATAATAATGAACAAAATTAAATCCAAGATGGTGGCGGCCGCCATCTTGGATTTTTGCACAAACACTAATAACTCAGCTGCCGTTTCAGTTAGATTAATGAAATTTTGCAGGAGTGTAGCCAGCTACTACAGGAAAAAAGTGATATGACCAAAATTGACAACTGTAATAAATTCAAGATGGCGGCGGCCGCCATCTTGAATTCAGTTTATCGCCCATTGCTCGTTTGTTATTGCACATATTTGCACAAAATTTGGCAGGTGGACTCATTTTATGGTCCTACGTACGAATTGACTATAATAATGAACAAAAATTAAATCCAAGATGGCGGCGGCCGCCATCTTTGATTTTTGCACAAAAACTAATATCTTAGCTCGTGTTTAAGTTAGATTAATGTAATTTGCAGAAGTGTAGCCAGCTATTACATGAAATGGGCCATGCAACCAAAATTGGCAATAGTAATAAATTCAAGATGGCGACGGCTGCCTTTTGAATTTCGTTTATCGCCCATAACTCGCTTGCTATTGCATATATTAGCACGAAATTTAGCATTTGTATCTGGCTACTGAGGATAGATTAAGTGTCTAAACTAATACATTACTTCGTGCTTATACTTTGGATTTTTGCTGTTTTACATCATCGCTTATACAACATTAAATAACTTGTTTGCAGTTTTCAAATATATTATTTAAGGGAGAGATTGACCCTTTTTCCCAAATTTCGGGCTGTCAAAAATAATGTCGGAAAACCTTCATTAGGTCGGATATTTTATCTGCGAAAATGCAAAATTTGAGGCTAAAATATGTTAATAAAAATTTAGAGGCTAAATTAAAATTTTGAACATCTGTCATTTTTTCTGTCAGAAATTCGTAGCTGCCTGTGAGAAAACTGCAACTTCCTGCTTCGTCTATTTTTTTTAACCCGCTAAGCTGAAGAGGACTGAGTCCAGCTAAAATACAGCAGTGCAACTCAAGTCGGCCTTGAGCAGCAGTCTAACAAACATACAGTCTTTCACACCAACTAGGAATCCATTGCAAGTCGGATTAACCACGAAGTCTATGCTGTTATATATGAGGACTTCTTGGATTAACACAACCGACAGAGACTAATCACTTCTCAGCCTGTGTGTACCACGCCCCTCAATCCAGGATCTCGCCGCCGCCGCAGCCGCTATTAAAATCTCTTCGCCCGCCGCGAGACTTGGCGCGAGACCTGCTCCCGTCATAGTCCCGTGTGTGTGTGTGCTAATATCCGGTCAGTCACGTGATTAATGACGGTACGATTCATTCTGCCGTCGGTCAGCCCGGGCTAATTACTAGCGGACGTCCAGGCAAGCCGGATATTGAGGCAAGGCGACCGGTCGCTGGGGAAAGGAAAAGATTGAGGAAAGGGGTCAGCGGCGTCGACCCATATAAACAAAAAAGTGGGGGGGCAAATAAAATACTGTATTTAACATTGTTGTACCGTATTGTAGTGTAAATCATATGCATGCAGAATTAGAGATCAATTTTAACGTTATGAGCTATACAAACTATCGGTTTACTTACTTACTTTAATTACTTACTTACTTACTTACTTAGTTCATGAATATCACACATCCAAAGCCCGAGCGAGAACGAAATCAAATTTTTGGGACTACGGTACTTTTCTCTTGTGCATTATTTTTTCTTTCCGTCTTCTTTGCCGCACTTTTTTAAAAACCTGTGTTCTGTCATTAAGAGCCATGCAGGATCTCGCGAGTGTTGTAAGTCCTCCTTTTTGTGGGTCCGGGCACCAAACATATTAAGTGCGTTTTTCTGCGCATCACGACGTCAAATGGGTGTGCTAAAGCATTTGTTTTAAACACAATTAATGGGTATTTGATTGCCTAAATACAATTGACTGCGGACAGTACGTAAACCATTTAGGTCCTGGTATATAACCAACACAAGGTCAACTCAACCTTTTATCCATTTGTGGTAGATAAATCGAGTACCGACATGTCTGGTTGAAGTTAAGACTTGGCGCGTTCACTTGTGTCATTCCATATGGCAGGTGAGGTTCTGTAGCTCTGTGATGGGTTTCCATAAAAAGCTATATGCACGATCTTTAGAATGCAAGGAAAGACAAAAACTGACTAATTCCCGCCTACTTCAAAAAGTTGGGACGGGGACATGTACCCCCTGTCTACCATATGTCCGACGCCATAGCAGCGATTGAGGTGACGGTTGGGGAGAAAAGGAAAGAGTGATGGAATGAGGTTGATGATCGATTAGGTTGTGATAATCGGGATGTGTCTGCGCGTGTGTGGTGTGTATGCCCGTAAGCCATTCGGGCTATTTTACGTCATGTGCAAAGTTATGACGTCTTCGTCCCAGAAGGACGGACGAACAGACGGACAGACGACGGATCATTCGTCACTTGAACCGGATGAAAGCGGTTGCAATGGATTGCAATAAGCTTACATAAAAACGTAAAATCCCGTCTTTTCAGAAAATTATACATGGATAGCATCATTTATCTGGTTTTATCTCTAAAATAGCTCTGTTAATAAAGCAAAGCAATGGCGATTGATTGACAAAGGTTCTAAAGCTTCAAAAGCTTTTAAACCTCTGGCGAAAATAATGAGCCCCCTTAAATGAAAACATCTACTACATACACAACGAAGTCTTACTTTACGTCATAATAATGATTCTCAGTAAATACAGAATCCACAATATTCACAGCAGAAGCCAGATCGCCGCAGAAATCCAGCGACTTCCGTCTCAAGCCATGTTTAGGCTCTAAAAATGGTTCACTAAATTCTGCTGGTTACCGGTACTTTTTGGGTTAAAGCGCGTATACAGAGAGAAGTACTGGCAACCAAACTAAACTTACAAGCGCATTAGAGGTTAATTTAACAATATGCGCAATATAAATTTACATTTTACTTACTTACTTACTTAATTAATTAATTACACGAACTGGTCTAAGGACGAGCAGAATGAGCCCATTGGTCATTGGTTGACGCGTGCGGGCGCGTAGTCGCGTAAATTACTGACGCTATTAGACAGTGGCTTCTGTAATGGATTACTGTTTGCCAATTGGTCAGTTGGTCAAAAACTAAACCATGTCAGTTCAAGTCAGTGCAGTTTAGTTACGTCACTCTGTACCCGTTTTTAGTTCTTTTAAAAGGTAACATTATTTCTGGAAAACAAAACTGCAAACTATAGCTTTCAAATGCAGTTTTTGTCGATTTTTAGCCAATCGAGCTATTGGCATGGTTGTCGTCCGTCCGTCCGTCTCTCTGCCCGTCGGTCTGTAACGGATGTATTGTGGCTATCGGGTAGGTCGTATAAGGGAAAACTTTCTACACGAATAATTAGTCATGCAAAACTCGGGCATGCAAAATTTCAGCGATCTACTCGAAGGGGAACATTTCATTTTCAAATTGGAAATCAAATGAAGGAGTGAGAAAGTGTGCGTTTTTTAACGGAGAACTGGTCACATCTCGGAAACGACGAGATGTACAGCCAATGGTTAATTACTAATAGAAAGTGGCATATACGGCCTGTTAGATGAGATGGAAATCATTGACCTTGGATGACCTTGAAGGTCACTGACAATTAGTACGGTCGGCTATCTTAGCGACAGCTGGGTTTTTTGTCTTATATTCCTAGCTTTAAATAACACAAAAAGGGAAACAATAATATGTTGTCCTTCCCCCTTCTCTGCCTGCGTGTGTCTTTTTCTCTCTCTTCCTCTGTGTCTGTCTGTCTGTCAGTCTGCACGCCTATATGTCAGATTTGGAGGCGTCGACATGTTGGTGGTGATGCCGCTGCTGAAAAATGACGAGTTAATAATTCAGAAAGTTGAAGTTTGCTGCACGCCACTCCCTCCCACGCACGCATCTATCTCGGTCGTGTGTTCAACTGGCGATCAATCAACTTTGCACCATGCATCACAAAGACATCTTGCGTCATTGTCAAGTAACAGCAGCAGCAGCAGCAGCAGAAGGGGCGGTGTCACAACTGTCAACCCCAATTTGCATCGGACACCCCCGTGGGGTAATTCGCCGTGAGCAAATGAAAGAAGTTTAGCCGGCCACAACTTCACCCCAAATAATGATGTCCAGTGTTTTACAGTAATTCGTTCATCGATTGCCATACTCTGCAAAATTATAATTGCCAAAAAGTACCGTGATCACGAAAAAGTTTCGTCACATTTTCTAACGTGTCGTAACTCTGCTAAAAATTAGCGCGTGCTGATAAAAGTTGGGCATTTTAAAGATCGAAATTTAACGTGATTGTGCTAGTACGACTCTGTCCAAAAGCTCATTTAATATATATAATTGTGTGCAAATAAAATGCGAAAATTGCATTGACTAATTGCATAGCCATTTTTTACACTCAGGTCTATATTTTGCAAGGTTGTCAAGTGGCACGTCTTTGATGTGGCGATTTTTTAATGATTATTTTGTTGCATTTTTAAATGTGATAAGCAAAGATGTTAAAAGCAAATCAAGTGGCGAGCACTGCTGAACATTAATTCGACTTTGAAAGTTAAAATTCTGTCGGCATACCAACCAAACAAAGGCACTTAACACATTGCAGCTTGCACAGATGTCTCAGTAATGTAAGTATGCTAAACCACGGTTAAACGAACTTCACATAATCCTGCAGTTAGTCAGTTACATGTACATTAAATATTTTTAAAAAAACTTAACACTTTACACTATACTGTGTAAGGGCGACCAAGTCGAACATCTAAAACAGCAGAAATCATTTAGTAGGACACAGAGTGATAGAACGACAAACTCGCTGCCCTTACAAACAAACCCATATTGCCTATTCACTATGCAACCTTTGTGGGGCTACGTCGACGATTAAGGGTAGTTTGTAGACGAGCATCTCCATTGTTAAGCATTTTGAGTCGAAATAAGAATTTCTAAGTCTGAAAATGGGCCCAAAGTTTGCGGTTTTGGGGATTTAGAAGGGGAAAATATTAAAGATAAATGTTGAGACCCCCTATAAAATCAATCCCCACCGAAACAGGTCATCCAGTGCAAAAAATACGGCGATCCTCCCGAAAATGTGTTCTCCAGAGCTTGGTAAAAAAAGTAAAAAAAATTAACCCAATTGAACATTATATTTCACCCCTTTGCCCCGTCAACTCTGCTAGGCCGATTTGTACCACATTTGGCAGGTAAGGGTCACACTGCAGACACAATCATCCAGGTTAAATTTTAAGTCGATTGATTCAGAATTTTGCTCAAAATCCGGGGTTTTCCATTGACTTTCATAGTCGCTCTTACAACAGTGTTACGCACTACCGTGCTACACTGTCATACATGTAGGCTATAATGGCCTTTTTCCTTTTTACTTTTTTCCTTCTCGTTCTCGTTCCCTTTCCTTTTTCCCTTCTTTTTCCCCCTTTCCCTCTTTTCGCTCTCCTTGAAAGTAAAACCCTTAAATTTCATCTGAGAGGTTTGGGAAACCGCCGTGAGCTCCCCAGGCGAAGTCTGGAACGTTTTCCAGTCCAAATCAAATTTAGTGCATAAAAATAAAGTATAGGATCTGATGGCAACAGTTTTTTTTCTTAAGTGCTTATATCTATTTTAACGAAAAATGAGACTGGAGAGCAGGGCCCCATGCGACCCACCTCGTGTACGCCACCGAAAAACTACAATTATGTAACGCATTCAATCACATTTTTATAAAGCTGGGATCGTAGAATTTTTTTGATCAAAATCACAACGGGCTGTCTAACAAAGAACAACAATATAAAATCGATCATGTGGTCGCCAGGTTGCATTGGATAAAGCACATCTCAGTGTATGCGGTGCAATGGAGTAGCGAATTGAGGCGGACAGGTGTTTGACAGGCAATGAAAATCTCACTAACGTCTGCAGGCTCGAACAAAAACCTGTCGTTGATAACCGTCGACGTTGATGACGACGTTGGACAGTCGATGGATACATTAGCATTGCTGCAACGGAGACAAGGAAGACCCGGGAAACACAGGCCACTACCAGTCTCATTTTTTTCTTAAAACAGATATTAGGGATTCAGAAAAACAAAATTAAAATCGTTGCCACCAGATGTTGTGTTTTAAAACTATAATGCACCAAATTTGATTTCGGCTGAGGCGAGTCTCCGCCGCATACCCGCTGCATGCATAGGGGAGCTCACATGCTCTCCAAACCCCCGCCCGCCTGTGAAATTTACAAGTTCTACTTATAAGGAGAGGGACGGAAAACGAAAACGGAAAAAATAAGGAAAAAGAAGAACGAACGGAAACAGAGGAAAAAAGAAAGAAAGAAAGAAAAGAGGAATAGAGGCGACGCCCCCAAGTCACATTTCTGGCTACGCCATTGCTTTACGTCAGCAAAGAAGACGGACACACTCGCCAGTTACAGTTGATAAATCAATCTCTAGATGACCACCACACTCAACACCCAATGTTTTCTTTGCCACGGCATGTGAGTGAGACTAGCCTACATCAGTAATGATGGGTGTGGTGGTAGGGCTATTTGATAGCAGTCGGAGTTGACATGTGGTCAAAACAATATAACGGTTCCGTGAAGTGGGCGGACAGGTAGAAAGAACTGCAGTATTGTTCGACGCGCCTAGCGACAATTTCGCGCATTTTAAACGCATTTTGTTTTTCTATGCCCACATTATGACAACCCGCGCCGCGCACGGTTTTGCGCACAAAAAGGCTTTGTTTCAGTCGCAAACTTAACAGGCGACAGGAGCGCAATCTATACTATGCTCTCTCGGCGATGACATTTTCTACACTTTTGCCCGCTGAAACGTCAAAAGATAGGCCTATAATTAGGGCCTATGTGTCATCAGTTTATACATAAAGGCTTTCGATCTTGCTCGGCCCCCGTTTTTCTTCAATTCTACATAGGCCAATGCTTTGTTTCCTTTCTGTCACAGGCTTAGACGCCTATACGAGCGCTAATAGAATTTAACACGACGTGCAGTGTGGCGCAAAATTAAAATGGTAAAATATTTGCTATAGACTGTAGAAATTATAAGAATAACGTTATTATTACTGTAAACATTCCGAACGCTGCAGCTAACATTGTGCAATCAAAGGCACGCAAGCCATTGCCATAAGCGCGACAAAACATAAAGCACGCAAAATTTAGCTATATAAATGGGTGTCACCCCGTTTGCCCATGTTATTATTACAAGCGCCCGCTTAGCAAACAACTGCATAACTTAATAATTACTAAAGGATTACTGAAACAACCTTCCAATCCATTTAACGCATAGGCCTCTATAGTTACCAACGGTGTCGCGGGATAAAAGTAGGCCTTTTTGACGGGACAGAAAGTTGCCATTTTCCAACGGACACTGCAAGTTCGCGACAGACGAGGTTATAGGTGCTTAAAGAATTTTGACTGCTTTTGTAAATTTTCTTAAAATCAGATTTTTTAAACCACAAATTTTGTATTTTAAGGGAGTTATTTTTGGACCAAAATATTTTTTTACCAACATGTTTTGAAAGATAAAAATTTAGAGTAGAAGAGGGCCCCCTCCCGTTCCACGACGCCCTTGGCATATGTTAGGCTATATCACGAGACAAAACGAAACACTGTTGGTAGAGCTGTCAAATTAACGCGTTAATTAACGCGTTAATGCGTTAATAAATTAACGCGCGTTAAAAAATTAACGCACATGCGTAAATGTATTTAATTTACTAAATTCTGTGAAGCAAAAGTTCCAATATTTTGTTAAACTGCGGTTATTTGGCAATCGAATGAATGAATTCAAGTAACTAAACTGTAAATTGCCGTTCCATCACTAATGTAAATAAATATTATTTAGACGACAGGCTAATAGATTTCCATGCTAGCGACGACGTCAGTTATTGTTGAAAAATGTGTTTTTTATTTGCTTTCTGTCTATATTCTACAGGTGAGGCCCCCAAACGTCGCGGGGCCCGATGTAACTCTCGACGGGCATGCAGTTGCGTTAATAAAACGTTAATTAATGCGTTAAAAAAACTAACACTTCGACAGCTTTAATTGTAGGCCTAAATATTTACGATTTTTTGCAATGCATGCACGCATGCACATTACTGCCTGCGTTATTCCTGCAGTTAGTTAGACATAGGCGTATTATTAGTGTGTATTATTGAAACTGAACTCCATGCATGGTTGACTTCTATAATATGCTCTGTCTGCATATGCACTGTTTAACCTATATTCGCCAGCATCCACGGTAACGCGACACTGATTTTATTGCTTTTTAACTGCACCAGCACGTATAGCCAATATCTGGGCCTGCAAGAGTATATATGCATGGCCTCATATAAGCCTAGATATAATTGTATAGGTCTATAGATCTAGGTCACTGCAGATATCAAAGTCGTCTGGGAGGCTACTGTCAATCACAGTGACAATAACAAACGACGGTTCTGCATGCACGTTGTTGTATACAGGGTGGGCCAAAAATGACACCTTTTATATGCCTTAACCTCATCGAACAGTAACCGATGTTTTAAATTCTTTTAGTGACAAAATTAGAAAAAAATGCAATAACACTGCACTGTCAGATCCCACCAAACTTCAATTGTGTCTCTACATTACTTTGTGTTTTGTATAGCAGGCTATCTGTATAAACAAGGCGCATAGCAAGTGAAACATACCCCGTAGCCCATACATGATAAAGCTGACTCGTCAAGCCGCCGTCGAGCACTCATCAAACATACATCGAGATGGCTTATTGTGTGCTTAATGTGTGCTTAATAAGCATTAGACAAGCGTTAGACACATGCGCCTTTGATTCGTTCACGACACATGGCGCTATACAAATGTGTTTTGATTGATTGATAGATTGATTGATTGTTAGACAAGCCAGCTTTATTGTGTATAATGTATCTACGGTCGTACTGAACAATTTTTTCACCAGTTTACTGTCAACATAATACGCTCGTATAAGCTTATAGCTTTCCAGAATGTTAAGATCGTATAGAGCAACGTAACTGAACTAAACTAAACTGATACGATTTAGTTTTTGACGAGCTGACCAATGAGCAAACAGACAAACGTCTTTGTTATAGTTAAAACCGGGCATCAGCGGCTGAGTGGCGTCATTTTAGTAGGCTAAATCATTGGGGGGTCTCGGTAATAATTGGGGGTTTCAGTCTACGTAACGTATTGTTCTTTCAGCAGTAAGCTTAATACTGTATCAATGGCAGTTTTACTGGGAAAAAATAAAAATAAATCTTTGGGGGTTTGCAGATCTCCAGCTCTCCCTTCCCCTAAATGACGCCCCTGCCAGGCATCTGCATAGCAATCTATATACTGACGTTTTTTACTAAAAATAAAATGTTTCACCATGTTTCGTAATATGTGCCGCTGATATAAAATTATACAGCAAATTGATATTTTGCTCGGAAGCGATAAAACAGAGGAGCGAGCATGCATGCCTATATCATGAATGATACACTCGGCGAGTCATGCTATAAATCACGGGACAGGCGCGGACAGCCCGTCCGGCGCACGTGTCGTCGGTGTAATAAATATTCATTGCTCGGCGGCGTCAACACGTCGCCATGGTGACGAGTGATGAGGCGCAAGATGCAGCTTGTATAGGCCTATGGACTTATGTGTTTATAAGCCGAGACGTTTGTCTCAGTTTACACTTCCTGGCATTAGCGACTGATAGCCCGGGTGCGGCGATGGGGAATCTGCGAATTCCTGATCCGCCAGAACACCACATTTTGTGTCATCTGCTGATATTACGTTTAGGCTATACAATGTTTCAAAAAAAACTACGACAGCGTTTTCTTCTCAATAACTCCCTAAACATTGACCGATTTGAATAGGCCCCTAATTATTGGCATACGACGTTATGAAGAAACTTGACGTTAAAAACTATAGTTTTGCCCACCTTATCTTAGTACTGTTGCTGCATAACCTTGTAATATAAAGACACTTCCTGGCATCCTAACACCTTTTCCTCGTCCAATCTCACGAACAAAAAAGTTTCAATCATTTGTAAATTTTGCTCTCAGTAAATACCAATCACCTGCCGGCAGGTCCGTCGAGAGCCACAGCGGGGCCCAGGGAAACAATCTCGCGGGGCCCCAAACATTTTCACGGGGCCCCTCTGGGGAGAAAATTTTCGAATTTTCTTTTCAAAATGTTACATTCTGGCGTACTTTATATTTCTGGCCTACGATGGGCTCCCCCAGATCTCGCGGGGCCCGGGGTATCTAACCCCGCACCCCACTCTCTTGACGGGCCTGCCATGCCGGTATATAATTCCAGCTATGATTCCAATTGTATCTTTGTTTTTCTTTATTATGGACTATTGTTACCATTTGCAATTATGTACTTCTCTGCACTTATGGACTCTGTTATTTTGCATTTGCGGACTGTGCTATTATTATTTTGTTGCGCTGTTTGCACTGCACTGTTATTCAGCTATTCGGCTATCTTTATAGCCGCAAGTGTGCGAAATGAATTCATTGTCATTGTTATTGACAGGGTGTCTATAGGCCTATACACCATATGAATATTGGAGCAAATGTTCGCAGAAAAATAGGGGAGAAATTTTTTGGGAAAATTAGAAGAACATAAATATTATTAGGGCTGGTAACGATTAAAATTTTTTTAATAGTTAACTTTTTGAAATTTAACGATTAATTAATTGTTAATTTTAGTTAAAATTCAGTCATTGAAAATGCGTTGTTTAAACCATAATATCAATAAAAAAGTCACTGTAGAGTTACATGCACTGAAAGTGTTAATGAATTAAGAACCTTTTAGGTTTTTAATG
>Ga0209367_1002170_pt1 | contig 25585 bp, 16 predicted proteins | sample WorMetLIZISLAND2_FD_187412 | JGI IMG/M metagenome (GOLD analysis project Ga0209367, IMG submission 187412) | Marine gutless worms symbiont microbial communities from Max Planck institute for Marine Microbiology, Germany - Olavius geniculatus... ... | reverse complement strand
AATTAGATGAGGTGGAAAGTGAGTGCACCTCGCATATATTTGTATCGTTTGCCATCTTTCTGCCAAAAATTATCAAAATCGGTGGAAATTTGACGCAGTTCTGACAAAAACAAATCTGCTTAGTTTTTTTTGGGACACGGTGTATTTGCATATGGGTCCTTTATGGGTGATTTGTGTTCATGTCGTTTGGCCATTGGTACCTGTATATGCTATCCATTAACGACAATTTTTGTTCTTTTGCTGTTTCTAGAACTATTATACTGCATTTTCCACCTTGGTCTACTATTTTCTTTTCAGTGCTTATTTTTGTATCTATGGTTACTAAAACAGATTATTTGTATGTATGATTGTACACTGTAGAACCGAAATTATGTTTCACTTGATGAAGCTCGTCAACAAAGGCTCAACATATGCTGGAAAACGCAGCCGCCGGCTAGTAAGTAGCAGCCTCTGAAACCATGCAGCGTACTTCTTATCACTCTTGCAGTTTAGTGCTTTTTCTGGGAAGTTCTGTGAAATGTCTGTGAAATTCACGTTTGTATATTTGATCTGACAGTGTTGGTGGTGTTAGACCTACTTGTGAAAACCTCTGCAGTAATTTCCCACCCGGGGCAATGCTGCACAACCTGGATTAATGCTGGATATGTAGGCTTGGTGAACGTAACCAGAAATTAGTAGTAGTAGTAATAGTAGCCTTTGTAGTAACTTTAGTAGTAGTTGTTGTAGTAGTATAATTCAGCTAGTAATGTAGTGCTAGAAGATTGAGAAGTAAAAGCTTTTTTAGACATCATTTCAAGACCGGTGTGCATGTTGTAGTCGGTTGACGTGTGCTACAAGACTACAACATTTTAAGTAGTAATAGCAGTAGTAGTGGTCGTAGTTGTAGTTGTAGTTGTTGTAGTAGTATCACTAGTGACTGATGTGTGTGTTGTAGTTTCACCTACATTTCTCGGCCGACGAGTGTTGCAAGGCTATGATGTCTCACGGCTCACTTCATACATTGATTGGAAGCCATTCTTTGATGTTTGGCAACTGCGTGGCAAATATCCAAACCGAGGATATCCCAAGATTTTCAACGATGCCACTGTTGGTATGCCGCTTAGCGCATAAACGGTGACATTGAATTTGCGTGGTGCATAATCCATAAATTTACTCTTGAACGAGTTATTGTTAGGGACCAACCGAATTCACGGAAAAAAAATGCATGATTTCACGGCAGAATTTTTAAAATGTGTCAAATTTCACGGAAAATTCACGGAAAGAGTTTTGCAAATTCACAGGCCTCACAGATATTATTTCGAGGTGCTGCGCTATTGCAAATGAAGAAATTTCAGAACAACGAATATTTACTACACTAAGTCCAGACTCAAGACAGTCAATGTCAGCTACTTAGTGCTGAAGTGCGACACGTAGCAAACAGCAACATCCATACAAAAGCTGCTGATAACACTCTGGAATTGTCATAAATTAAACTAAAAGCGCGCGCTAAAATTCACGAAAAATCACGGATTTTTTATGGAAATCGGCGTTTTTCACGGAAGGAGGCCAATTTCACGGAAAATGTCACAGCCGTGAAATCGTGAATCAAGTTGGTCCCTAGTTATTGTCAGTGGTTTTCAGAATACTGGTAGTTTTATGTGCTGTTTTGGTGGTTATTTATGTCATTATAATAGGAAGCAGTAACTTATAATACACGTGTTTTGTTTACTGGCATTAAAGTACTTGAAATGGGTCAGTTTAGTAAATTTTTGGTTTACAGGAATTGGTTCTGGTCAAATAAACTAATTCCTATGTTGGACCATGCTGTGATTTGTTGGCCTGTGCACAGATATGAGTAGATAATCTTAACCCACTCAGCAGTTGCTGGTAGCTCCAGTTGAATGCATTTGACTTTATTCAGTTTGTTTGTTTGCAGGTGAGGAAGCAAAGAAGTTATTTGACGATGCTCAGCGAATGCTGTCCGACATTGTCAACAATGGTCTGCTGCACTGTGGTGGCATCTTTGGCTTCTGGCGAGCCAGCAGTGTCGATGATGACATAGAGATTTATGATGATAATGGCGCTGTTATTGCTACTCTCTATGGTCTTCGACAGCAGGTTTGTCATGCATTAACGTTTTTGTCATTATCAATGCCTGTGTTATTAGCACTGGCATTACTATAATAAATTTTGACTTTTCAGCACATTGGCCGTCGTGTTCCGTTGCCTTTTCGTCTTTTTTTTGTTTGTGACTGTGTGTCTGTGTATTTCTGTTAGTGTCTTTTCGTGTGCACTTTGATGCTGTTAGTTGCATGACACCAGGGCGCAACTCTTCCTAAAGCTTTTTTCTTTTGCAGTTCTTCTTAACATGCATTAGTTCCAGAACAGTAGTTCATTTGAACAAAATGAGTGTGTGAGTATGACTGCCTGTCTCTTTGCGACTGTCTTCCAGTCTGTCTGTTTGTCTGTCCAGTTGTCTGTACGTCTGTCTGTCTCTCTTTGTTTAACAGACTGAGAAAGACTCATTGTTCACACTGCCCCACTATTGTTTGTCTTTGTTTGTGTTCATTTGTTTGTCTGTCTGTTTGTCTGACTGTTCGTCTGTCTGTATGTCTGTCTCTGTATGTCCGCCTCTGTCCTCCAATAGACAGCATTATGAGATTGATGTCTGTCTGGAGAATTACAGGGAAGATTATTAGAACTGCCATTAGTTTTACATATGCACAGTTATAATGCCGTGTTCTTACAGTGTTAGGTTTAAGTTGTTTGTGTTTTATGTTTCGTATTAGGGTTTTCTGTAAAGGTTAAACTTACTGTTTTATTATTATGTGTATGTATATGCATTTTGCCTGGAAAGGCTGTCCTCGAAATGACTTATACTGTGTCGGGTGGGATGTTAAATTTTACACACTCACTCACTCTGTATGTTTGTTTGTCTGTCTGTATGTCAGGCTGAAAAAGACTCGTCGTCCAGTCAGCCGTACTATTGTCTGTCGGACTTCATTGCACCCAAGCACCTTGGTGTCGTCGACCATGTCGGTGTGTTTGCTGTTAGCTGTTTTGGTGTCGACGATCTTTGTCAGCGGTCAGTCCAAGTCTCAGTGTTCATTTGTTGATCATTTCTAATCTCTGATGCCATGTGATTTCTGATGTTGTACTCACCTCCTGTGTTGTAGAATTGAATATGCCTGCTCGGTTTAATCACTAGATGTAACGCATTAGTCGTGGCTTTGTTAGCTGTTGTACCTAACATAGTTTGTCGCAAGTACTTTTCACCACAGTTATCTCACAGACTTTCAACTTGACTTTGTTAATCTTATTTTTTATGTTGCTTTAACAACTGTCATGCTTTTTTGCTAGTGTGAAGCGAACGGTCAGAGAAAATAGCAGACTTGGTTGTAATAATGTGATAACGTTTTTAGTGGTTGTTGATTAAATTAAAAAATTGGGAATATAAAAAGCTAAAAGCATTGAAAAATGTGCTTGTTTATTTCCTGCATTCAATGCTTATCTGTTTAATGTGCTATACAGTGTGCTGTATTGCTATATCATTACTTTCATAAGGTTCATAAGGTCTGATTTGGTTCTAGGTACGAGAAGGTTTATGATGACTACAGCATTATTATGGTGAAAGCTTTGGCCGACCGTCTTGCAGAGGTAATGCTGTGTACTGTTTGTACCACTAGCAGACGTGCACCACTTGTACACTGAATGGGGGATGTACAGGGAGACAGACAGAAATGTTAGTCCAGTGTATTTGTCAATACTAGTCTATAACATACTAGTCTTACTATAATGCGCAGAAAGTCTGTTTGTCTGTCAGCCCCCTTTAGCACCTTCCCTGTTGCACGGTCGCAGACCCCGACGGCGGCGTTTGAGTCCTTGGGCCTTATATCCGTTCCCTTCACCTTGCCCCCCACCTACCTCACAGGCAGCTTGAGGGGGCAGGGGTTGAGTTGCCGGGTCTTCTTTTCTTGCTGATTCTGTCAAGTTCGCCATCTGGTGAATGACGGCCACTTAAAGGTCACAGCCTACGGCTTTAAGGCTGGCCATGAATTTCATAGTCTTTGCGACATGTGCCGGTGTCACCGGATCGTGCTGGCAATTAGATCAGTGGCGCCCTCTGCACGTTATTACGACCGTGTACCACGTACTGCATACAACCCCTCCCAAACTCTTGCGTGCATTCATTTCACTAGTGAAGTAACCCTCTCCTAGGGCTGGTACTTTGCTAGTATTACTAATAGTACACTGTGTCCCAAAAAACATCCCCGACATTTTCGACTGTAACTTGAAAACCAGTTATCAGATTTTGATAGTTTTTGGTATGAATATTCGTGACGCAACTTGCCATCAAACGACCATTTTGTTTCCCACCTCACCCGACGTTTGTTTCTGCACTACCTGGGGAAAATGCAGCCAGCAAAATATCGCTTTTTTATCCAATGCGATATGATTGCTTATTATCATAATGTGTAAAAACAAATTTTGTTCACATTTCTGACACTGTGGCTAACAATTCATCTAGTTCTCTATTTTTTTACTGCTTGCAGTAAAGTTGCTTGATGTGTTGGCCCTCTATGCGAACACAGGCAAAGAGATGCTTTCTCTGTTCATTGACGGCAGTATCGATAATGTTCTGCTCCAGACCAATCCAGACTACCAGTTGCTTCTTGATTCTGCAAACATTCCTAAACTTCATCTGGTAGACACACTGCTGCAAGACAGTCAAACCTTGTAATAGACCTGCTGTTTGGGCCCACAAATTAGGACAGATGGAATTTATTGACATTTGTTTCATTTATTTGAACACGTATTATACTTGGTCTGCTTTCTCCAGGTAGTGCAAAAGCAGACGTTAAGTGAGGTAGAAACTAAAACACTTATTTAATAGCCAGTTGTGTCAAAAATATTTTTGCCAAATATTATTGATATCTGCCAGTCTTTATTCAAGTTATGATCGATAATGTTGGGGATGTTTTTTCAGGTTTTCTGTTTAATTCAACATATATTTTGTTTGATCTGCTTTCCGTAGGTAGTGTAGAAGCATACATTGGGTGAACGGTCATTTGATGGCAAGTTGTGTCAGGAATATTTGTTCTAAAAGTTATCAAAATCTGATATAACTGGTTTTCAAGTTACAGTCGAAAATGTCGGGGATGTTTTTTGGGACACAGCATGTAATATGTCTTGCAGAAGAATTTTGAATATCAGTCAGCATTTGATAGAGTTATGGCAGCGTCTTGGCGGCTTAGTGTTTGTACTGCTCTGTGAACTAAAGAGACCAACAGCTGACGTACAGAGAGACACAGTGACACAAGTGAGTAGTGAGTCTTGTGATGGTTACATTGTTGTGCCAGGCATTTGCTGAGGAGTTGCATGAGCGAGTACGCAAGGAGTTCTGGGCGTACGATGTCGACGAAAAGCTTGACACTAAACAGCTCCATCAGATCAGATATCACGTGAGTTATCGTTCTGCCTTTCTCTCTTTTTGTCCATTGTCTCTCTAGTCTCTTGAGTGCAAGATGAAGATAATAGATTTTATTTTGATTTATATTCTGATTTGTTACATTTGTTACAGCGTACTGTGTCCAGAAAAGTACATGGTGTTTTATTAAAAAGGCACCCTTTTTCTTTTTTTCGTAATTCAGTCAAATGATGATCAATTTACACGGAATTTTTACCAGATGTCGCTGAAGAAATATTAATTCAAAATATTTGGACAATATGTGGCTGTTAGTTAAATATTCTTCGCTAGTTGTCAGTGTTGGGAAAACTCAAAGAGAAATTGAATTAAATCAAACTCTCAAATCAAGCAGACTAGATGAGTTGAAACTCGAACTCAACTCACCTACTTTGTGGTGAGTTAAATCAAACTCGCCAACAAAATGAATTAACTCATAAACTCATTTGTTATCGGTTACCAGTTAGTCAAACAGTCAATCAAGCACTCAATCAATAAAGTCAATAAAGCTGTCCTATAATGCTAACAAGAAATATTCTTAGATTGTGACCAATCTAATGTACTCCTGGCGTGCATCTTTTCTTTTGTATTCTTTTAAGAGCTTTTTTGTTTCTTTCGGCTTGTATTAGAGATCCAGCATTTAATTGAGACCTGTTTAATATTATACCAATAGTAACTGGCGTCGCGGTCATTATTGGAAATTTTCTCCCAAAGTTCATAAAATAACGCCGGATTTTAGGAACTGAGAGGAAAAAATTTTCAGTAATGGTTGATGACGCTAGTTGCCATTTGTCTTGTTATACCTCGTCGCATGTGTCTATCTGGCACCGTTACAAAGATGTGTGGTACCTCAAAGATAATGAGGTCATGACCTTGACCTATTGGGGTCACGTGACGTCATCGGTCATGTGACCATTCGACTCCCGGGGGTCGACTTCTATGGGTGGTCCATAGTTACCACTGACCATCTATCTAGCACCGTTAGGGAGATATGGCCATTTTAAGTTCTTCCAGGAAGGCTCTTCCAGGAACAGAGGTCGGTTGTCGGTCGTTTGGTTTTCAGTATTACACTGATCTCATATACTCCTCTTCGCTATGTTAGGAGTAAAAAAGCGGTCAATCAGCAACAAAATCACTGTTCACTGTTTTACAAAAAAATATTTCCTACTCAGTTATTCTATCATTTAATCAATCAGTCAAGTTCAGTCAAAAGACGAAGGTTTTTTTGGGTCCAAGGTTTTTTGGGTAAACTTGACTGATTGACTTATCTGTTTTCAATCACTGTTTATTTCATGTGATACTTCATGTTTGCTTTCGGCAATGGCAATTTCTCACAGTCTGCATCTGAAATTTTGATGCATCTCGGAGTTTCGCTCTGTCAACCTATGCGCATGTTAGCTGAACAGCCTTTCTGCCGCAGCGAATGATGGTAGTGTGATATTAAACTAAATGAAAACCAATTTTACTGCCCAGATATTTGTGCAGCATTGTTAACGACCGATCAGCTTCGTATGTATGGGCATCAATAACCGAAAATGACTGATTCGGTTCAGTTAGACTTACCCTGTTCGACCCCAAAATTTGTTGAATTGCTGTGCATCTGTAATTTTAACCATAAACTGCCACAATGAAGTGAGTTGATTTTGGAGACATAATAAACTCATAATTCACACAAATTCTGAATTAAATCATACTCATAACTCACACGTGTTGGGATGAGTTAACTCAAACTCACAACTCACAATAACTGAGTTAACTCATGCGTTCAAACTCATTTGAGTTAACTCTTGCCCAACACTGCTAGTTGTGATGTAATGCTGACGTCATAATAGCAGCGTTTTGGATGGCCTAACAACCATGAACAAGTTTAGTGTGCCACAGATAAATATATTATAAATATGCTAACGATAATAATACTTTTAATAGTTTTAATACCTTTAGCTAATAGTTTAAATTCTGTTTGACGGCATGGCTAACGGAAAATTCAAAAGAGTTTTTTTGTTGTATTGATGCAATATACTAGTAAATTTGTTTTTCGTGGCATAGAGTATCTATATATCCGTGGTGCACTAAACTTGTTCATGGTTGTTAGGCCACCGAAAACGCAGCTAATGTGTCATGAGTACAAACTGGCTTGTCTCAACTGGTTCTGTCATTTGCTACTTTGCCTCGATGGCAAACTTTATCTTGTTCACTGATGAAAAATGTTCATTGTATCAGCACTAAGCAACATGTGGGCATAAAATCAGGCGTCTCGCAATCCAAAAACTTAACCATCTCGCAAGCGGTGCTTGCTGGTGCACTATCTTGCTGGAAGGTGCAAAAGTTAAGCTATTCCCACAAGTGTGTGAAAGTGATTGTTTTGGGCGTTCTTGTGGCTACAATGGTAAAACTTCAACAGTTAGTCATCAGTGAACCAGATGAAGCTCGCCATCAACACAGGGCAGCTATTCAGCAAGTCTGTCAGCACCGTTTGCGACAAGCCAGTTTGTACTCGCTGCACACTATGACGTCAGCATTACGTCACCACTAGCAAAGAATATTTAATTAACAGCCATAATTTTTATAAATATTTTGAATTAGTATTTCTTCAGCTACATCTGTTAAAAATTTAATGTAAATTGATCATCATTTGACTGAATTATGAAAGAAAGAAAAAGGGCACCTTTTTATGAAACACCGTGTACAATTTGTTCGTTCTAGCAGCCTTCTGTCTGTCTATTAGTTTTACTTGTGACATGCAGCTAAATCTGTTGGATGGTCCCAAGCAACTCTCTATTAGACCTGGGCTCTGTTATCATTATATCAAGGTGAGATTTGTCAGAAGCCTTAGTTAAAACTAGCGTTGCAAATTGTGGCCTAACTGACACAGACAGTGGAATGGTTACTATAGTATAGACATCTGATAGGCACTCAGCAACATTCTGTCTGCTGTGGTACCATTTCCGATCCACCCTCACCAGCCCCACTTGTGTGCATTGATGTTTTGCAGGGTATTCGGCCAGCACCTGGTTATCCGACTCAGCCCGATCACACAGAGAAGCTGACCATGTGGAAATTGTTGGGTGCCGATGACATTGGCATCACGTTGACCGAGTCGCTGGCCATGCATCCTGCTGCCTCCGTATCGGGACTGTATTTCTCACATCCGGCTTCCACCTACTTCTCCACTGGCAAAATCACTCGGCAGCAGGTCAGTCAGCAAGCCACTGGCCTCAACATTTGTTTTGCTTTTGTGATACTCCGCATAATGATGATGATGCAGTTGAGGCTGTGTGCAGTTAGATTGGTTTTGTGACTGGGTGGATTATACGCAGCAAATTTGACGCAGTCTCAGATATTTCAATCTGTTTTGTAGCAGAATGGCCTGTTATTTGCTGATGTGCCGTTAAGAAACTACTCACTCACTTACTGTCGTCTGTCACACTCTTGCACCCTGCGTTTGATGGATTTAGATGCCAATTGGGTTCCAGTGATACGTTATGTTACATGGGGTCAGGAGGATTTGGGGGTCAGACTGTCAGTCAAAACTTGCAGTTGCTTATTTATGATCTATCCGGTGGCTGCTCCGGTCAGTGATTTTTCTGCATTTTTCGGAATAACTTTGGTTCTTGTTTCATCTTTAAAGTTGGCATTTAGCACAGCATTGCAGTTAGAGTGAGGTTAGAGTGGGGTTGATTGTATTGTTGTAGGTGGAAGACTATGCACAGCGCAAGAAGTCCGACGTCAGCTTTGTCGAGAAATGCTTATCACCCGTACTTGCCTATGACATACAAGCATAGTAGGCCTATGTCACAGGCAGACAGACAGACTCAAAAATTTTCATACATACATACTCACAGTAGTCTATTATATGGTTATTGTTCACGTTAATTTATGGGTTATTTATGGTTAATCAGTCTGCCAAATTAAGACACGTTTACGTCCTGCAATATACCACGACCAATTTAACAAATTGTTAAAGAAAAAGCGATTTCAGTCTTAAATGGGTGTTTTAGGAAGCACTCGAATGTGAAGTTGGCAAATTATTAGCAAAATTCCTGCAAATCTTATGAGTGGCAGCAGATGTGCGAGAGAGCATCACCATTGACATTGCTATCAGCCATTTGTTGTCATGTCACATAATGACAGCTTAGCCAGCTTACCAGCAGTTACCTGTAGCTATGCAGTGTGCATTCAGCTGGACTTGGCCACTGTTTGCAACAGACACACGGACACCAGAAGCTTTTCACATCAGATGCCAGCAGCAGATCAGTGTCCAGTAGTTTGATTCCATCAGGAACGGCGAGATTGTTTTTGGCAAATTTACGCCCCATCACAGACCTCACAGCAAAATGTCAATGTTCTGTAGTTCCTCACATTTTTTGTCTGTCATCGGCTCTTCCAGCCAACTAAGCCCTATGCTGCTGCTGCTTTTTTTCTTTTTGCATGCTCTGCCTAAGGCAGGTTCCACTGACGATGACTACATCTAACCCGGCTCTCCACTTCTCTTTAGCTCCTCGTAACTGATCTTCTTGTCCTCTTGCTTTATTAGTAGGTCCAGCATCTTTTTTCTTGCTTTTCCTCTTGGTTGTTTCTCTTTCATCTTCTGCTCTAGTACAGTCTTCAGAAGACAGTCATGTCTTAAGACATGCCTGATCCAGTTTGCTTGGTGTTGCTTGATGACATGGACCAGAGAACGTTTTTCTTGCACCAGACTCAAGACTTCTTTATTTGAAGCTGCCACGTCAACCACCTTATTGATTCGGGAGCGAAGACTCAGCCAGTTTTTTAGCTGTGCAGGGATGTGTCATGTATCTAGCTGTGGCATTCTAATGAAATTGTTTGCACAATTTATGCATTTGCAAAACATGTTGAGTTTACATGTTTACTAGCTTGTTGCACCTACAGGGTGCAACCAAAACATTACAAACTTTATTCATTAATTAGGTTATTTGTTTTTTTTGTACATTGTTACACATTGCAGACTGTGTGTTTTGTGTCCCCATGTATAATGTGCAGTTGTACGTACGTAGCCTCCCGTGCTGTTTGTCCTTCATTGATACCAAATCCATTTAGCATTTTTTTGTATTTTTGATAAAAATGTAGCACTATATAAGTTGATAAAAGTAGTTGCATAGTTTACTGTAGATTTTTTGAAAGTTATCTTCAGAATGTAGGATTAATGGTTATACTGTGATCTGAGAAATATTGCATCCAATGTGTTTTATCTGTTGATAACTGCATTGGTGATGAAATGATCGGCACAGAATTTAGAAATGTAAAGGTTAAACTTACTGTTCCATTATTATGTGTTTGTGTGCATTCCACCTGGAAAGGCCATCCTCGAAATGATCTATACTGTGTCAGGTGGGACGTTAAACCCTAGTCACTCACTCACTTAGCAGTTGATGACTATTAGTGCACTGCGAGATATTGATAGACACTAGACAGCGTTAGGCTGCGTTCACATAGACACAAGTATGAGTCCGGCACTGTCCTGATACCCATCGTGTTTTTCAATAGCGGTACAGCCGCGGCCATTCACATACATACAAGTATGGATTACCTGTAAATTTTACTCGTACAAATAGTTTCTGTGCAGGTCATGTTTTTATCCTTCCAGTGCGAAGTAAACTACTCGTAAATAGCATTAATGCAATTTTTAAGAGCTATGGCACATATCTGACGTCAGAACTGACGTCATTGTAAAACTGTTTATTGTTAGAGTTGTGCGGTTAGTAAAAATAACAACTTTGTAGTGAATTATTGTAGTTTTATTCGCGAAGCATTTCCCCGATTTGATTTCATTCAATGTGGCTGACAGGCATTGAGTCATATTTTTGTACAAGTGACTAATCAACACTCACTCGTATGAGTGAAGTTTCTACGATCCTCACCATTGAAATACACGACGGATACCCTGACAGTACCGGTGTCATGGGAAATTTGTTGCACCTGGAAAATTTTTCCCACCTCCACCGTTAACCCTAACCCTAACCTCAACCCTAGCCCTAACCTCAATCCTAGCCCTAATCCTAACCCTAATCTTAACCCTACTCCTTACCCTAACCCTAAATTTAACCCTGTCCTTAATCTTAACCCTAACCCGTACTGCTGCGTGTGGTAATAATTTTCTGGTGCGACGAATTTTCCACTACACCGGACTCGTACTTGTGTCTATGTGAATGCAGTCTTAGACTGTGTTTGTGCTTTCGCTTTGTGTATTGCCATCCCACCTACAAGCCATTTGTTATTAGCTGTGTCACTTTGTGACTAGCAGCATTTGTTATTTATGATATGCATACCATGTTGTGTGTCTACATAATATTATATAAACTGAGTTGCATGTTGTTATCAACATTTTGTTATTTGTGATCGACAAGTGCATACAGTTTTATTGATTCAGTAACAAGTTGATCTGACGGGTTTTCAGGTTTGCCCATTTTTACGTAGTTTTTGTTAATCGATATAATGAATGGTCTCATGGAATTGCTTGGTTACTGTTCAGACCTGTTCATATTTGTTTTTATTTTATTTTATATTGCATTTTTGCTTTTCGGGCAATTTTATTAGTCATGTGTTTGCTAGTTGTGTAACAGTTTTGCATATGTCATTATTACCTCTGCACTCTGCAGGATTACTGAAGAAGTTGTCAGTGCATTTTGATGAAATTGTTGAAGGGTGGAACATAGCCGAAGGAAAGATCAGTTAGATTTTCGTGGCAATCCGGGTCATGTACGATCTGGATCCAGGATTTGTAGATGATTTTTTGCTTATTTTATGGAGTAGCAACAGCATCGTGTTTAATACAGCTTGCTTGATTCATCTATGTATTGCCAAAGGTCGTCATGGTAAGCCTTAATGCGTGGCTTTTTTAGCACAGTGGCATAAAGTTGACATCTGGGTGGATACGTATACTCTATGATTGTTTTAGAAGTAGGGCACTTAAAATTATTCATCATCTGCTTTATGCACTGTGCTTGATGTAAAGTCACAGTATTTTTATTGCGTTTCGAGCAGTAAGGGAGATACCGTATAGATCTACTGTTTTTTATTAGTCTCGGTTTTAGAGTTGTGTCTCTCGCCTCTTTTTCACTGTTTGTCGTCAGCGTGTGTTCTGGACACTGTTTGGTAGTGGCATTAAACAAAATGAATGATTTTTATTTTGTCTCGTTGCTAACCTGTCGCGTGTACACAGTCAGTCTTATTTCATTTAGTGTTTAATATGTGCCTTGTTAAACCGTTGTTGGTAGGGTACTGACAATGAATCAGTCGACAATTACAGCTTGTTTATGTATGTGATGTTTTGATAACAAAAACATCCCACTCCAGTTCTGGTGTTGTCTATCAGTGCTAGATGTATTATTAGTGATTATTTTCATCGTCAACTGCGTAATAAAACGGCGTGAATTTTCGTGGACGACAAGATTACATGTGAAAATCACCATTGCAGTACGCTGTACTTAATTTCAGTCTCAGAGGCTGTACGTGGCCGACTTTGAACATGGCTGTACAACTTATCTTGAAAGACTTGACTTTTTGAGTCATGATTCATTCGTGACATATGGCGCTATACTTGTGTGTTTTGATTGATGATTGATTGATTGATTGATTGATTGTAGAAATGTTTTAAAATCGTAAGATTAGCGTTACTTTTAGGGCCTTATTTAATTGCTCTGAATCAAAATATGTCGACATTTGATGAGCGAATTGAGTGACGCGGGCTACGTCGCGCGCAGAGCAGTGCGGACCACGTTAGCTGACGTTGCAGTCGGATACTCCGTTAGTAACGACATTGAGAGCGATCATCGCAACATCTCAGCAGTTGAGTTTCTAGTTGGCAGTCTTGGTATGTAAAACTTGGCTGCAGAAATCTAATTCATTTCATAATTGTGCGTGGAAAAACAAGAATCCACTACACTTAGTTTTTAATTTTACTTAACGAACTTAGGCCAATCAAGCAATTTTATTTCAGGCAACATGGCTCAAGTACAAAATTAATACAGTACCGGTATAGGCCTACATGTAGCTCTAAAAAAGAGAAAAAGGAGAACGCAAGTCAGCGTATAGGCTAAATACGATTAACGATTGTCATTTAGCGGATAAGTAATAAGTAAAAAAAATTATTTCGCACTTATATTCTTAAAAGTAAATAGGCGCTACTCGGTAATACAGATGGTCGTAAAGAAGTGCGAGTGCCTTTAAACCTGCAGCAAAAAATACTATTCGCAACCACGTGCAAAACAAGACGTCATAGCATGCAAAATTGCAAATTAGTACGAAGACGCAGTTTCGTGCAGATTTTTTTAGAAACTGCGTAAAACTTGTTGCAGGTGAGCATAATAATTGCTGGTGCAAAAAGACGAAAAGGTCAAAGAAGGAAAGGCTAGAAGACGGTCGGAAATGGCTGCGTGTATTCAGCGCGCTCGACTGTCGGTTATACTCGCCGTCATTCTGACGCTGTCGACATCAACGCACCGGATTCACGCTCGACGACTGTCGGTAAGTTCACTCCAAACCACACCAATGCTCAGTTTTAGGCAACATCGCTAGTCTATTGCGACACGAGCTACCGTAACGTGGTCTGTCCATCTGTAACTCTCGTGCACCTGCATATTAGACGGGATGAGATCCCACGTAACTTTGTATTAGACATATGGGTCTCGTTACTCCACGAAAGGTGGAAATTCCGGATAGAACCTTGCATTGCAGATGCCCCTATGCCTACAGATTGCGTGGTTGTTTGCACACATGCCGCCTATAGTAACAAGAAACAACTGATTTTGGTCTCTCGTATTCAGTCAGTTACTTAAATGTTTTATAGAAGAATAATATAAACATACACATTTTAAACAAATCACTGAAAACAACAATCAAGGACTGCACAACACGGTTTATCAGAAGACGGTTAAAATCATGTCATAAAATCAGCGGAATTTTTCAGCTTTATGATAGTTATAGTTCACCGTATGAGAAAAAGGTTGCGAATGCCGGCATCGATCTCCACTTTCTCTCTCTCCGCCGAATTTCCTAATCTGACTTACACAACAATACTACACCTTGCGATAGCCTAGCATAATATTTTAAACTACTGTAAAAGACAGGTTGAATAATGAAGTTCAGGTTTGCTGTTTAAGCACATGGAAGACGCTCGCTTTGCGTCGAAATCGACTGAATATATTGAACAGACATATTGATGACGTAAAAACGTTAGCGCGTGCTAACGATGGACTAAATAGCGATTATCTGCAAGACCACACACAGTCTGAGACGATCATTCGGTGTCTTTGATGTCGGTTTATTGCAGAGGCCAAACACGGACGAGTGTGCGCTGTTCAAAGCGACCGATGCCGAAGCACTTGCCAGCGGCAATGGAACTTTCATCGAAATAGGCGAGTGATACGGCATTAAGAGTTTCTCTCTAACTCTGACAACGCTACAAAGCGGGGACTATTAACTACTCAAGACAGTAGCGCTTAGGATTAGATGTTTGGTGTCCAAATGCAATCACTAAGCTGATTGTTGGAAGCTATGATGTCGAAAATTTGAGCTGTTTGCCTACATATTCACTGGCGAGAAGAGCCGCGTCTAGAATAAGGCCTTTAATAACTTCTGGTTACACAAAATAATCTCAACACAATTGCCTACAGCTGCTAGACACCGAACAACTGGGACGCTTAGTCCCAAGTTGTCCCTGATATTTTGATATCAGTTAATTAGTCAATCAACTTATTAGGCCTATCTGCATGGTGCTATATACTTGGGGTAAACATAAAGGCAAGCAAACAAGCACAGACACATGGAAGATACGCACACAGATAAATCGACGAAATAAAGAATATAACGTACAAAAATCAATATACTGATTAAAGAAATCTAGGAAACAGGTAGCCGTAATTCTGATATCCAAGCTGCTGGTCCCAGCTGCGCCATGTTAACGATGCTTCTGCCGCAGCCACTGCCTTGAAGACCATCACCATCAAAGACAGTGCATCACCGCCTTTGAGACAAACGCTCAACAAGCTTCCTCTTGGGATCGCCTCAGCGTGCTTCCATCATTCCGAAGTGATGCACTGCCAACTTGTCTGCCGGTGATAAGAAAACTGCACTCGACTTCTAACAGCTGCCGGTAGCATATGACTCAACCGACGGCATTCAACTTAGACGAATACGATGCAGTTCAGTTCCTATAACTGTTTTTCGCATTCGTCTTTCACTGACTTGCGTAGGCTTATTCCGCAGCAGAACAGTAGCCATTTTAGGTCTGGCTTATTCCGCTCGTGACGACCCATTGATCTTTAGTTACAATATGACCGCGTGTTTTTGTAAGAATTTTTAAAACAAATTCTTTGCGTTTGCGTTGCTATTTCACTGTACACTGTAGGTTGGTTGTTTTGCTAACTCAAACTGGCCATCGAGGCGTGAATTTATGACTAGCCTACGCCACACTTCGCCTCTGGAAGAAACGGCGTGTTTTACAACGCTGATGACCTGCGTTGTAAGACTCCACTTTGTAGACCTAGTGGCTCAAAAACATTGTAGGGGGCCTATATAGACATAGGCCGCAGTGGCAGTTTTAGCTCACAACATCTGGGGGCACAGCCCCATGGCGAGCGGGGTAGTGCGAGTCTACAACGGGGGTCTGGAAGCAGAGCCTCCAACGGGGTCCAGGGGCAAAGCCCTTGGTCAGGGTGTCAGGGCGAAGCCCCCCTAAAGCGGAAGCCGCAAACTTGCTAATTTTTCTACAATTTGGAAATGCAAAGAAATCAGATATTTGTGTTATCTTTGCAAAAAAAATCATGGGTGGCCACGAAACTGGGGGCTAGAGCAAAACCGGAGGCTGTGTTCCCGGCCCGGGTCTAAAACCGCCACTGATAGGCCGATATCTATTTGATAGCGCGAGTAGACCACTTGAATGGGTCCTAAGAACTCCAAAAAGAAATGGCGGTTTATATTGGACGGCGATATTTATTCTTTTCTTTTTTGTGTGTCTCAGGTTATTGTGTTAAAAGACCGTGAACGAATCGCGTAAGGTGTAACGTAAACTTCAGTCTGTAGCCTACATATCACACATAGCCAAAACAAAACGAAATACTAGAAATATGGGGCAGAGCCCAACGTGAGGCTGTCCGGCGCCGTAAGTCCGACGCGTGAAAAAGTTAAGGAAGTTGAAATTCTATTCGTAGCAAATTCACGTGGCCCGAACTCAAATACGTTAGCATACACAGAATGCGCATTGTCGACTTAGGGTGGGCCAACATGCGCGCCTATAACGTTTTTGTTAGTGGACCAAAGTTCACCAATTTTTTGTTCAACTCCAGGGTGATCCTGCTTGATAACTCCGTTGACCGCTTGTTTATATCTCAATTCGTTCCAGAGATATTCGCGGTCAAACTCGATAGCTGTCCTAAATCGCGCCGAATTTTGGACGTTTTTTGCCTTCCCAACTTTTAAAAGAGCGGTGCCCCCAAAAGTTGTACACTCGTTATTACCCCTACCTAGCGGCAAATCACGTGCTAAAGTTTATGGGGCTACTCCCTTCAGCTCCAAAGATCTCGAGGTTCATACGCTACATTGTAAGGCAATTTTTGACCCCCCCTTTGTAAAAAATGTTGGGGGAACCCCCGTCCCCGGTGGGGTGTGCGCTGGCAAGCCTTGGACATTCTATACCTCGTGTAAAAATTTCGGGGCGCAGCACCCTCTAGGGGCAGTTGCGCCCTGGGCCCATGAAGTGGCCTCAGCGCTGGGTGGCCGCTTATGTGGTCATCGTCCCCGCAGGTAAAAGTAAAGGTACCCCCTAGAGGTCGAAATATGGTTTTCCGAAAAAGTCGATCTTCCGGGTATGATTGCACCATCAAATCTTCGTGGTTAATGAACCGAAGTTCAACGAACTTTTTTGGTTCAAAGCGGGAGGAAACGCTGTCGGTCACTTAGTTTTCCGATTTTGTATAGACCTATCTGTTCCGCATGCAGATATTCGCGCTCAAAGTGGGAAGGGGTCGGAAATCGGGCCTAATTCAGCATGTTTTTGCCCTCCCCCATTTTTAAGACAAGTGGGGCAGACCCCCAAATTTTTTGACTGGGACTATAAAATTGAACATACTTCCCGAATTTCGCGGCGATCGGCCGAGAGACGTCGGAGATTGGCGAAAAAAGAAACAGCGCGCAGTAACACAAAGCCTTCCCGAACTATAAGCTTAGTTCCGGGCGGCTTAATAAGCCTAACGATAAAACTAAGATTTGTTGTCCGTGATCTCAGTACGGTGGGTACAAAAAATAGTCCGAGGTGCAACAGATTGGTGGTAGGCCTACGAGTGAGTTTTGAGTCCAGAATGCAGAGAACACAATTTTGATTTCTCTGCGTAGGTCTAATTTTATCATCGCACGTGACACTTCGTCACTTCGATGAATCAGAATCTTCCCGATAACTGTGACATTTGTGTGCATATAAATGACATGGTGTTGTTTGAAGGCGAGACGGACGTGTCGGACCACTTCCATCTGCAGATGGAAGTCTTTCCGAGCACACTCAACCACAACGGAATTCTGTTCTCAGTGGGCTCCAAGCCGAATTTCGAGTACTACGAGTGGAAGACGGCAGCCGTCAACACGCAGTTTATCGTCGTCGAGTTCATCTTCTCCGCGGTCAGTCAGTCCGCTAACAACATCATATAGCTGCAGTTGTAATACCCCCTTTACACGAGGAAGCATACATGAAGCAAACGTGAAGAAACGTTCATGCAAGAGGATGCCCAACGGCCTCGCCCAAGTATATAGGCCTACGTCTGAATTTTTTCCAACTTATCATCAAACTTGCCTTTGGATACTCGGTGGATCAACTGCAACATGGTCGACGGCAACGATGGACGTCATTCAGCTGATACGCAGAGCTGTCGAAGAGTTATTTTTTAATGCATTAACGCACTGCGTTAATTTTTTTAGCGCAATAATTAATGCGTTATTAACACACCCAGGTCCGTCGAGAGGAAGAGTAGGGGTAAGTTATCCCGGGCCCCGCGACGTTTGGGGGCCCCGCCTGTAGAATATGGAAAGTTAGAAACACATTTTGAAACGTATAATTAACAATAACTGACGTCATAGCTAGCATAAAAATCTATTAGCTTGTCGTCGAAATAATTATTTATTTACAGTAGCGATGGAACGGCAACTACAGTTTAGTTACTTGAATTCATTCGTTTGTCAAATAACTGCAGTTTAACGAAATATTGAAATTTTTTTCACACAATTTAGTACATTAACATAAATTTACCTACGTACGCTAATTTTTTAACGTGCGTTAATTTTTTAACGAGCGTTAGGTTATTAACGCATTAACGCGTTAATTAATGCATTAGTTTGACAGCTCTACTATTAAGCCTATTATTCGAACCATCTACTCAAGCCCGGGTCACTAATTGTTTTGACCACAATCCGTTCAAAATTTTTGACAAGTCTAAGGTTAAAGAGATAAGCAGACAAATCTGAAATATATCCTTTAACCCTTGTTCTTGGGCGAAGATAATTGCACGATACCAGACAGTACTCAATTTTGAGGGTTTGTGTATTATCGCAAAAGAAAACGAAAATGATCAGATCGACTGATAAAATGCAGTATATTATATGCTGGTTTATTGCAGTTAGCATTGACGCTGAAATCGCTGGGAACGCAGCACTTGCGTTCAGTCGAGATCTACAAGACTTGGCCAAAGCCGTACAGCATCGACGACGCACGCTGGCACACCGTCAGAGGTAGGCTAAAAATGAAAATAGCCCAGTTCAGTCCACGAATTTCTTTGGCTAATTATTGCATACAATACGGATGGAAACATTATGCGCCGCATTATTTATTGTGTTCAGTGTTTGACTGCTGCACTGTTCACGCTTCAATGCGCACGCCGCTTGGCGTATTCAGACTACGACATTGTGCTTGACATGAACTAATGACATTGTAATGTGCGACAATAAGAAGACCCATCTACAAAAACTTTAACGTCTTCAAAACGGTGCAAAAGTTTTGTACGAGAAATGCAGCAATGATTGAAAAAAAATGTGCTACAGACAGAATAAGTTTCGTACACTGCTACTACTACTACTACTACTACTACTACTACTACTACCGTACTACTAGGCCTACTTATTCTTTTTCAAAATACGTGTCAACTTCAGCATGCTGAAGCTCAGTTTGCGCAAATGGCGCGACATTTATATTTATTCCTGGTTGGTATTTTAAAACGACTTCTGAGGGATCGAGGGATAACAATTAGGTGCATTTTGCATTAAAGTCAGGCTATAAGCAGTAGCTCTATAGTGATGAGAACCGCGCGCAGCCACGTCACTACACTGTGTCTCAAAAAACATCTCCGACATTTTCGACTGTAACTTGAAAACCAATTATCAGATTTTAATAATTATTGGTACAAATATTCTTGATACAATTTGCCATCAAATGACCGTTTAGTTTCTCACCTCACCCAATGTATGCTTCTGCACTACTTAGGGATAGCAGATCAAGTGAAATATGCGTTAAAAGAAACAAAAAACCTGAAAAAACATCTCCAACATTATCGATCGTACCTTAAATAAAAATTAGCAGATTTTAATAATATTTGGCAGAAATATTTCTGACACAACTGGCTATTAAATGTGTTTTAGTTTTTACCTCACCCAACGTCTGCTTCTGCACTACCTCGGGAAAGCAGACCAGACATAATACGTGTTAAAATGAATGGAAAAACGTCAATAAATTCCATTTGTCCTAATTTGTGGGCTTCAACAGTAGGTCTATTACAAGGTTTGACTGTCTTGCAGCAGTGTTTACCAGAGAGAGTTTAGGAATGTTTGTAAAGTTAGAAGTGACTGGTAGAGCCTATATTGGTCTGGAGCAGAACATTATCGATACTGCTGTCAAGTGAATGGAGAAAGTGTCTCCTTGCCTGTGTTCGCCTAATGGGCCAACACTTTAAGCAGTTTTACTCTAGGGAGTTAAAAATGGATAACTGAATGAAATGTCAGCCACAGTGTCAGAAATGTGAAGAAAATGTGTTTTTACGCGTTGTGTTAATTACGCAGTCATATCGCATTGAATAAAAAAGTGATATTTCGCTGGTTGTGCTTTCCCCAGGTAGTGCAGAAACAGACGTTGGGTGAGATGGGAAACTAAATGGTTATTTGATGGCAAGTTGTGTCCGAAATATTTGTATTAAAAATTATCAAAATCTGATAACTGGTTTTCAAGTTACAGTCAAAAATGTCGGGGATGTTTTTTTGAGACACAGTATACTTATGGTCAGCTTGAGCTTGAGTTGTGTGTCGTGTTCGCTATGCAGCCTATCGGGACGGAGGCCGCTGGACGGTGAAGATTGACAACATCACCAAGACGGAAGCGGTCTTCAACAGGACCGACGTCCAGCTGTTCGGAAAGCGAGCGTACATCGGCGGACGACCAGGTCACAAACTCTCATCGCTGCTGATTCTATAAACCTATTATTTTATTTTTTTTTGGTTTAGACCTATATCTGTCCGGCATGGCAATGTTGATGTTATCTGGCGCACGTTTAAAGACTTAAAATCGTTCTCTGATAAATCTGCGGATTGAACGTCAGATATCAACTCTCTTAATTATATAACGTGAATGATGATTCCTGAATCCGATTAAAAATTACAGAACTATTTGCTTGTTTTATTTTTCTATACTTCTAATCAATATATTTTCTACGGCTTACGTTACTTTTTTTGCATCGATTTACGTAAGACCTATACGTTTATGTATACCTGTGTAATATTTTTATTCGTCGCGAAGACAGCGCAGACCAGTTATAAGCAAAAGTTAACTAAAAGTTGTTAACTAATGGTTTAATTAATAACTTTAGTCAAATCAGTAGTTTGATTAAAATAAAATAGTTTAGTTAAAACAATAATTGAATTATTAATTTTTACTTAGTAACGGAATCTCTTAATTTTGAAAAAATAGTTAAATATTTGTACAATTTTTACTTCAAGATATCGCTGGACTGACTGCAATAAACTAAGCGTGGCAAATGTTGCAAAAGTGAATAACACTAAAGATATAAATTAAGACAGTGACTTTTTTATTCTGCTGAAATGTTTAAAATGTTTAATTAATTTTTTTTCTCAATTTGACAGTTTACTTGTAGCCGATATCAGCAGCACAATGTTGCACCATTTTCTCCCCCAGATGTACAAATATTTAACTAATTTTTTTTTTAAATTAAGCTATTTCGTTATTAAGTTGCAATTAAATTACTGTTTTGATTAAACTATTTTATTTTAATCAAACTACTGATTTGACAAAAGTTATTAATTAAACCATTAGTTTCCGACATCTTCACTCGTCCCATTAGCTTGTCGTCGGAATAATTATTTACAGTAGCGATGGAACGCCTATTCGTAAATTAGTTGAAAACGTTCGATTAAAAGTTATTGGTTCAGTTAAAGTTTTATAATGCCACAGTAGTTTCTAACCGATAGTTTAATCAATTTTTAGTTAATATTTAGTTTGAGTTTTATTATTTTATTAGCTAACTTCCCATCACTGACGCAGACGTGACAAAATCTTATATAAACTGAGAAACTACACGTGTTTTATGGCAGCATAATGATAAGACTAATGACAGCAAAACTAATGAAGCTGCTGCTGGTGGTGATGATGATGATATTGCTGATGCTGGTTTGTGTGCATACAGATTACACTGATCACCAGTTCTCAGGCGTGATTCGTCGCCTGCGTGTCAACGGTCGTTCGGTCCAGATGAGTAGCGGCCGTACCATGAACAAGGTCGAGGTGTGGCACTGTTCTGCTGTGGAAGTCAATCGTTTCATCACGTTCCTTAAACAACAGCAGCGCTACGTCCACAACTAGACTCAGACACTTGTTTGTCTGTCCGTCCGTCTGTCTGTCTGTCTGTCTGTCTGTCTAACTGGCCACTGCCGACGCCGCTTCTGACTTTTACAACGACAACAACAAAAATATAACTATAGAAGCGATCAAACATCGCAAGCACGCAAAGTACTGCCACCCAGCCAATTCCACACCACCAAAATATTTATATATTTTTAATATTAATATTAATATTTTTAGTAATTTATATAGCGGACAAAAAGACAGATAGAAAGACAAACAGGCAAAGCTTATAATATTTTCCAGTTATACGCCGTACGTAATAAGATCTGATTCGTATTAGTATAGGCTACAAATCTTATAAAACTTGCTGCATCGTCTTTGCTGAATAGGCGCTATTAAGGTTGTTGTTACTATTATTATTGCTAGATCGTATTTCTAGCACTTTGTCCTAGCGTTTGTACTCTGTAGTGATTGATAACGACTGTTATTCACAGCGCTTCAGACAACGTCGCTGTACGGCCTAGCAAAGAATCGATCTCACATATACGTGCAGTAGGCCTACTCCAATAGGGTGCCGAATAAACGATAATAAATAGACTCATTTAGTTTAATATACTGAGTTTATGTGATGCACACGTCGTTAGCCTAATTCGTCAGTTTAACTAGCACAACGTTTGCCAATTTGCAGGCCTCAGTTTAAATGTTGCGCCTCTCATAGACGGAAGAGAAAGTGAACTGACTGATTGGAAGCTGTTGCCTTTTACGTTATTTTGCGTGTAAAACAACAGCAGCAGCAGCAGATGAAGAACAAGCTTTGATAATACACACAGAGTATATATAGGCCTAGGGCCTAGACAGTACGTCACTGAACAATAATTGACTTCCCACCACTGTTCAGTGGCACTGTGTAACAGTCATGGAACCATTTACTAAAAATGGTGCATATGAATGATAATGACAAAGTTGGGCTCACCGTCAGATTGACCCATAGGCCATAGTATAGCTTTAGACTACAAACGCGAACGAAAAATACCGGATAGATTTAAATGTCAGAGACATTTACTAAATTCCGCTAGTCAGGCGATATGTGGGGCCTAGGACTAAAACATTAGCTGTTATTGTCGAGTGCTACTATAGGCCTATAGGCTTGTATCAAATGAACAGAATACCTGTTAACGTAATTAGCCTACGTGCAAATGTTGCAATTCTCTTTATGCGCTTCAAATTGTCGCATTCGACACAGTGTATCGACACTCTCATAGATCATGTTTTATATCGACATCGACCGTTCACTGAAATCATCCTCTTCCGATAAGCATTTTCGACATGATCTGAGCGTAGGCGGACATTTTTGTCATAACTGCGTCACATTTTGCCGATTTTTTTCAGCGGCATTAAATCTAGCAGAATAAATTTGGAATAAAGTGATCAATAAAAATTCAACATATCAGAAACCATCCCTATGTTAGCACTACAGTATAAAAAATTCGCAAATTAATCTACACAGCAAAGCGTAGAATGTGCATGCGACGATCGTTGTATTGCTATTTTAGTATTTACTGCTACGCCTAAGCGTGAGAGTGTCTGGTCAAGTTATTAAACATGACGACTAACTTTTTAAATCACCCACATTGTGTTCTGCACTTATTTACATCATGATGTGATGTCAGAAAAACCGATTTCTTTCTTTAAACTTCAGCAGACAAACAAAAATGGATATCGCTGACGTGCCCTATGTGTTTTAATTGGTCTTTAGATGCCCGAAGACTTGAGAAATACTCGATTAAAAACTAAGAACAGTCCGTTAAAATCGACATGTGCGTAAAATTGACACTGACACTGTTTTACAAATATTTTGTGCGTTACGAGTTTGTACACTCGCCGGTACGTGTGACGATCCAAACGCCTTTATTGTAACGCACAAAATATTTGTAAACTACAGAAAGCACTCGGAGAGCGCAGGTACCTCCGCCAAGGCAAAGCTATTCGCCAGGTGGCGTCACCATCTTCGCTTTGCCAGCGGCTCCCTTATTCCCCCTTTAACGCAGTGGTAACAAAAATTTCAAAGTAATCCAGAATCCAAGATACCTGCCGGATCACCCCTAAAATTTAATCACTGGTAGTTTATGCCATGCCCGACATTCCCTCAAAATTTCAGCAAGATCCGTCCATAACTTTTTGAGTTATCTTGCTAACACACAAACAAACAAACAAACTCTGGCAAAAACATTACCTCCTTGGCGGAGGTAAACAGTGTCAGTGTCAGTGTCACGCACATGTCGATTTTAACACGCCCTTGCCGTTCTCTCGTCATGATACATCCCTCATTTGCTACTGATAAACAGCACAATCTACACTCTTATATATAGGCCTATAATTTATGTAGGCCTAAGTAGCTTATTACTGACAGTGATAGCCTGCGTGGATCGTCGCTGCACTGCAGCAGGTTGACATTTGACGCAGAGCCATGGCGGCGGTTTGTGAACACAGAACTTCTAGTCGCTGCAGTCTGACTTTGTTCATCACCATCGTCACTGCTATGACCGTCTTGTCAGTGGACAGCACCGCAGCATCGGTCAGTGACAATTGTCTTTATCTATACACAGCACGCGGTGTGCGACGCCATACAGTTTTGGAAATTAAGACGATTGTCTTTTTAAAACTGATATGACATTGAAATTTGGACGTAGGCATGTAAATGGTACCAAAAGCTCATTTAGTGATGGCCTGCCAGTGCCACTATTGTGAACGCAATTTGTAAATTACAGTAAATTAGATACGAATAGGATGGTGCGGAAGTTTCTTTAAAAACTACATTGCCACTTCCGACGACTTGTTTCCCATTACCATTCGCATTTTCCCTTATCATTTTAGTTCTCATTCCCATCAATCCCACGAGATTTCCATAAAACCCATGCGAACGTGGAAATTTCTATCACGGGCACACCTCTATTGGCGATACTGCATGCTATAAGCGACCCTTATTGTCAAACAGCACGTCTGTGGTTGTTTGGGTCTGCTGTCAGCTGTTTGCAGCGCAGCACGACTTGTGCTTTAGGCAACGTCCACGATTCGCGAGCCACGTTGCCTATCATCTCATTTATAATTTTGAATTACACTGAACCTCTTGCCTTTTGTTAAAATTAAGTGATTTTGAAGTGATGTGGGTTAAATTTTGCTGTCATGGTTATTGTTTTTTCATAGCTGCTTGCTATCACCCTCCTAATCCTAAGTATAATCCTCTTGACTTTGTTAATCAGTTGCGTGTTACTATTAAACTTATTATTAGTCAGGAGAAT
>Ga0209367_1002168_pt1 | contig 25587 bp, 21 predicted proteins | sample WorMetLIZISLAND2_FD_187412 | JGI IMG/M metagenome (GOLD analysis project Ga0209367, IMG submission 187412) | Marine gutless worms symbiont microbial communities from Max Planck institute for Marine Microbiology, Germany - Olavius geniculatus... ... | reverse complement strand
GTGTACGTATGTGTCAATCGTATACATTTGTGATCAAATAGCAAATATCCAAATGTATTGATTTCTCAACATAAAATATATACAACATATGTACAGTTAAAAGTTAAAAGTTAATAGAAAAAAGCGATATTATGTACAGCTGAAGTGTAAAAGTTCATAGAAAAGTGTGTCACTGTCACTTTTTCTCGAAGCCCACTCAACGGCGACGATCACAAAAATTGAGCTGCGTTAAGCTTTGCAAAGAATTTCTGCTGAGGCTTAGCGTGAAAAATCTTCCGATGTGCTGTAGGCTTGGGCGGAAATGTCCGGGTATGCAAAAAAGCAGGTGGTAAACGTCCAGGCAGGGGAAAGTTCGGGGAAGGAAACGTCAGGGGGGGAATGTCTGTCTCCCCATATCTCCATAATGGTGCTAGATAGACGCATGGTCACTATGGACCACCCATAGGAAGTCAACCCCCCGGGAGTCGAATGGTCACGTGACTGATGACGTCACGTGACTCAAAAAGGTCAAGGTTGTGGCCCCATTATCTTTGAGGCACCATATCTCTTTAACGGTGTCAGATAGATGCATGCGTTGAGGTATAGCAAGACAAATGGCAATAGCATCATCGACTGTTATTGGAAATTTTTTCCTCTCAGTTCCTAAAATCGGGCAATATTTTATGAACTTTGGGGAGACAATTTCCACTAACGACCTCAACGCCATTCAGTATTAGTATAATATTAAACGGGTCTCAATTAGATGCCGGGTCTCTAATACAAGCCAAAAGGAACAAAAAAGCTCCTAAAAGAATACAAAAGAAAATGATGTGCATGAGGAGTACATCAGATTGGTCACAGTCTAATAATATTTCTTGTTTAATGCTTAGTGTTTTATTCTAGTTGTTATTATTTTTGTTGTTGTCTTTGTAATATTCTGTAGTAATTTGTGTACAATTAAATATTATAAGTAAAATTGTAGAATACACTCAGGGCAAGGTCACATTGCCTGTACAAGAGAAGGCAAGCCTGGTGGATGAGAAAGCTCTGAGTCAGCTTCTTGAAATGGGATTTGATCGCAAGAAAGCCACAAAGGCTTTGCTCGTTAACAGGTAATAAGCGAAAAGTTTATATGACACTAGTCATGTATTAATAGCTTGGTGATTTAAGACTACATTAACTCATTTCTGTTGGCTTATTTTGCTGTAGTTTGTCAGCACTGAACTTACTGTTGATGTTTTTTTATGTTCCATATGAAACATTGTTTGGACTGACAGCTAGTTTTGTGTTTGGATTAGAGCTGTCAAGTTAACTTTTTAATTAATGCATTAATGCGTTAATAAATTAACTCGCATTAAAAAAATTAATGCACATATGTAAATTTATGTTAATTTACTAAATTCTGTGAAGCAAAAGTTTCAATATTCCGTTAAACTGCGGTTATTTGACAATCGCATGACTTCAAGTAACTAAACTGTAGTTGCTGTTCCATCACTACTGTAAATAAATAATTATTCTGACGACAGGCGAATAAATTTTTATGCTAGCTATGATGCCAGTTATTGTAGTGATTATACATTTAAAATGTTTCTTACTTTCTATATTCTACAGGTGGGGTCCTCGAAATGTCATTGGGCCCGGGTTAACTTACCCCCTCTTTACTCTTCCTGTCGATGGGCCTGGGTGTATTGCATTAATTAATGCATTAAAAAATTAATGCTTTGACAGCTCTAGTTTGGATTTTTATGCAACCCTTTTACTTACTTGTTTTGCCTCTCTGTCCATGCATCGGTCTGTCAGTCACATACAGGCACCTAATTTGAAAACGAAATGGTGTGGAAAGACCAAAGTTTATGTTAAGTTTCCCCTTCATAGATCTAACCCCTATGCCAGTTTTTACTTTTAAAGGTGAACCAGTATGCTACCAGATGTCAAAAACCTAAAAACATGACTTGTATGGTGGCCTAGATTGTTAGGTGTGTTACGATGCTAGGCAATGTACAGATATACTTTCACTTGAAGATCAAACCGAGTAAGTGCTAGGCGAATGGCCACATTTTTTGTCAACATTGGCTCTTTTTTATGTGTATTTGTACACAATAGTAATGCCAATGATGTGTTGCAGGATGTCACACATGCGTGCCATTCAATGGCTCTGTGACAGTGCTGATGAGAATAATGATAAGGATGAACATGATGATGCTGATGATAATGATAATGTTAAGCTGCCCGGCACAACTGACACCAGTTCTTCATCTTCACCTTCTGATGATGCCAGCTCTCCCATTGCTCTGGTCCGTTGTGTTTTGCTGTGTAATATTTCTGTTAATTGTCTGGAAGTTGTCAACTGTTAGTTTAATACTCATCAATGCTAATTTATCAGAGATGCATTTCATGCATTGATTCACTAACAGTAATGATATGCAATTATGCATCAAGTGAAATCGTCATCATTTTGTGGTCATTTTTGCTCTGTTGGCTTGCATTGGTCGATATTGCATACTGTGCATGTATTGCCCCCTGTCTTCTAATAGACAGCATTCTGAGATTAATGACTGTCTGGAGAATAACAGGGAAGATTATTAGAACTGCCATTAATGCAAAATATGCACAATTATAATTGGCAGTTTTTACAGTTTTAGGTGTAGGTCGTTTTTTGTGTTTTGTGTTTCATAAAGGTTAAACTTTCTGTAAAGGTTAAACTTTTTTTGTTATTATATGTCTGTGCAATTTTGCCTGCAAAGGCCATCCCCGAAATGACCTATACTGTGTCGAGCGGGATGTTAAAACCTACTCACTCACTCACTGTGGATGTATGGTTAATGTTAAATGAATTTACAGTAGTTTATTTGCACTCTTGTTTGTAGTTTTATTTTGAAGTGCACTAGAATTTAATTAACTGCGCATATTTGTTGTTATTTCAGAGCAGTGACTGCATTCAGCGTGAAATGCGGGAGCTGAGTAAGCTGCCAGCGAGTGTCAAAGTGCAGCGAATGCTTGGTGCTTTCAAGCAATATAAACGTCATGTCTTTAAGCCTGATGCTGGTGTGAGTGAGCTTAGGACTCGTTATTCACTGATGTGAATCAGTGGTGTCATGGTCGGGGGTCAGAGGGGCAATACCCGTGCTAAATTTTGGGCTGCCAGAAAATTGTAGAAAATTTTTGGTCTGAAAATCATCGTACAAAAATGCAAAATAGCTGAAAACCCCCATTTTGGGGAAATTTAGAGGCAAAATCGAAATTCTGAGCACCAGTAATCTCTGTTGAATTGCAGCTTCTGTTCCAGCCTACTTTATTAACTCGTGAGGCCACTGATGTAAGTAAGACCAAAATTTGGTGACAAAAAATGAAGATCATCGTTTTCGGTTTTGAGGCAAGAACTTAAGTCTCGAGGATACATGTTTGGTGATTTTAGCCAATTCTGTTAATTTATCTCTTTACTTCCATTATGTCATTTTTTCAAATCAGTTACAAGTGATTTGTGCAATGTGTGTTGAATTATACTGCAAATAGTAGTAATTAGGTAAGTAACTAAGTAAGTAAATTTGTATTGCACACAATGTCAGTGGGAAAACATGCTGACTCTGAATCCTTATAGTGACTGTTTGGTCATTTTGATGCCTCACCATGATGCCGCCGAGCCAATCACAAACTGTCAGCTGAATTTATCCGTTCCAGTGCAAAATTTGCCATGCGTCAGTGAATGGTGACAGTGTGACCTGAGCTTGGCACACTGTGACTTTGATTGACTACTGGTTAAGCCCAAATTCCATTACGCCAACTTTCACCGAAACTTCCCTGCGGGGAAAGTCGTGGACACAAGTCATGAAAGTCGCAGACACAAACTGTCTTGACATGTCGAGGTGTTTTTGACAAAGTTCGTGACAAGTCCGGGACAAATGTGTTTGTGTCGTTCTAATGGACTTTAGTTCGTTACAATGCACGGGCAAAGTTGGCGACAAAGTCCGAGGAAACAAATCATGAAAGTTCGCGACACAAATCATGAAAGTCGGTGACATGATTTGTGTCACGGACTTTCATAATTTGTGTTCACGACTTTCCCCGCGGTTAAGTTTTGGTGAAAGTTGCAAAGTCAGCGTAACAGAATTTGGGCTTTAACAAGTATGCTTAACTTCTTTGCTGTCTGTTATAGGCACTGCAAGTCTGCTGCTGATGATGATGATGATTTGATGTACCGTAGGCTTTACAGAGTCTGCTGGAGATGGGTTTTAGTGAACCGTTGGCTGTCGATGCTCTGAGAATGTACAACAATTCCAAAGATGAAGCAGTATGCTCCGATTGCTTCATAATAAATTTTCCTTTTTAAATTCATGTGTACAACTGTACATTATGTTTATTGTCTTTGTGCTTCACTGGCATCTTGTAAACCTTGTATTGATTTGCCAATTTTTCAGCACCAAAATAAAAGGCATTACCATTTTGAGCTGCATATGTTTACACCAAAGCAGCATTTGGCTCAGTCAACTGAGAAAAATTGTGGCATTTCATGTTAAAATCTGTCTGGAGCCTTCTCTGACTTATGAGACTACTACATGAAAATAAACAAAATTACTTGAAAACCGTCGGTATTACATTGTTACTAGAGTTCAGGAAAGACTCTGCCTTCTGGCAATATATAATTTGTGAGGATATAGGTGAGGATTCTGCTCCGGTGTACTAAGTTATTTCTTCAATATGATGCCATTAGGTCTTGTTTTAGTTGGATGTTTTTTGGCTTTATGGGAACTGTGAGCTCAGACAGTTGGTTTTACCATAGCTTAATAGCATTTATTTTTTTTAAAAAAAGCCCTATGTAACTTTACGGATAATTTTTTTAGAAATGTTCAACAGTTGCAGCATTGCTTTTTACAATTTTTACATTCAGTTTTGCTGTCTGTTTTTTATTGTAGTTTAATGTACTTCGTAGTACTTGTTAGTTTTGTTTGTTTTATCTAATGACATTCTATTAATAAAATGTCATTGGTGTTGTCAGTTGCTGTTAATGGTTTGTTGTCTGCTAATGTGTGGATGTGCATAGTGTGACTGGCTGCTAAGTAATCATGATGCAGACTCTGCTCTGTCTGCTGATGACTTGCCAGTTATTGGTGAAGGGCTTGACACAAGTTCGCCCATCTACCGAGCAATCATGTCCAGCGACATCGTGCGACTTTCACTCTCCAATCACAAGACTCTGACAGGTTGGCAGAACATCACAGTGTCGAGTATAACCGCAAGTAGTTATCTGGCTAAGTCTGGCAGTTAATTCCAGACCCACACTATTTACTAACCTTGACGCAACAGTGCATTATAAACTTTCTTGTGCCTCTGCATACTATGAATTTATTGCGTATTTTGTTGTTGTATTATGTATCATGTATAGTCATTGTTCAGACCAACAGGCATTACCACATGGCAGCCCTGTCTGGAGGAGTAATTTTATGAGCCAGTTATAAGAGTTTATGAGAGGATATTTATGTATGCTTTATTGATTACGAAAAAGCGTCTGATAATGTTAGACATGCACAGTTGTTCCAGGACTTGGCAGAAACAGGATTGGATTTACGTTTATTATCGGAGCTGTATTGGAAACAGTCAGCAACTATCAGGATTGAAGGAAATTTTGGCAGAAGTATTACGATGCTGAAAGGTGCAAGACAAGGATGTGTTACATCACCAGACTTTTTCAACTTATATGCAGACAAGATCTTATCTCACCTAGAGGATCGCGAAGGAATTTCTGTTGGTGGAAGAAATCTAAATAACCTGCGTTATGCGGATGACACGACGTTGATGGCAGATTCAGAAAGCAAACTACAGAAGTTGTTGGATGTGTTGGTGCAAGAAAATGGCAACAGAGGGTTAAAGGTGAATATTAAGAAAAGTATGGTGATCTCCCCAGGGCAAAAGTCCCACCGAAGTGCTCGATCTTCGTTAATAGAAAAGAGGTCCAGCAAGTCAACTCTTTTTCGTATCTGGGCATTCTTATTACAAGTGATGGCAAAAGTGAATACGACAAAGAAGTGGAAAAGCAAATACAGTCTTTGGTAATATGAAGAATGTGCTTCTCAGTCACAGAGTCAACTTTAACACAAGACTATGAGTTCTGCAGTGTTATGTCTGGTTGGTTTTGTTGTATGGGTATGAAACATGGACAATTTCGAAAGTGATGAATGACAGGTTGATGGCCACAGAAGTTTGGTTCTTGTGAAGGATGCTAAAGATATCATGGACAGGGAATAAAAATAAAGAGGAAGTATTTAAAGAGGCACACTAATGAAAAGAATACGTCAATGGCAGCTAGCTTTCCTGGGGCACGTGTTGAGAAGACATGGTCTGGAGAACTTGGTGGTGACGGGAAGGATAGATGGGAGGAGAGCGAGGGGCGTCAGAGACTGAAGTATCTGGACAGCTTATGAGAATCGTGGAAGAACAAAGTCAGCTCAACAGAGCTCATCAGCGCTTCAGAGGATCGATTGCTTTGGCAGGCAGCGCATGGTCGCCAACGTCGTTGACGATGGCACGGCAACATGACATGACATGACATAAGAGTTTGATGTTGTTTGCCAAACATTATGATGATGCGTTTAAATTTTGCAAAGTTATTATCGAAACTGTAGCCTCTGAGTTTATTCTAAGCTGTGTGCTGCATGTGTGTGACAGCATTGCTGCATATCCTTGAAAACCCAAACTTTCTACAGCAATGGCTTCGTGACACCGACTTGAACCCTCTGCTCGTCCACATCTCACGCATTTACCATGCCGAGAAATACGGACAGTAGTTCACAGGATTAAGTTTGCAGGATTATGCTGAGCTCTCTTTGCTTCCCCTCATTGAGACTTTCTTGTGACTGATTTTTAGTTCTGTTTTATTTGTTTTCTAGTCATCGGCTGTGATTTTAGTTAGGTTTCTATCTATAAACTTAAATTAACTACTGGTATCTTTGTGTCAGTAATTGTTCTGTGTTTGATTGATCTGTTGATTTGTGATGGATTGATATTAACTAATTCTGTAAATATAAATCTTGTTAATTCAATGTGTTGTTTCAGAAATTAATTTTGATTGATCATTAATTAATTTTGATTGATCATTTGTTGCCATTGAATATTTAATCCATTACATTTACGTCAGTGCATCTCGGTTTATTACGTCTTCACGAACACTAGGTCATAGTGTCATTTTGGCATTAAAATAAATCATTTATGTACATTAGTTCCCCAGAAGCTGAAACACTGTAAGTGAATCCTTAAATTCAGTGCAATGATAGTTTTTTTGGCAATTCTGTTATTTTGTATTATTTGCACTATTACTCATTAGCCGGTATGTAATACAATTTGTTTAATTCAGATGACAAGGTCGATGAATGGAAGAAAATAATACAGACAGAGGCATACAGACTCTAACAACGTTTACAAAGTACCGGTATGATGAAGACCTCTGTGGAATGAACCACATTACTCAAAATCTTTGTGATGGCTGGTGTAGTGTACGATTTACAATACCGGTAGTAATAATTCACCATACACACCCACGCTGAATTAGACTGTTTTATATCAAATGATGCTCTTATTTATTAAGTAATGTTACCACAACGTTGACTCCAGTGAGGCAAATGATAAAATTTAAGTTATGCTTTTATTCAGTCTTCCTATCATCCAAAACTGTTATTCTTTGTTGTTCATCAATGTTGTTCATCAACGATCATCTAACACTGTCTTAACTCCAGTTACATTTGCATTGCTGTAATTACATCATGCCTAGTGCTTGCGATGGTGCACGTGGAAAACTGGCGAAGTTACAAAACCATGAACACACAGATTTTTTTTCTCTGGCAGAAAAAAATGTCCAGTAATATCTAACATCAGCAGACTTAAAATAAATTACTACAATTGCGAGAGCAGTCAGTGTGTAACGTCATTGTCATAACGTGGTCTAAATAAAAAAAACATTTTCAGGAATATGTTAGTGAAGTGTCTTTCAACAATGAAACAGGAAAGTTTTTAAATGCTTCCCAAAGACCGAAAGTGTTGTTGCAGAGGTAGTGTCTAATGAAAGTTCGTTCCATACAGTGGCGTAGTGGGTTGAAAAATGTAGGCGGTGCTGCAGGAAGTTGCAATTTTCCGACACAGCTGCATATTTACTGCAGAGAAGATGTGGGTGCTGAAATTTTCAATTTTGCTCATAAATTATCACAAAGTGGGGTTTTAAAGCTTCAAATGTTGCATTTTGTGGATGACAAATTTCCGACAGCCCAAAATGTAGGGGCTTCCCTCTTCCTCCCCTGGCCATGACGCCACTGCGTAAGTTGGCACCGTAGACGTGTACTACTCGTGTAGGCCTACGTTGTACTATTGCCAGCTGTTGGCTAAGATCGGATGAGGAACTCGTCAGTCACGAGTGCGTTGAACTCTGAGTGATTTCGAACTGTCTCGCCGGGTTACTACTAGCCAGTGTGGTCGCTAGCGTGACGTCATCGGTGACGTCACTGGCGCTTTTGGGTGACGTCGTCTGAACGTCGTCGAGCGAAGACTTTGTCACGAGGTGGTCGAAGTTGAACACGTTGCGACTGAGCTGACGCTGCGGCGTCGTTGACGCGAGTCCAGGGCGGGGTGAACTTGCAGTCTTACAGCTGCCACGACGAGTCATACCGAAGATCGCCGAATCGTCGTCTGAATCTGCGTCATGCGCTCTCTCTGGCTCGCACTGCTGCTCGGCCGCGCTCTCGCTGATACACGCCAGCTTGGAGCGCGGACTGAGCTGCGAGGCCAGACGTCGAGTCCTTGGAGATAGTGGACCGGCGCCGACGCCAGACAACTGTCCAGCTGCCTGGAACGTGTCCAGGGGTTCCAGAGCCTCGGCCTTGCTAGCCGTCACCGCCTTGTCCACAAGTACGACTCGCTGCGGTGACGTGGCTCGCTCAACCTGCACAGTGATGGGCAGCTAACTAAAAATTAATTAAACGATGACCAAGTTTTAGCTACAAATTTAGAAAAACTGAGCGGCTTAAAACTGAACTGTTTGCTTAGCCTGCCGCTAACGCACCTAGAACAGCCTGGACAGGTCAGCGCCAACACAGCGCTTCTGATTCACAATGAAAACGTGACAACGACGCTATATCAAATCAGTTTTTACATCACATTACATTTTGAAAACCTAGCTAGCAGCTACTTTGGCAATATAGTTAACTATACCTAAAATAATTTTTAATTAAACTTCCATTTAGCCTAATTTGCAACTATTTTGGTATAAATTGGTGCAACATTGTCGACAATTTATGCTGTTGATATTGGCCAAAGTAAACTCAATTTAATAAGAATTTAACTATCTTTAACACTTGAAAAGTAAAATAGCCTGCATAAATAAAGAAGTCGTTGTGTAAATTTATGAATTCATTTCTATTCACCCTTGCAACAGTTGCTATCCTCCAGGCCCGTCGAGAGCCACAGCGGGGCCAGGGTAAACATTCTCGCGAGGGCCTCCTGGGGAGAAAATTTTAAAAAAATTTCTAAAATGGCGCATTCTGATGTACTTTATATTTTTAGCGACAGCGGGCTCCCCAAACGTCGCGGAGCCAGAGTAACTTAACCCGCCCAACCCGAGCTGTAAAATTCATCATCAAACTGCTGTTTTAACTAAACTATTTCACCTCAAACAAACCATTGATTTGACTGAAATAAGTACATTAGACTATAATAGCTAACGTCTTTTTAGCAAACTTTTGCCCATCGCTGTTAACCTTCAGTGACGAGACTGTCGACGTGCCGCGACTGACAGAGACAACACGCCGGCTGACGGTCGACGCTAAGTAGGCACTAGCAACGTCTCGTGGCATCGACGTCTGTTTGTCTGCGGTCGACTGCGAGTCTGTCGCCGTGCCGCGGTTTATCAGATGTGTGCGTGTTGTCGAAGTTTCCTTGTCGAAGGTCGTCGGCTTGGTCAGAGTCGATACGTCGCCGGTCGTGACCACGGACTGTCCAACGCCGACGTCCACCAGGTCAGCCGTCCCTGACATCTGCGTGCACAACAGACCGCATCGTCATCAGTCATCATATTTATTATCGAAAATACTGTTAACACAACAGAATTCGACCAACTGCATTCAGTTTAGTCAGAATGCTGCTGGAGAATGCTTTCCCGCTGCGTAAAGCGGAAAAGGAGAGAGAACACGGCCGTGAGAATTTTGCAGCGGTGTAGAACAGAGCATGAGCAAATTCATAATACAATAGGCTTATAAGTTGTTAATACACCGTGTGTATCGGCTGACGCAGGCGATACCCATTATGAATTATCATTGTCGACTTTTTCTTTTCACAAGGTACTGCAGCAACAGTTATTAAGATGAGATAAGCAAAACGACGGTCATTTACGTCACGTTTTTTCCTGTTGTCACACGCCAAAGATTATTAAAATTGGCCAATGTTTCATGGAGTTATTTCACAAAATAACGCTAACACGGTTTTTCGATACACGATGTACATTGTACAGCCTATAATTTATTAGGGTTTATTAGAAATTAGAGGATACCAATAATGTAGTCTTGGTATTCAAGGCACCTCAAGGACAAAAAATAAAGTCTTGGTCTTCTCCGTCTTGAGTGGAACAGTGGAACAGTCTACCGTTTGTCACCTTATCGTCGTCACTGTCGACTTTTAAGCGTCATTTGAAGACGTACTTGTTCGCAACATCCTACTAGTGACGCTCATTCTAGTTCTTCTAGTTTTCTGTTTGCCGAACATGTCGACTCTTGTGTAATTATGTTACGTGTCCTTGAAGTCTCCTTAGACTTGGTACGGTAATAATTTTCGTGCATAATAATAATAAAAAAATAAAAGTATTGTTTACATCACCGTTAAGTACCTTGATCGTGGCACTCGACGCGTGTCGATGTGCTTGATGGTCTGACATGTCAGTAGCAGCATCGTGTGTCGGGGGCAGCCTGCACGACGACGACGTCATGCACTGAACTGCGTCCACGACGTCACGCAGCAGCCGAGCTGTCAAACCGGACGAGAAGTGTGACGCCGACAGCACGTCAGCCGTTCGCGCTAGCTCTGGCAACATCGCCGCTAGACGTACTGCCGCTGACCGATCCGATATCGCTGCAGAGTCAACGTCGTCGGTCCTCGACTTCGAACAACCTAGCGTCTGTGAAAGACCGGAGGTAGAAGCCTGCAGTAGAGGTGTAATCGGTGACTGTGCAGACTCGAAACTGTCGTCAATGTTATAGCCATTTTGAGGCGTCTGGAACGCTGATTTTTGGTACTCAGAACCTGAGAGGTCTGAAACGCTGTAGGCTTGAGATAGCTGCAGAGATGTTACTGGCGGATCCGTGGACACGTAACTGTCGTCAACTTCAGTGTAGCTTCGAGGCAGCTCTAACGCCGTAACGGAACACTTGGAATCCCTGGTCGTCTGCCTCGAGTTTCTATCAATGTCACCTGTTAACTTGGTCAAACTCGAATTGTCATCGTAAGGGCGCTGTTCAGCGTGTGGTGAAATGGTCAGGTCGTCGACGGTCAATGTGGACTTGTCGGTTGTCATACACCTGTGTGGTTGATGGTCACGTGTGTCTAGCTGTTCAGTGCTTGTTTCACGTGAGATCTGTAGCGGCGGTTCGGTGCTTGTAGAACGATGGCATACGTCAGGCGACGGTTCAGTGCTTGTTTGGACTGATGACGTCGATAGGTTGGTGTAAGTGGACTGATCATAGGTCGTCATCTTGTCGGTGACCGTCGACGTACTGACGATTGTCACGGCTGGTGTCGACGTCGACGCGTCAGCCACCGAAGTCACAGTTAAAGTCTCCGCGTCGCGGAGCGACGTCATTCCTTTTGTCGTTGACGTCGAAGCGTCACTGTGTGAAGTCACTGGCTCAGTTAACGTCATGGCGTCACACAGCGAAGTCACGGGCGTTAACGTCTCAGCGTCATTGCATAAAGTCTTAGGTTCAGTCAAAGTCTCGGCGTCTGCTGTTTGACGTCTGGTTGATGCAGTCGTCGGATGTTGCTCGTTGCTGTGCCTTGTCCCTGACGCTGCGACGCCGCCGCTCGCTTCACATCGAGTAACACTCGCCGTCAACGACTGCACATCGTCTGCCAGGGTCTGGACGCCCATATCCATCAACCTCATTTTGACCGACTCACTGCTGCTGCTGTTGAAGTCGACACTTGGAACAGTCACGGCGTGAACGCGCTGTCGAGCTAAACTCTGCGCGTCATCACGTGAATCATCCGCGTCGTCATCGTCGTCGTCGTCGTCGGCGACTAGTCGTCCGACGCGCAGACCGAGAGCTGAGTTCACTCCGTACGCTTCAAAGCGCACCTGTTGCCGCCGCGTCGTGGACCAGTCAGCGGCGTTGGCTGGCTGTGACGTCATAAGTGACGTCATCATGGCGTCGACGGTGCGTCGTCTTTGTAGCAGAAATGCGGCCGGTCCTCCGGCGTCAGTGACGGCGGCAGTGATCAACCTCTGTGCGCCGTCGCACGCGTCCTCCAGTCGACGCACGTGCTCCGACAACCACCTCTTCCCGCCGCCGTCAGTCTTTGACGCGTCAGCTGAACTAGTGCACTTGTGGCGTAGAGCGGCTACTAGCTGGCGCTCCTGTTTGCGTATGAAACTCACCGCCTCCGTAGCCGCTTCGTGTATTTCGTCCTCTACCTGCAATCGCACATTGAAACCACGTAAAAGTTAAAAAATTAAAGGTTAAGGCTGGTGTACAGTTCTTTATGAATAATCCATCGTCGAGCTACGCAGCGTCATCAGCGTATGAGATCACACAGTGAACGCGCCCCGCTGTAATCCAAGCCATGCAGACAGACCGGTACTCTATTTAGGGGCTTATTTATCCTGGAGTGATGGAAGGTGAGTTGACCTTGGTCTTGGATATAATTATAACCAGATACTTTACCTGTCCGCAGACAGTCACCCGTCTAAGTGGTAACCACTTGATAGTGGCCCGACCGGGAGTCGAACCCACGACCTCTCTGGTGGCTGTTAGATGTTGGCTGTTGGCTTTCGGCACGGCTTCCGACTTCGGACTTTCGGCGTTCGGCTGTTGGCTGTAGCAGCAGCAGCTGGCTGATGGCTGTTGGCTGTTAGCTGTTGGCTATCAACTTTTGCATTACGTCTTCAGGCTTTCGGTTTTTTCCCGGTTTTCAGCCTCCGGATTTCAGCTTTCCGCTTCCAGCTTCCATCTTTTGGCTTCCGGCTTTGGGTTTTTGGCTTCCGTTTTTTCGACTTTCGGCCTCTGGCTTTCGGCTTCCATCCAGCTTCCAGCTGTTGGCTGTTGGCTTTCGGTTTTCGGCTTCCGGTTTCCGGTCTTCCGCCTCCGGATTTTGGTTTTCGGATTTCGGCTTTTGGCTTTCCGCTTCCAGCTTCCGGCTTCTGGCTTCCGGCTTTTGGCTGTCAACTGGCTGTAGCAGCAGCCGCAGCAGCAAGTCTTTAAAACTGCGACACAAACAAGCAAAAATATCGCGACTGCCACCAAGCATTAAATGCGACTTAAACTGCCCCGGATGAGTGAGGAACATTGATGTAGGTAAATTACTGGTATAGTGATAAGAAGGTGAACCTTGCGAACAAGTTGATCAAACTTGACGATAGCGTCTAGGCGAGCTCGTGCGTCGTCCAAGCGCTGCCTGCACTGAGACAGCAGCGCGGTGAGCGGTGCATAATGCAGTGCTACCGCCTCATGGAAAGACAGCACGTCATGGTGCTGTGGGTCGCAGTGCGGCTGACCGTGGTACGTACACAGCACACAAACGCAGACGTCACACGTGTCGCAGTAATAACGCACCAGCTCGCCGGCGTGGTGTGAACACTCGAGTGAAGTCTGCAGGTCTGCGTCGTCCAGATCTAACAGCGAGTGACTGCTGGTTACCTATTATGCACAGGTGCACGGTCTATTGCATAGATGTGATAAACGTCCAAAAAATTATAGTAAACGTTAATAAACGCCTTTATTAGGAAAAAGATTGTAAACGTCTGTAAACAAAAAGTAAACGTACACAGAGCGTAAGTTTGAATACTAGGCCTACTATTTGGATAATTCCAAATTCCAACAAAAGTTTTTTCATTGTCAAAGAATGTCTTACTCCAGTTTTGTGACAACCGTTTTACAAAAGTACCCAGAATTCACTCACTTTAATCTTATAGCTGCGTGAAAACTAAGTTGAGTTGTCCTGTCCACTAAATATATTCGTCGCTGTCATAATTTTGCTTCGTTTCGCTCATGTGATTTTTATTGAGATAAACGTTGACAAAATAATAAACGCGTTTACAAAGATTTTTTGTAAACCTTGTAAACGTTTATCACATCTATGGTCTATTGCATGGGGACAATTCACTAGTCCAAAGAAGCACTGGTCCGAACAGCGTGAGAGCTAGGCTTATAAGAATTGGATTAAAGTCACGGTTAGTGTTAGGTTTAAGAATAATGACAAATCGCATCTTCTGCTTTGACAGGCCTTAAATATAGCGGCCCCTGACTATGGTAGACCGAGTTATAGCCAATTTTGGACTACAGTAGTGCCCCTTCGGACTAGCGACCCTGCTGCATTGCTCCTTTTTGCTCAGCCTAGCCATACCTTGGGGGTATAGGCACAATGAGTATCAGCAAAAGGTGGGACGTAAGCAGGCACACCACTCGACACACCACTAGCCCGGTGTCCGTGATCTGGCAGTGTAAACTGGTGTCTGGCTGAGCCTCTGAGGGCTAACGACACAGAGATCAGCTCCGCCCTATAAATCTTATGGCTCGGGAAGGACTTTTTCTCTTTTACGTTATTAATGACCCTAATTATTAGTTGATTCAGCTAACTGATACTGAGTGATAAGTAAGTAAGTCAAACGCAAATATACATGGTGATGCATAATTACAGAAACCTTTGGTTTTTATTGAATAACTCCGTGAAACATTGGCCAATTTTGATAATTTTTGGCATGCAACATTGCGAAGAAACATGACGTAAATGACTGTAGTTTAGTTCACCTCACCTCAATACTGTCGCTACACTACCTTGTGAAATGCAGAAGTCGTAGTTTGGCCATTTACAACAATACTTCATACTGAGTAACAATGCGTCGGCTCAGAAATGATTAACTGAATAGTGACAAACGCGAGTAACAGTTCTTATATCGCAAAAAATCACACGTGTCACATCACATTATCTGTATTACAGCATGTGTTCAAAATGTCTTTCTGCAGCACGAACGCAAGTGGTACTCGTTGACGCCACTCACCAACAGCATGTTCAATAACGCGCGACCCAGAGCAGCTCACTCACTGTTGCATAATTTCAGTTCGCCAACATACGATATTAAAATGAATATAATAATTGTTATATACTTAATAAATTTTCAAAATGATTTTGTGGTCTCAATGATTTTCTGAGCCTACGCATGCGCTACAGAGTATGAATTCATTGTTGTAAATGGCCAAACTACGACTTCTGCATTTCACAAAGTAGTGTAGCGATAGTATTAAGCTGCGGTGGGCTAAACTACAGTCATTTACGTCAAGTTTCTTCGTCATGTTGCGTGTCACAAATTATCAAAATTGGCCAATGTTTCACGGAGTTATTCAACAAAAACCAAGGGTTTACGTAATTATGAATCACCGTGCATATGACACACAATGTTGAAAATAATCTCTATTGTATGTTGGAATAAAACAACATTACGTTTATTTTCTGTAGACTAGCTAATACCGAAATTACGTTAAGGCTAGCAAGATTTATGGCAAATACTAAAACTGTAGTTGTATACAAAATTGAGCCTATCGATACGCGTGCTTACGTTAGTTCGTCGGTGAAGGCGCGCGCAGTGTGAACACATCATCTTGCTGCATTCGACACACTTGACGTGCGCGGACCGGTGACGTGGTCGAGCACCGCCGCTCGTGGTGCTTGACTTAGGACCACAAATCTGACAAGTACTGCCCGCGGTAGCGTCATCATCAGGCGTGCCATTTGGTTTGCGTCGCTGGATGACGTCGTAGAGCTGAGTAATGACGGGGTCGTCGGGTAGTCGACAGACACCGCCAGGAGGCAGCGTGCAACTCTCGTAGCACACAGGACACGTGACCCGCCGCGCACCTGTGCATCCGACGCACCACATCTTCGCTGTGATGTGGCCGAACTGCTTTGCTCAGTTCACGAGCAATTCGATTTTCATAGGTTGTAAGTACATTCACAGACAGCGCAAGCAAGCAATTTCAATAAAGCCTACGGTACTGTTATCAACACGATACTTCACTGGCAAGCTTGCAGTCATATCCAGCTATACGCCTACAAACTGTCGTCATGACGTCACTTCCATCGTCAGCAGCACTTCGCCGGCGCTGGACTATTGCGACAGAAATGAACTAAACTGAAATAAAATGACGCAATTCTGCTCTTGAAGTGCAAGCTGCGGTTTTCAGTTAAGTTCATGTCAGCTCATTTTATTTCTGTCGCTTCGAACACACCTCTACACTCGCATAATACACTCTAAACTGTGATGAAAAGCACACACAAACCACTACAGTCATTGTGTAAGTGGTCAAGTGGATACTCGACTGACCTGCTGCTGCGGCAGAGTGTGTGTTGCGGCGACTGATGAATGACGTGCGTCTACTCGTCGTCAACAGTCGCACGCCATCATCATCATCATCATCATCATCAGACAATTCGGACGAGTCTTGAAGTTTTTCCAGACAGACCTCGCAGAACGCGTGTCGACAGCTGAGTGTCTTGGCGTGACGCAGAGACTCGAGGCAGATGCGACAAACCAGCAGCTCCGAACAGATGTCGTCGATTAGTGACGACGACGATGACGTCATTGTGTACACCTGTCATCAAATACTCCGCGCATACAGCTGTATAGACAGCAACAGTGTATACACTGTATTAATAAACGAAATATAGTCAAAAGAAGCATACAATATATACAGGAAATAGGGGCCTACATCGTCGGATTGGTATAGCCTCTGGCATCATGGGCAAATTGTCCAATGTGTGGCAGCAGTCCAGACTCAGCCTGGCAACCAAGTTGAGAGTTTACAACTTACTTGTCCTGTCTGTTCTCCAGTACGGATGTGAAACGTGGATTATACTGAAATCTGACGAACGGAAAATTGAAGCATTCCACATGTTATGCCAGCGACGCATCCTCAGAATTCGCTGCCCATCGTGTAACCAATGCTGAAGTGGCCAGTCAGACGGAGCAGGAAGATCTCACCAGTCACATTCGTAGACGGCGTGCGGCGGTCTTTGGACACGTCCGTCGACTACCTGAGGGGGCACCAGGTCAGATGGCTATGCGACTGGCAGTCGACGCGCGAGCTGGAGGCCGTCCCGACAGCAACCCACATTGGAAGCGACGACCAGGACGACCGAGACACACCTGGGTCCGACAAATGGAGATCGACACCGGTACCTCCGCTGATGTTGCATGGGACATTGCCGTCGACCGCTGCAGTTGGACGGCGCTACGACCCCAGCTGGTCAAGCGTGACTGATGATAATAATGATGATGACTCTGTTAAAGTTTAGTTTCTATTGCAAATCAACCAAACAACGAATTAAAATTGCCTTAGCTATTTGAAGGTTAGTAGTACAGTAAGCATGTTTGTATGATGGTTTTAGGGTAAGATATTCTGCAGACCCCGGTTCTAAGACGTCCGGCAAAAGGTCAAAGGTGATGAAGAAGCAGACAGACAGACAGACAGACAGACCGTGGCAATGAATCATACACGAGCAAGAAACGACTAGAAAAGTGTCAGCGCAAGAGATGGCTACATAGGCCTAGATGTTTCATCAATAACACGGCGGACTGAGAGGAGCGATATACTTTACAGTAGCTGGCAGGTGTGCTTAGCTGATCTCTAGTTTACAGTCTATCTGTACAGTCACGCAGTCAACAACTGACGGCAGAGGCAGAAACGAATACACTGCAGACAAGAAGTCCAGCTGTCGCTCGAAAAGGCCCACCGTACCGCCTGTCTGAAGGTCAGCGTCCGACTTCCGGTCGCGGAGAGAAAGTGATTTTCCAGAGTTGACTACAGATTTTACGCACGGTCTGGTGGCGCTGATATCCAACGCTGAAATCAACGCTAGAATATCATGCGGTAACTTGGCGCACGTGGGTGATGGATGCAGGCAGAAACTTTGCATTCTAAATTGCGGCCAAACCGCAGCAGATAACATGGTTACTATTGACAGGTTACTACTAACAGCCTATAAAACTCGTCATCGCCCTATCCAACGGTATCTTCGTCGACCTCCTAAGACGTACCGTTTAACCACAATACATGCGTTACAGAAACGACAGCCAAAAACTAAAACTTACCCGTGTGTGTCCAATTATAGACTTAGAAAGTTTTCTACACCCCTTTCCTCTTCTGATATCCCCTAAGAGCTTACAGGAATTATTCAACAGTTGCGAAAAAATGACTAAATGGCGCTGTTAATTTCAGTTCCACTTCGTTTATTGTATTTTATTTTAGTTACCAGAGTGTGCCTGTATGCGTGTGTATTATGGATATTGCCAAAGTATACTGTAGTCTTTACCTAGCTTGCCAAACTTTTCCTTCATCATAAACTCGAGACCTATCCCGGTCAGACTTCTCCTAAGCACGAAGCCTCTAGTTATGAAACCCTAGAAAAGACCCGTGCTCCAGACTGCAGACAGTGAGTGAACGCATCTGTCGTGCTCAGTTCAGTAACTGCGCAGAAAGTTGTTCGCGAACTTCTCGTACATGGCGAGTTGCTTAAGCATTTCTATAGGCTACTATACGCCGCAGACATCTAAAAACAGCAACAGTTCACTAACAGGCCTAGCCTACATCTACTTCTTTCCAGCTCCGCATCACATTCTGTAACGTATAGCATCTGCAGTCTGAGCTCATCAATGTCACACAAAGCTTGTTACTTGTTATCGTTTGTGAAGTTGTGTTTTTGTTTATCAGAATTCGATGACTTTCTATCAGACAGTTTACGCAACGTATGTGTACTATAACTAATTGTAATTTTTTTATTTTACTGATATATCTTACTGTACACAACGGCACGCCACATTATCATAATGCGTTTTGCTTTCATATCTGACTGACACTGGTTGCGTTTGCAAACTAATAACTGATATGCAACTGCGGTAACTTTTTTTCCATCTTTTCTTCGTTGCACTGTGTTCTCAGTCCATTAATTTTCATAACGTCATGTAAGCCTCTTTACATCCGCCCTCATTTTCCTTTTTTCAGTTTGTCTCTTTAAACCATCGCCTTTTTGTTGACAACTTTTTATGGATTGATATAGGCTTGGCTATTGCAGCCAAACAACGGCATCTAGTGGCCTTTTGTTTTGGTTGCTGTCTGTCTATTCTATAGTCTAAAGCATGACGATAAAAAGTTAGTTACCCTTGCAGTAATGGCTGTATCTAGTCAGCAGAAATGCGACGAACTCACTGAAAGGTCAGCCCCTGCAGAGACGTCGCAATCCTTCGTCAACAAGAGAACGAAATCATCCCTTCATAACCAGTCATTGGCGAAGGCGCTGAACGTGTCCAGCATCGCTCGTACGTCATCACTGCGCTGCGTTGCTAGCAGCAGCAGCAGCAGCAGCAGCAGAGATGCATGCCTCGACGCAACTTGCATTGGTCGTTGCTGCGCCGCAGCGTGCAGCCAAACAACCTGCTCAACCAGCAAGCCTCGCTGTCAGTAGCAGTTTATTGCGAGTGAATACCAAGCGCTGGCGTCGTGGCCAGAGGGGAGGACCACAGAGCAATAATATATATTGCTCCTTTCTCCTAAATTCTGGGATGTCGATAAATTGTCTTTTTGTCGGAAAATTTTCGTCCAGAATTGCAAAAATTTTGAAATAAAATGCCCATTTTTCGGGAAAATTTAGGGGCAAAATTAAAATTTTAGCACCCATAGTTTTTTTCTGTCAGAAATTTGCAGCTGTCTGTCAGAATTCTGTTGGAATTTTGGAGTGTCTATTGCGACTTCCGGCCCTGCCACCTTTTTTTAACCCACAACGTCGCTGATGCCAAGTTGCCAACATGCAGACTGCGGGCGCGATCTCACCGTTGATTCCTTCTTTTAATTTATACATTTCTGTTCATCTTACCTTTTTTCTCCTTTTCTGTCTTACCACTTCCTGAATCTAGATACGACGTTTGTAATGGATTGTTGTAATGCCGATGTTACGTTGTGCAAGTGACAAAAATCGGTGGAGTCTAGGGTCAGAGCCTCCTATAAAGCTGAAATCGTTTTGGCAATCATATGTAGAATTTCCGCTGAAATATTTCGTGCTTTTTAAAATATTTTAACCACGTTCACACGCTGCATCTCATTTCTGATTTACATGCTTCAAAGAGAAAAGTGGCACCGGATTGCCCCCTTGCCGGATCTGCCCTCATCGGCCAATAGCGTCAGTCGTCGGCCGGTTGGCTTCTAGATGTCAGGTGTTAACAGTCGATGTGCGTTGAGTCGAATCGACCCTGACCTCGCTGCAGTCAGTGCTTCACTTCACTTCTCATTCTCTGTTGCGTATTACACTTGGCTTTCCAGTTTTTACAGGGCGTCAGCATGGCCTGCTATGCAGATGCCGTATCTTAACTATAGGAAAGGCGCCCGTCCGCGTGTCCATGTGAGATTGGGTACCTTGCCAAACACGAGTTTTTCCTGTCAAATTTTCTGCACGTTTTGGCGTTTACAAAATATGGTATCTGAGATACAATTGTTGCAAACGCCAATCTGCCACTGGTTTTTCTTAGAATTGCATTTTGCAACAATAGTAAATACAATTTGTACAATACATTTTAATTCAAATACTTTAATTAAATAAAAGCAGCAGTCATATCTAATTTTTTTTTACTTATTGATGTAGCCTTTTTTACGGGTCAACTTGTTGAGCAGATTTCTCCAGTTTTTTGTTCCTCGTGTAGAATTTGTCAAACATCAGATATTTTGTGTGTTGATAAGGTAAGCCTACATTACATGATTGTGCCTCTCGTGTTTGTCACAGAATACTGCAATCCATATCCACAGCTTCCTCTTTAATTTTTGGAATCAGTACAAGCGCAACAGCATGTCTATACGTAAGTCGGATGAGTGGAGGCTGCTGTATTGTGCGTTGCTATGACAATGATGACGTCGCATTCGTGAAAAGAACATCAGTGTTGTAGTATAGTTAACATCTGGCATGTTAACATCTTTTTACATCGATGACTTTGAAAGCTTGAACGACCTTGAGCTATACTGAAAGTGAGTAGAAATGAATTTAAAATTGTTGAAAGTAAGCTAAATGTTATCAGTTAAGCTACAGCTGCACTTACTAACGTTCAATTTTTGTTTTGCCATCATACGTCAGACAAGTAATTTGGGCAAAGCTCACGTGACGCGCGATAGCAGTGCTCTTGTTACTTTTAAATCAGTAATAAGATATTAATGCATCTTGAAAGAGTACTAAAATTTGAGGCCACCGTATGGAAGACTTCTTGAATTTGATAAATAAAAACTTAGATTCCTAAAAATGTACGTTCTATGCTAAAAATGTCATACGTGTAAACACCCCATTACTGACGTTGGCAGCAGTCGACAATATTGGCCTATGAGTGGTGTTTTATCCAACAAACCTGTCATCGTTAAGTAACACATTTAAAAAAAAGAGTGTCTGCAGACACGAAAAAATGACGACGTTGCGAACTTACTACAGGTTACACGTGCGACGGATCATTGTTCGCGAATTAGCTTTCAGTCCCAGATTTACGTATTGCTGATGCATGCTTACAGAGAAACACCAGACACACATAAGTCTACGGTACACTGGCGTGAATTCGGTGCGATCACTGGGAGATGGAGTCGACTCGGTCGAGGTCAAGAAGTCGTCACAGGTCACACGCTACGACGTCACGACGACGACGACGACGACCCAGCGGTTTGTATACCTGATACCGCATTGCTGGAGTCGGTAAGAGAGTATACGCAGTACGAGCTTATACCACTCCAGACAGTATTGTATCCGTATCGTACTGAAACCACGCTTAGATCGCATAGACTATACCGTCGTTTCGTATGTGACGCACGACTGCAGCCCATAATAATTGCAGAAACTGTAGGCCTACCATGCAGTGCGCACTGAGTGTGGTTCAAACTGGCTTGAACCACACTCAGTGCACACTGGTACTGTATTCATAACCTTCGGCAGCAATCGTGAGTCATAAAGCAAACGACGGTTAGGTGTAGTCTGTGCGATCTCACCGTGGGTTAAGTATGTTGCAGCACTGTATGGAGTGGCATAAGCTCGTACTGCGTACTCGCTTACCCACTCCAACAATGCTTTAACTAATACTTGTTGTTGAAACTGAGAGCTCTTGCAATGCACGTACTTCATCTTTACGTGCGTCTTAGCCATCGCAATTCTGTCTGTCTGTCTGTCTGTCTGTCTGTCCGTCACATGGGTGGATCAGTCAAAAACGGTGCAAGCTAGGATCATTAAAATTTTTACCGTCGGCTGCCTGGAAGACTCTAGTTTTAGGAACCGTAAAGCTTTTCCATAAATTCGAAGGGGGTCACCCCGAACGAGGGCGCTAAATGAGAGGGGGTGGGCAAAATTTGCGATTTTTGGCCAATAAGTCGCTGTACCTCAGTAACGGTGCGAGATAGGGCCTAGGTTACTATTAATCACTAATAGGAAATCGTACACTAGCTCTCGATTGGCGTTAAATTCAATGACCTTGAATGACCTTGAAGGCCAAAATAGAGGGTTTTATGGATTTTTTGGAGATTTCGGGCTGCGACACAAGTCCGTATCATTCACAAGGTGGCGCCACGCTACTATCGTTATGCGATCCAGATAGAGAATTTGGTATTTGTATATTAACTTAGCGTGAGCACCTCAATTTTCAGCTAAACTACTAAATCGGAACTGCTATAGGCTTTCGCGCGTCTCATTAGCTCAAATTTCTTGTATAAATACTTGATATATTTCGTTGTCTTTGTCTGATTTAGCGGTTACTAAATCTCTGCGTGTGTGCTCTGCGTTCTATGATATGCATGTCATTAAACGCATACTGAGTCAATCAGTGGCGGATCCAGAAACTGAGAATAAGGGCGGAAGGATAAGGGATAAGATCTGGGGAGAAAATTTTTTTTCGAAAATTTTGATGCAAAAATAACGCATTTTGGTGCAAAATTTTTTATATATTTTTATATGCATCCGGTCGATAGAAAAGGCGGCCCCCTTCCTTGAATCCGCCACTGGAGTCAACTGTTCAATATTTTTCTACTAAGGCATAACAGAACGCAGGCCTGAACAATTTTCCAAAAATGCATTACAATATAGTGCAATACAATCATGTATTTCTAGTCCAGTGGTACTGTGCAAAATTAACTGAGACAGAGACGTAGCCTGATTTAGCAATGTACGTATGAGTAAAATGTATGAAACATGTTTTTATCTAATTAGTAGTATCTGTTGTACAGCTGCGGCGGTGAGCGGTGGTCGTGGGGTCAGAAAAAATCATGAGCGTTGTTATGAGCGACGTCGGAGCAGCAAAGGCTCCAGATGTCGTCACAGATGTCGCCGACGCCGCCGCCGATACGACATAAAGAAGTGGCGCAAGCGACGTCGTTCTTGGTGCGACGGAACTCTTTACAGATTGCACCCACGATCACGATCACGCTCACCGTCTCGATGCAGATGACAGGCCCGTCCGAGAAAACAATGGACAGCGGCGTTCGCGTTGACTTTAAACACAGTCTTTAAAACATCACTAGATCACCAGTGTTACGTCCAACTTAGTCACTTGCCCCCACTTTACACACGCCTAGGCACATCAACATCCGTGCCAGTACTGAACAGCAAACCTTGTCACGAGATCGCAGTTTAGAAAAACCGGCCTGCATCAACTAAACACAGTCCCATTACATTGAAATATTTCGCCGACTCCAGATTTTTTTTACATGGCAGTCGTATGTATAGGCCTTCATTTTACCAAAGTAAAAAAACAGATTCGCGGCATGAAAGAATAAGAATATCCTAGTGGTTTTGGTCTATCGGTTGTCGATGACAATTATATAGAAATGTCGGAGAACTGCAAAAACATTATTATAAACAAAAATTGCACCATATATACTCGTAAAATACTGATCGCTGTAATGCTGTTATTGTTCACATAATTTTAATAAAGTCCACGGTGTTCCAGAGTCGCTCGCATCTGACGTTATGTCATGTATGGGCCTACGCAGTATGCAAATGCAAAAATGCATGCATCAGCTTTGCAAATCACGCGAAACTCTGGAAAGAACTTGAGTCTTTGTAATTTAACAGTAGATTTTTTACTAAATACCGCACTGCTGGAGTGGGTAAGTGAGCAAGCAGTTCGAGCTTATACCACTCCAGACAGTGTGGTATCGTAATTGAACCACGCGGACTACACCGTCGTTTGCTTTACGACGCACGACTGCAGCAGTAAACCGTGAAAACGGTAGCATTGCAAGCTACATGTAAGTGTGGTTTAAATGAAGAACTTGTACAAAGATCAGCAAGCAGCAGTAAAAATGAGAACAGAAATTACAGACTGATTTGTTTTCAAAAAGAGTGTACGCCAAGGATGTCATTTAATTGCTACTCAGAAGAGGTCATATATGTATCTGCTGATGAATTTACGTGGATTAGTATCACGATCAGTGGCCGCACCATCAACAACCTACTCTACGCAGATGACATCTTTCTTATTGCTACTTTTCTAGAAGCCCTTCAGAAAGTGGTGCATAAAGTAGACACACTATCACGTAAATATGGTCTGGCGTTATCATCAAATGATGAGGATCAGCTAGACAGAACACAGTCACGACTCACGACAACACACAGAGCCAGTCGCAGGTCAATGAAGTCAACACGGGCGGTGAAGTGCTGACTCTCACGCCAACATCTTTGTAGCGGAATTTGAGCCACATATAAACGCTGTGTTCGGAATAGGGACCTTCAGTTTTCCGTGAATAACTGCAAAAAATTTTAACATATGTTTACAATTTTTGATACACATTATTTTGATGTTACGCTTTTACTAAAAACCTGTAAAATTTGTGCTTTTAGAATTTATTCGTCACGATGCTGACGTGATGACGTAATTATTGTACCTGAGCAAAAAAACTTAAATATTTCGGATAACTTTAACAAATTTCAACGTTTATAATTTTTGCTGAGCGACATTGAAAAGTAATGGGCACCTGCCACTGTAAGCTACTGATTGTCTACATAATTAGTGACGTCACTCTACCGTGTGAAATAGTGCACTCTCTGCGGCTGCTGCACAACGACGTTCCCGTAGTGCACGCGACGGCCACGCTTAACATTCCGAAAAGCAAAACTAATGTTATTTTTTTTCTGCAAAGTAATATATTGTTATGTTTTAATTTATTAACTTTTTATTGCTATTTTTTATCAATAATTTTGTTTTTCGTATTGCAAAGACTCAATTAGATGCCCTTGCACAAAAACCTTTTGGAAGGGAATTAATAAACAAAATAATGCAAACTCTACAAAGCATGCAACTGTTGTTGATGGGTGTAGTGGTGACGATGATATTTGTGCTATGTGGCGTGAACATTTTTGTAAGTTGTATAA
>Ga0209367_1002167_pt1 | contig 25593 bp, 15 predicted proteins | sample WorMetLIZISLAND2_FD_187412 | JGI IMG/M metagenome (GOLD analysis project Ga0209367, IMG submission 187412) | Marine gutless worms symbiont microbial communities from Max Planck institute for Marine Microbiology, Germany - Olavius geniculatus... ... | reverse complement strand
GTACGGAGGCTTCTTGTTGGCGTCGGACGACGTCGAACTTTTCGACGTCTTGTTGTTGCTGATGTCGCCGCCTCCCGGCGTCGTCTTGTGATGCGACGCGGTGGTATGTCCGCTTCCGCCGCCGCCGCTGACACGTGACCGCGACTCACCGTCGATCACGTGATCTTTGACGCACGTCGACGTCGTTGACTCATCACGCTGGTGTGACGGCTGCAGCACAAACGCAGATTACGCAATCAGTTAAAGGTTAAAAACGGTCAAAAGTGGGATAATAGCTTCTTTTAGGAAACCCATCTCAGAGATACGGAGCGTCAACTGCCGTTTTATATGTATGCCGTACATACTAAGTATAGGTTTCAATTTTCAACACGGACGACTCTAACGAGGCACATTATTACACAGCGAATGAGTGGCGTAGCCAGAAATTTCAATTGGGGGGCTCGTCCCTTTCCCCTCCCCTCCCCTTTGCCCTTTTGTCCCTTCCCTCCTGCCCTCTCCTTTTACCCCTCTCTTCCCTTCCCGTCACCTCCCTTTTCTCCCCTTCCCTTCCCTTAGAAGCAGGACCCCCTAAAATTCAGCTAAGGGGCCTGGGGGAGCGCTGTGAGCTCCCCCAGCGAGGTTTGGGGCGGAGCCCCAGCCGAAAACAAATTAGGTGCATTTTAGCTTTAAAAGATGAGATCTGGTGGCAACAATTTTAACTATTTCCCCGAAAATAAACTGACCAAATTGGCAAATTTTGTGCAGTTTATACGTATGCTTATGTTTTGTCTGGAGGATTGGGGGCCTAGGCCTCCTGCCCCCCCCCCTTGGCTACGCCACTGCAGTGAGTAGACCGTGTTGAAACGCACTTTATGCTTTATTTCATGACCGTGATCAACGGCGCTTTGTGCCTGCAGCAACGTACGTGTGATATACAAATGCGAGACGCTTTCAGTCGTCACGCTTGAGCGGAGTGAGATTATGGGCATATGTAACAATCTAGACACTGCAGTGAGAAACAGGCGACAAATTACATGTAAGTAGGTCATGAAGTAATCACTGATAGTGTTATTACGCTAAACAAAAACAATTCTGAAATACATGATTGCAAAAATAACCAAATCAATACAGTCAATAGTGCAGCCTATACATAATACACGGAAGTTGCTCGAAACGGGGTCCTGAGCGCAATTAACGATATGCGCCATATAAATTCACATTTTACTTAATTACATATACTTACTTCCTGACTCAGTGGCGTAGCTAAGATCTGGATGTAAGGGGACACTTGGAGGTGGGCCTGGGAGGGGTGTCCCCTTACCAGCAGAAAAGGGGTCTGGGGGGTTTATGCCCCTCTCCAAAATTTTTTGGACATTTTTGTGTGAAAATGAGGTGTTTTGGTGCATTTTGGCATTATTTTGAGTAACTGAGTAAGCTGAGTAAGCACGTAACCCCAGTTCTCCCCATTTATGCCTACGCTATAGTGTCCGGACTCCTGACAGTGCAGTATAGACTGGCTACCGTTTACTTACTTCTTGTTTCACCTCCGTGCACTCGTTCGTTTTCTTCCTGTCGCCATGACAACCGCGGTCACGTGACGGAGACTCGGCAGCGACGTCGGCGGCATCGCTCTTGCTGTCGTTCTTGATGACGTCATCGGTCGTGACGTCACCGCGGGTCGACGCGAGTCGTTTGTGATGACGTGGTATAACGTGCTCTGCATGGTAAACGTCATCAGAGCATGCTGCTCTGAGGGCGTGGCCGACGGTGTTCGGCCCACCACTGTTTTCATTTGTATTCGTTATTCGCGCTCCGCCGGCTGACTTTGAATCAAACGCGCGCGCCGCACCCCCGCAGTCTACCGACGACGACGACGACGACGAAGTTTTCGGAGTCATCATCTCCGGTACGAATCTGACGTCGTCGACGTTGTTGTTGGGCCGCGTCGTCGACGGATAGCGGAAGCTGCTGAGGTAGGCAGCGGCTGCGGACGCTGGCTGGACGCCGGACGGCGGTACGACGCCGTTTGACGCAAACCTGCACCAATGACGGGCAAAAGTTAACTAAAAACTTATTAACCAAATCATAAAATAGAAACTTAACTACAGTTCTCAGTTAATTTAAAATATTCATTGGCCGTTTGCGAGACTCAGTCTTCAGTCAATTGACATTCTGTTAGCTACAGAGTAATAGTCTAAGAGTTTTGATGAATGATGATTTTATGATGTGAACTGTGGAACTGTGATGGATGATATAAGAAATCTCATCGGAAATCTCACCGGACGAGGCTTCACCAGAAGACCGGATCCGCCCCAGGGTCAAGCGGCATCAACTGCCAATGAAAAGACCCATAACAGCTTTACTGCTTTACTATTTTTTTGTAGTACATTAACTCGTAGCAGATGCACAAAACAATCAATTAAGTTCGTAAAGTCAATCTGGTCAAAAAGTTTTTTTTTAAATATTGGAAAAAGTTTAACTAGGCCTATTTAAAAAGTTTAGTTAAACTTTTCTCGAAACTAGTTAGAAAAATAGTTAAAGTTTAACAAAAAATTAGAGCTGTTAAAGCGTTAATTTTTTAACGCATGCGTTATTGCTGACATTGTAGGTGGACTACATCATGAGGGTGACAAGAATGTAGCCCATGAAGTCGTGCCTGTGTCGCAGGACCGTGACAGTAGTGATAGAACGGCAACAAAACAATTTTTAATTACTTGAAGTTGAATATTATTTAGTTATCAAATAAAGGTAGTTTAATGGAATATTGGAACTCCTGCTTTACAGAATTAAGTAAGTTTACGTATGTGCGTTAATTTTTCTAACGCACGTTAATTTTTAACGCGTTAACGCGTTCATTCGACAGCTCTATACTAAAAATAAAAAGTTTGTGTCCATCACTGACCTACGCATGGCATCGTCAAAGTTGTAGCAGTCCGCCGTCGACAGCGGAGGTGTGGCGAAGAACCGGCTGCTGCTGGTTCCGGGGATAGTTCCATCAGTCGGTGCTGGAGGCGGGTCAACCACCAATCGATTGTCGGTCGCATCCAAGTTGAACGGGAACGCTCCGGCAGCCGCAGCGGCGGCAGCGAGCGATGGCAGCGGATCGTGGTGGCCGTGCGAAGAACGATGCTGCTGATACAGATGATGATGAGGAGGATGATGATGATACGGCTGCTGATGGTGGTGATATTGATGATAAGGATAACCACGCGACGATGCGCGATCTGCCGTACCGTTCATTGTCGACGTAATCCACTGTAATCCCCCGACCACAAACGACGCACAATCAGACCCAAAAACGTTCCAATGAGTATTGCATTTTTATGCTATAACTTCTTTGATTAGACCAGGCTGCTCTCGATGTGCAAGATCACAGTGCACTCTTAACTGGGGTCTATCGCTCACAAGTCAGTCATTGTATAGTAAGCTTAATGTCGCGGCTACGTGTATTAATCGGCGTATCTGTATCTCAGTGCTTCGTCAGCTGCACTCTATGCCGCGGGTCGTTTATTGTAGGCTGCGTGGCAACAGTTATTACATGTGCAATAACGGCAGCGTCTGATGGCTCGTTCAGCAGGCGGGCGCCGGTGATCATGAAACAAGACAAGTGCTTGCTTCTGTCTGCAAGTAGAGCAAGTCAACTCTGGGGAGAAGGAGCGTGGGAACGCAGCTTTAGGTCGACATAGTCTCGGAGCTCTCCCGGAAGAACTAATGCAACGCGCCGGCCGTGCTGCGAGCCGCCTCGGTGATTCCTGGACGACAAACAATAACGGCGCACGGTTAATTAACACGTCGTAAACATCATACAGAGCAGCAGCAGTGCCGTCTGGCGAACTAGCGGCGACGTGCGACGTCAACACGACGTCATAGGCACGTCAAAACGACCCCACCGAGTGCCATCGCCAGCTAGTTATGACAACCGCAGTCAGACACGCTACATACAGTGATGGCATTATTTACAATCTATTTAGCGTGCTGCTGGCCTGCCACTCGCGTACTCCATAGTAGTAAATATTTTGCGACGTTATGCCGTGGTTACACGCTTCTTGGATGAGGAAATCGGACACGTCGGACGACACGGACGACATGTCGGACGACGCGTCCATTTTCTTGTCCCAGGTTCTAAGTGAAGGACGTCTTTTGGCTGACAGACAAAAAACCTCGTCCGAGGAAATCGGAAAGAATGAGCATGCACATTCCGTCGGATTTTCTCGATGACGGTCGAGGTTTTACCTCGGTCGAAGACTCGGCGACGTCGGACAACACCTCGGACGAGAAAATCGGTGCGTGTAGCCACGGCATTAGTGCAACGAACGTCAATAGCTTATGTCAACTATCAAGAACAAGACAACCGCGATCTTCAATGCGGAATTATTGTAAAATAATGTTTTCTTATGAACAAAACGTGGAATTTGGTCAGTTGATTCTCAGAAAATGACAAAAAATTGCTGCCACGAGATCTTACATTTTAAAGCTATATAATGCACAAATTCGAGTTTAGCTGCGGCTCTGCCCCATGCACGCGCCGTCAGAGGAGCTCATAACGCTCCTCCAGACGCCCTGGCTGGATTTTAGTGGGTCCTACTTCTAACTTCTAAAAGAAAGAAAGCGGAGGGTAAGAGGGGAAAATGGAAAGACAGGTAGGGTATAGTAAGGAAGGGAGAAAAAGAAAGGAAAAAGGAAGAAGGGAACGAAAGGAGGAAGAGAAATGGAAGAGGTAAGGAGTCGAGCCCCCATTCACATTTCTGTCTATACGCCATTAATATATGCCAATCAGTGCATCGCAACCGTGCGCTGCTTTGCGCGAAATGAATGGAGAGCGAATTGGCCTATATACTCGCGTAAAACGCACAACGGGAAGTCCCGAGTTAACTCAAAGACGCCAACGTTGAGCTGCGATCTTTGAACCGACTTTAACTGGCGGCGTTAAATTAGGAACAAATGTTGTTGTTGCAATGTCGAACAAACTCAAACGAGCCACGTGTAGTCGCTAGCCTATGGCTTATGGGTACAGTCATTCTTTCTTTCAGTCATTGATTCAGTCGCGTGTGATGGGCGGGCAGACAATACAGTGACGACTGCTAACCACGCCCTAGACTACTGCTACTCATCAGCGACACAATTATTATTCCCCTGCACGCTTTGTGAAGTCATTAAATTTATCAAAACCTGACCGACTATACCGGACTGAACCCCGCGTGCATACATAATATACGCCCAGGACATTAGCCTAAAGAATCATCTCTCTCTCGCGGATTGTCCGTTTCCACGAGCGGCTTCTTTAGAGTTTAATAGCTGCGTGCTAACGTGTTCCGCCCTATGCGTTACTGGGTGTCGGACATTTGCCCGTACAGACACCCGTACGAAAGTTTGCCTGTACGCTCCCGATTTCAAAGTCAAGGGCCTGAGAATTTGACTCAGCGCCGTCGGGTAAGTTTTGGACAGAGTTTACTTTTTAGCAGTGGTCCGTTAGCCGCGCGACGACAGAGCGGCATCCTTAGATTAAGATTCAACTCAATCGCAATTGGCGTATTTTATATAAATTTTATAGATTCTATAAGTTCTGTAACAACAGAGTGAGTAGTGTGAGTTAAGTTCAGAATACATGCTACAACAACGTGTATAGATGTGTCTTTTCAGCCCGAATGTCCGTTTCCGGCGTTACTATCTCTATGCATGTTGAGCCAATCCGGTCGGTTCGTGCGAATCTTGCAACATACTGAGAACTGTATCTGTTATAAGCGAAAACGTCCTGTAAAGTGACATTATCATCATCATCATCAGCAGCAGCAGCAGCATCTTCATGCGGTAGAAATATGTCTACACTCGATCATGTCCCAGAAGAAAAAACAAAGCCGCTTCTATTTTTACGACAACTTTGTCAAAATGTGGCCCAATTTCAACAGTTCTTTCACTTTTGCAAATAGCGATAATCTGTGGGAACGGCGAAAGTATACGCTGTGATCTCCCCAAACATCTGTTGCCATGCACATGCACTACCTTGTGAAATTTGAACGTTCAGTTGCACCACTTTTCATTCTATTAGGCCTATACACACAGCGTCAAACACCAATTTCGTTGCACTGCTATTAATTTAGAGATATTTTTATCTATGAATTTACTTTAAAATTAATATATTTTTTTCGTCCTGATGACTTCACTTGACGTGACGGAGAGATTTTGTGCCGTCGCCTGCTGAAGTATAGCCTACGTTTGGACCGCACAATTAGATCAAGCAACGCGTCGTGGACTCGAAGAGCACTTCTAAGAAAAACATTTTGGAAATAAAAGCGTGAACCAAAAGTTAGCAAGTACGGTAAACATTTACTGTAAATGATAATTCTGCATATTTTTATATGGAACAACTGCCGGCCGCTATATGCGCATTTTACAATGTAATGTGACGTGTAGCAACATAGATGAGGTGAGACGGAAGCGTTTGCTTCGGTTTTCCGTAGTTCATAACTAAGTGCAAACGTGAAAGAATATTGTTGAAATCTGATCACAATTTTAAAGTTATTGTACAATAATCAAAGTGGCTTCGTTTTATCTGGTCGAGAAACGGCGTATTAAGCAGACTATGGAAGAGATTTAGGCCTACCTGCAGAATAAATAGGTGACCATTTACAGTTTGCACATCGATATTTATAGAAAAGTGGCATAACACAATTATACTGATTTTTATTTTTTATTCATTTATCGACAAAGGCAAAAAGTAGTTCGAATCAATCAACTATAGCCGTCAGCAGCGTGAGTACAGCGCAGTAAAGCCAAAATTCCATTACGCCGACTTTGAGACAAATTCCATTAGAGCGACACAAGCGGGTTTGCCGCGAAATTGGCATGGACTTTGTCGCAATCACCTCGACATGGCGAGATGGTTTGTGTCGGCGACTTTCACCGAAACTTTCACGCGGGGAAGTTTTACTGAAAGTTGGCGTAATGAAATTCGGTCTTAAACAGACAGCTAGGAATGATGCGGAGATAAACGATGATTCAGCGGCTGAGAGAAGAGTCGCTAGCGACACAGATATACAGTACACAGTCAGATATACGTTACTTACCTAGCGACCGACGAGCTGCAGCTCAGGTCCGTCCGACAGATGAACCAGAGAACTACCGGCGATCGAACGTTCGTTCCACGGGACTTTTCGCCTACTCCGGCAGTCCGTAGAGACTCGGTGTAGTCGGTGCCTGCCTCTCGTGCGACGGAAGAAAGTTGAGAATTCGCGGTGGGCGGGTGGGTAGGTCTAGAGAGAAAGGACTAATGGAAAGCCGTACGGCGCGGCCCGGCTGTCCGGGCGATCATCGGCAGCCTTCTGTTGTCAGTCAGCAGCGATTCTAACTGACAGACGTGCGCTGCTGTGCTGATGCGCTGTCAGTCGCTCGACTGTTAATCGTTCCGCTGATGCTGCTGCTGCTGACGCTACTAATACATATCCATTGCACGCTGCTTGCATCTGGCAATCTTCGCCGCACTAACTTAGCTTCTCAGACTCTGAAGTCATTCTCCGCTAACTGCCGCCATCGTCTCAGAACATGCAGCGAGCGCCGTCGTTTTATCGTTGTGTGCGTCTTGTGCTGGCAATAATTGCTTCACAAGCGTTGATAATGGAATCATTGAGTAAACGCGTCCACGAACATCCCCATTAATTGAAAGACATAAATAGAGAGACGCCGGCCGGGAATGAACTCCGCGAACCTGGCTGAAAATCTTTGTGTAGCCTATAGTCGAATGTGACAAAGAACATTGCTGACATTTTGCTATCCATCTATTCTGTTAGACTGGCTTTTGTTACAATGTTTTACATATCAGTTGAGTAAAACCAACTTACGCCACGACACGATTTTGAACAAAAAGTCTTTCTGTCAAATAAAGAATCGTGGAATTTTGATGCTGCGTTGAAAACAATAGCGTGCACTCAAAGCTGATGCGTTACAAGTGCAGTGAATTAAGAACTAGCCTACACGTAAGCAAAGCGGCAATAGAAATTGTTCATGACAAAATTTGCAGCGTGATAGGGTACCAGATTAATTGCAGTCTAGCCCTGAAACTGAGTCACGGAATAGCGGTTCTTTCTATCAGCCACGGCTGGCAGATGGTTACGTACATGTATAGGCCTATCATGACAATCAGGCTCAGCAGCCCGGTTGTTGCTGCTGCTTTCACGCATTAATGAATACGTCATAACAGCGTCATCTGACGCGCAAACCGTCCGTCCGACATAACGGGATGCTAGCCAGACATCCACTAGCCACTACCAAGCTAAATGTTATCAGAAGTCGCGTGACCGACGTGCAAACATGCTACAAGACGGTGCGACCGTGCGAGTCCGCACGGCGAGTCTGACCTTAGTTGGCTTACCTGTCCGGACTGTAGGCGCTGTACCTATTAGCATCACAGCGTGGTGCGCGTGAGGAAAGTCAGGAGGTCGGCGTACACGCATGCCGTCTCGCACACTTGATGTAAATAAATAAAACCGATCATATTGCCACCGATCGCCTATAACATAAGCGTACCGGCAGCCAGAAATTGGAGTTGGGGCGTGGTTCATAGAATGCTGGAGGTTTGAAGTGGCGGACGCAAACCATGACACGGGGATACAATACAATACAACAATCATAAATTCGCACTCAAAAAACTGACAGACAAACTGTCAGTTTAATCTAGCACATAAACTAAAAAGAACTGGAATGTTTAAAAGAAAAACGAAATGAGAGATACTGAGAATAGAAATACTGTTAAATGTAAAACTGACAAAATTCGAAAAATGACTGGAGTAAAGAAAACTAAAATAAGAAAGAAAAACTGAAAAAAGGTAAGAAATAAAGAATAATAATGAAGACCAAAACTAAATGTTATCAGACTAAGACTAAAACAGGGATGTCACGGGAAAGTTTCGGGCTTTTGAACCATTTCGACATATCGAGGTGGTTGCGACAAAGTCCGTGACAATAAAGTCTGCGACAAAATCCGCAGCGAGAAACTTCACCAATTAATTGCAATCATTGCAGCAACAGTGATATGACACACCTACTGATTTATACACGTTATCATAGCAAATAACAGAGAAACTGTTTAACTCAAATTGGAGCTAGGCTTAATAAAATACATGTAGGCCTATCAAGTAGGCCCCTATGTATTTATTTGTATTTTACAGTAGGCCTATGTCTATTCAGCAAGTCAGCTTTTAGCTGCGTGTTTAATAAACTCAGTTAAAGTGGTAGCAACGCAGGACACAGAACACTCTTGGACAGATAAAGCTATTTTCAATGGAGTTAAGCATGGCATACATGTAAATTATTGTTATGATGTAGGCCTGCTGCAAAAACCAAGACACGGCCTATAAGTCAGATTACCGAAAAGTCAGATTACGTAGTCAACGGCCTGAAAACTGATTTGTTGCACCGTCTTTGTTCAGCGCTGTGAAATGATACTAGGAATAATCAAGTCAAAATTTTCCGCCGATGATAAATTAATAGCACTTTCTGGAAATTTGCAACTAAGAACATATAGTGCAGTAATGAAATATAATACCAGTAACATTATTATAGACTGCAGAGTAACTCAATACATGCATTAACACCGTTGAATACTGAGTTTGTTGCATTTATTTCGTGGTTGCTGCAACCGAACACAAAGCAGTAGACAATTTGTCGCATCAGAACTCCACTAAGTTGTACAGTCTCTCGCAAGTCAAGTTATTCTGCTGTACAAACCAAAATGACGGAAAGCAAGTCAACAAACGACAAAAGAAAACGAAATGTTCGGTGGCTTCTGCACAAACAGCTATAGGCCACTGATAATATGATAACCATTGACAATCTGCCTATAACTACTGACTTTACTTGAACGCAAGATAACAAAAGCATACAATCCAACAGCAGTCTACTTACGACTTAAAAACAGCCTCTGTAGATGTAGGCTCATGATACAGACACAATGATAACTTAAAACGTGAACTTCACGTTTCCGCAAAAACAGAGGCCAATGATATATCTGCCTAAGTACAGGCACCTCCAGGCCCTACGTAAAGCAAAATGACATCAAGCAACAAAATGAACATTTCAGTGATTTTCTCAGCATACACAATTAGACGGTAAGCTCAATACGTATGTAAATACGTGGGGTGCATGCAAGGACTTGCCATACCGAGGTGAAGGGGTGGAATGGGGCATTATGAAGGACAAAAAGCTAGGTTATAGAAAAACAGATCAACTTGATCAGGTGTTTTGTGTTTAATCGAATCATCAGGAATGCACATGACAATAATGTAATTTGTACACGTAGTTGTACAGTAGAATGAGTGAGTGAGTAAGGTTTAACGTCCCGCTCGACACAGTATAGAGTTTAGAATGCAGATATCCCCAGTCTGGACTGCCATCACGAAACACTTGCGTGTGGTCTGAGAAGTGGGACATTTTTCCATGAGGACCACACACCAGCTGAGACTCTTGTATTTGATATGACGACATTTGCATGAGGCCAAATGCACTAAAACATTCTACATTCACGAATACAGATCTAATCACCATTTTAATTCACACACAGCCATGTAATAACATAACCGCACACACAGTACAGAGTGAGGTACCGTACAACATAAATGCAGCTTACTGTACTTACATGATGCACTGGTGTAACAGTGGAGTGTAGTTTGCAGCAAAAAAAAACAGGTTTCAAGGCACTGTGAACAGCGGCATCATATTATCATGAAACAAGATCCCATACGCATGTATCTGAACAATCTCTTACCCAATCAACTATCAAAATTATTATTTCATTATGCTTGCACGTGAGTGGTCAATAATGTCAGCTGAAACACGCAAACTGTGAATATCCCAATAATAATAATAATACAACTACAAAATACCGTACAATACAGGTACAGGTAAGTGCACATAACATGGCACAACTTCATCAAATTTAGAAATAACGGAATACAACTTTGCAGTTTGGCCTAGACTTGAATGCCGAATGCGCAAGTAAAGTATGGCTGAAAAATTTTTAGTTATTAAAAAATAAAGTTAAAAAAACTTTGGGGGTGTAAAATTTTCTGACTCGCATTGTAGACTGCCAGATGAAAAATAGGGGAAGTTTTGTTAAGGGTGTAGATTGCCCAGTGAAAATAGGCGAGATGTTTTGATCTAACGTTTCTACATCTTTAACAAAACTCCCCCCACATTTTCACTGGGCATAGGTATAGAGATAGAAGCCCATGCTCCAGCAGACTAAGTAATCGTGGAAATATAAATTATTCTTACGTTTTTGACTGCTTGAAATTTTAAGTTAGTCTATTTTGTGCAATATTATGTGGATTTCTTTATAGACTGTGTATGCCACCCCTCTACAAATAGTAGCACTTGAAACCATACATTTTAAACTATTTAGCACTGCTGAAAAGCACTAGTTTAACACCAATTAAAATAACTACTAGAGCAAATAGCTACAAAATCACTCTATATGGTCTGCTATACAAGTCCGTATGAAACGACTGAACACTGGGACTTCAACAAAATGAAACTGTGCTGGTAATAACAGAAATATTCCGACATAGTAGACAAAATATGTGTTACTTGTTCAACGTGAAATGACATCACTGGTTCAAATACTATCAAGTTCTTAAACAATACAACATCTATCCTCCTTTCTATGAACACCTAATTAAGTTCAAAGCGGTCACAAGTGAGACATCACGTTACAAGAATATTCACATGGAGCATAACCACTACCTACATCAATACTCAAGCCAACACCACATAATATTGCCTTTGTATTTTAATTTCAAAATGATAATCTCCGGTACATCCACTCATCTGCCATAAGTCTTCGATTTGTTAAATTCACAGAAAATTAGCCATGTCCGATAGGGAGTTGATAAGCTTTCAGCGTTTCGACGGCACTGATTTGGTTTTTGACAGCAGAATATTCTGCTCGTACTCCAGCAATAACTATGCAGGAGACTATATCAGTTAAGTCACAGAGCAGTACTTCAGTGATAGGTTGAATGGTGAATTACTACCAGTTAGTAAATAGTAATTCTAGTAGTTACATGAGTGAGTGAGTGAGTAGGGTTTAACGTCCCACCCGACACAGTATAGGTCATTTCGGGGACGGCCTTTCGAGGCGGAATGCACACAAACACATAATAATGGAACAGTAAGTTTAACCTTTACAGAAACACAAAACACAAAATACAAAAAACAAGCTAAACCTAAAATTGTAAGAACTCCATTATACACGTGCATGTAATTAACATAATGGTAGTTCTTTCCCACCCACTTAACAAATAAGCCCTGCAGCTCTTGCAATGACGATACACCCAAAGATACAATCAAACAGCAACATTTTCTGTCTATAAGTAAAATCTTACATCGGTACTAAGTTAATGTTTCGCCAGTCGACTTTCCTTGCTCATAACCAGTACAAAAGCAGAGAGCAGCAATGAAGGCAATGACCCATCAGAATGTCTGGGAAACAAATGTACTGTATAGTGTAAACTTGTTATTTAGAGTAGGCAAAAAGGTTAACTCGGGAATGCAACATATCTCAAAAAGAAAAATTATTTTTTACAGTCCACCCTACAAAGCACCAAAATTCTAGACTTCGGTCACAATGCATCACGGCAAATGCTGTGGATTCCAGAATACAACACAAACGATCGTGACTGTGTTTATTAAACCATCATAACCAGACAAATGCAATCACAGGCCAAGCACATCACCAACAAAAAGACCGTAAGACCACACAGTACGTTTGGACAATGCAGATTTTGTTCACGTCATTATTGTTTCCGTGATTGCTGGCATACACCTGAAAGCTTTCATTTGACTTTAAAAATTTTTCGTGTTCTTTTTTTTGTTTTTAATTATCATGTATTCTTTTTCGTTGCAGTAGAATAAGCGTGGGATTTTGCACTCATTAATTTTTTTGTATCTCGATATTCCACGCCATGCTCTGTCAAAATGTATGTCCATTTTATCCAGTGAATTTCAATTCCGTTGGCTGTGAGTTACTGAGACCGAAGACAAGCAATAAATCGAACAAGTTGGCAAGCATGTAATGCAGAAACCATAGTTGATACAAACGTCTTCCCTATTTATCAGAAAAAATAATTTCTGGGGTTTTTACGTTTGAACACCAATTCATCAGGTAAAGAGAGTTCACAATTTTTATTTGACATTTACAAACGTGCATCGCATTGTCGATGGTTTGAGATTGTTCATGATGTTTATTACAACCATGGCAGACACAACTACATGTGATCATCAAAGTTTTGAACTGTGAAAGTGCAGGAGACGACACTTCAGCAACGTTTTGCAACACAGACCTCAATCAATTGCGAAAATCTCATACACGTCAAAAACTGGAAGAACATAACATGTGATCACTCTTATATTGATCAAGCCGTGACATAAATGCACTTCTCTTTATAACCAAACCAAACTGCAAGATGCATGTATACAGATCACATTAATAGTTGAGAAATAAACAGAAAAGTAGTAGCAAAAATTTTGCAGATGTACTATGAGAATAAGACTTTCTCGGCATCGACATGTGACCAGGACATATAAGAACAGAATGCACCAAACACTGGTTCGGTAAGCGGAAGGTTCCCCGAGTATAAAGACCAGCCCACAGTAGAAAAGACGAAGATTAGTCATGCCTAAAACGAGATAAAAGTGGCAGCTCTTTACAGATACGAATAACTTCTCAATGTCTCACAATCTCTGATCTCTTAGTCTTAAGCCATTATAGCTTGGGGCTTCTATCCCTACATCTGGCGGGTGCAGTTTGCAAATAGTGAAAAATATGGGGGAAGTATTGCTAAAGATGTATGCAAAATTGCTATCACCAGAAGCGGATTTTAGTTCAAAATGCATTATAACCGTTAGGCAGCCGAGCTCTGACTAAATCCAGAGGAAAGAAGGAAAAAATACGGGAGAACTTAAGCCCGATTATGATTCTAGATTTGGAGAAAAAATACAGGGTGGGCCATAAAAACGTGCCACTTTACTTTTGTCCATATCTTCGCCAATTATTGACCGATTTTCAAAATTCTTTCACTGGCACACTCTGCAGACAATTTGCGATAATGTGATTATTATCCCACCACATCATAAATGCGTCTATACACTACCTTGCGAAATAACAATGAAATATGCATACATAATGATAATAACAAACACACATTTTGGTAAAATAGAAAACAAACACTTCAGACTAACATTGCCGTGAATGGTCTGCATGACACTAGACTGTGTGGGTATAACACAGTCTAATGTCATACGAATCATTCATCGCAATGCTGGTCTGAAGCGTTTTTTTCACTTATTTAAATTTTTTTATTATCGTTAGTTTTTTGCTTACATTTATATTTCACAAGGTAGTGTAAAAACGCATTTACCGTGTGGTGAGATATATAAGAATCACATTATTGCAAATTGTCTGCACAGTGTATCAGCGAAAGAATTTTGAAAATTGGTCAATAATTGGCAAAGATATGGACAAAAGTGGCACGTTTTTATGGCCCACGGTGTAGAAGCCAATGATTTTAACTTCTGCTCTTTCTATTCTTTGGCTAACCTGGGCAGTTGTGAAAGCTCCCAGAACAATACCTCATGATGATGCAGATCACACATCACATATCAACACCCGCAGAGCATTTTATCTTCCCTCTCATCATACGTCTGCAAGAATCTCCCGCTACTGCTTTGCTGTTGAGTTTTTTTGCTTAACTTGGAACACAAGCTGAGGAATGAATCGTGGTCCGATAGACCAACATGAGACAGTTATGACTAGGCATTAATCCTAACCTGTACTACTTCTATCACTACTACTCCACACTGTTATGCATCAAACAAATTCTCGGGAGTCACTTTAGCTTCTATAATTGTCTGTAAAAATGCAAACTTTCGGAAACCTGCAGCAGAACTTTTTTTTGGACCGGACGCCCATTCTGTCACCCACTAATGGCACTAGAGCACCAACAGATGCATGCAAACCAGAGAAGTTCTTCAACGTAATGCTAAGAAAGATACACTTAATGATATCCAATCTTCCACTTCCAAAATGAAAAGATTAAGAATCTATGCAAATGACAGAAGTTTAATTTTTTCATCAGTCCAGACACATATAACCGAGCATTTCTAACTAAAACATGATAAAATCGGTAACAGCAGAAAGTATTTGTTTGCCAACCGATTCACGTCACCCGATATTGAACAAAGTTTCACAGAGCATAGACGATTTTTAATTTTCACTTTAGTTTTCACAGTAACCAGTAACCAGTGCAAGACCACTGACTATGAACAAACAGAACATGCTAACTCGTGCATTAATATTGTTCACAAACTCTAGTGCTTAAAATCAACAAATAAACAAGTGGGCAAACAATTATACATAAGCAACAACCGACAGTTTGCACAAACTAAATTCTGCAAGTTTTTCAAGTGCAGATTAAGCCAAAAAAAGTTACAGCAAAGCAAAATCGGTGGTGTTGAGAATAAATCAGCACTGGTTTTTCATCTGCCATGACTAGAGATTGCAATCCCGAGATCTCAGCCATTTTCGCCAATCCCAGGATTGGGGGCTTCGCAATCCCCGAATTTTGGGATTACAAAAATTTGTCAAAATTGTACTTTCTTTGAGTGATAAAGGATACAAATAACAATTCTAGTCTTTCAAATTAATAAAATATTTCAGTTTGAATATACTTTCTATAGAGGCCTACTACATCCTATACATGAAGTAAGTCTATTTGGAGTAACAAAATAACAACCGATCTGTAAACCTAACGTTGAAAATGAGATCCCAGGATTGGAAATTTCTGAATCCTGGGATTGAGAATTTAATCCCTGGATTGCAATCACTAGTCATAACTTTCTTAATGCTGTGACGATGGGGACTGATAAATCACGACACTAACAATTCCTACTTTTGTATCATTGATAATACGGACACTCTCTGTCAATCTGCGGAAGGCAACAAAAACAGCAAATCATTCAAACAACATAACATATGAATCTCTTCACGGAGTATATATAGGAAAGGGAATGCGAACAGTTAGAATGTACAGCATAAAACCAAAAACATAATATAATTCACTCTCCCTATTACGACATGGACCAAAATTTCTAATCATTACGAAATCAAACAATAAAATACCGACAAGTGGAAAATTTATACTTATCTTCAATTCTGAAATATATTACACAGTGCAGTCTCTGGAAAGAAAAAGCAGTAATGCTCATCACTGAAGCAAGAAATCAAGATCTTGAAGCCTAGCACTTTTCACAGGCCAACCCTGAAAACATGGCTTGAACTACTGTTCAGGCTGTGATGTAATATGCTGCATTGTTGCACTGCGTAGCAAAGAAAATGAGTTTTATTCAGAGGTTCGACAACGGGTTGACTGTTACGTCAAATGAAGCCGATGATTTTTTTTGACTCAGTTGAGCAGTTTCTCGATGATCTGACAGCAAACGCAAATCTTAATAGAATGGAGTAAGTGTAGTTCATTTTAAAATAAATTATTACACAAAATCAATCTACTACCTCTGGCCAAGGCGTTATATGTGTTAGTCATCATTTAAAAGACAGATATTTGTAACAACTAATTAATTTCAACTCACATTTTCCACATTTTAGGTTCAGGGTCGGTAAAAGTTAGCGTTTGCGATGGAGTCAGTAGTTAGTGTTGGTGCCAGTGTTCTTTAATCGATGCGTAATTATAAGTAAAATGGGCTAAAAATCATTTGACTATGACTTAAGTCAAATATCAGTCAATTAACACTGATGCTACGTCACTGTTATTTTATACAGCATGTATAAGGAGAATGGTCAGAGTGAGGCAAAAAAGGGTATAAATGGAACACAAATGGATCGAGCGTCTGCAGTTAAGCAACGCAATTTTGTCCCAAATTTCATTGCCATGGCAACCAGGGAGAGTCGAGGCAAAATTTCGTTGGCAGCATTTGACGGCCTAACCCTGAAAACATGGCTTGAACTACCGTTCAGACTGTATTGTAATGTGTTGTATTGTTGCAATCTGTAGTACCAGGATGAGTTATCGTGCAAGATTTGACAACGGAATGGATGCTACTTCTTCGGATGTGCACAAATTTGTAAATGCAGTTGACCAACTGCTCGACCGCATGAGACATAACATTGATCTAGATCGCACAGAGTAAGTGTAGTTCATTCTTTAAATGGATTATTACTCGAAATCAATCTACTACCTCTGGCCCAGGCGTAATTTTAGCCCTGGCGTTGAATGTGATAATCAACATTTAAGTCAGATATTTGTAACAACTAATTAATTTCAACTCACATTTTAGGTTCAGGGTTAGTTAGAGTTGGGGTTTGCGATAAGAGTCATTAGCTAGCGCTGGTGCCAGTGTTTTTTAATTGATGCGTAATTATAAGTAAAATGGGCTAAAAATCATCTGACTTTGACTTAAGTCAAATATCACGTATGCTATGTCACAGAATGGTGCAGGTGACCCCAAAAAGAGCCTTAAATGGGACCCAGATGAATCGTGTCATCCAGTACTACGGAGCTCGTCTTCAGTTGATCAACACATTTGCTACCAATGTGCTTGGAAAGAAAAAGTAGTAACGCTCATCACTGAAGCAAGAAATCAAAATCTTGAAGCCTAGCTACACAAGAAATGCAAAATTAACAGCCAAACTCTTTTGAAACTTGCACTATTATAACAGTAAACAATAACAACCTATGGCAATATCCTATCTCGGCTCAAGTTAGTCATTATGTTTTTACACCGGGTGGCACACAACAAAGTGCAGCATTCATTCATGGAGAACATTTTTTGAAGATGATTAGCCTTGATCACTGCAGTGAAGTAAGGTCAAGTTACACGTTTGAATAAGCCCAAATTCCATTACACCAATTTTTGCGACAAAGCCCCGAGAGTTTTTGTGAGAACTTCTTCGTGACGTGACATGCCCGTTTTATGGTTTGTGTCCGCGACTTTCATGATCTGTGTCCACGCCTTCCACCGAAATCTTTGGTGAAAGTTGGCATAATGGACTTTGGGTATTACAAAGTTCAACATGACCGTACTCCATTACAACCATCGAGGATAACTGCTACCTAAACTGTTTGATTGCTTGATCGACAAAAATCAGGTACAGTCCGCTCTTCTATGCACTGCCAGGTATTAGGCAGAAAACAAGTTCTGAACGCAGAAGACAAATGTCTATGAGTGAAATAAAGAAAATGATCAGTGAATGACATGTGGTCCAATAACGTAGGCAGACGGCAGTTGTTAGTTAGATGCATATCTGGTGTTAAGTCTTCAGTTGGCCTTGGCACTCTTCAGTTCCTTCACGACCTCGTCACCCAGAGCCTTCCACACCGTTGCCTTGACAGCACAGTAGTAATACATAAAACGTCGACTCCTTCCAGTCTTAAGGCCCATAGGGCGACACTTATCTCCGTTTCCTTAGCCCTCAGCCAGACACCAGTTTACACTGCAAGAGCACGGATACAAGCATAGTGCATTGCGCAGTGTGGCTGTTTACATCCCAGATTTCACAATTACTTATTAGGAATGACCTGGCTGAGTTGACCTTGGTGGCTGGTTAGTGGTTACATAATGAGGCGGTTTACACACCTTCGGACAGTCACTCATCATGGGCCATCCAAGCACTAAACAGGCCCGGCACTGATTAACCTCGTTGATGCGACCAACAATGTTAGCGACTAATCCAGACCACCACCTCATAGTAGTAATAGAAAAAGGAACAGCACAGCCATTAACCACAACAATTTTCACAGTTCTGTTATCATAGCAGTAAACTGCCACTGTGAGAGTTCAAGCAGTTTATTTGGCGACAGCAGCATGAGTGCCAGGCGGCTACTGACCTTTGGACCAGGCCAATAAGCCTCAGCACCAGATCCACCTACAGTAATACACTCACCATCGCCATTTATTACTACTCAGCCTGAAAACAGATACGTCATTCTACCATCCCATGAAAGGTAGAAGGCTGAGTCAACTTGCTTTCGTACTGAGATGGCGTACCTGCCTGCAAGACAGTCACCCATCGAAGTACTAACTAGGCTTGCCGTAAAGTAACTTCGTTGATTCAAACCAATGCGCTACCACTATGCCACGCCACCAACTACAGGCATTTGGCTGTATGAAGCAAACATACTTTACAAATATCCCCATTATCTCAGTGCATGTCTGCGTATTAATTTTCAATGAATATGTGCCTTCCATAAACATAATAATTAAAACATACTACTACACGACTGTTAAATATAAATTTTCACTGGTCTATGCGACAACACATGCCATTGTCTTTCTTCAAACAGCCAAAGAGCTAAAATAAATGATGCAAACAAAATTAAGATTCAGCGAGAATAATTATAGTTGAACACTGAAATTCCACATAATCTAACCAACAATAAACAAGCAAGCGATAGCCAGCAGACACAGTAAGCCTACGTTACTTCACAAGTTTGTACCTGATTAGTGGTCGCGTGAACATAATCATGCAGGTTCCTGATTTTGAACTACAATGGCACTTATAAAGCTTAATGCTGTCGCAAAAAAGACAAATTATGCACAGTTCGTTTGATTACGTGCAGTTCACATAACTGCGTGGAATACTGCCAATGAGTGAGTGATACTAAAAAAGCCAGATGATGCAAAAAAAAAGCTTCTGGTCAATTTTGCCTTGTGATTTTCCCCCTGATGTTTCCCCGATTTTGACAGAAATACTTGACATTTCCCTGACAGCTGCACAATTCCTTAAAATTTCCCTGTTTTCCAGACAAGTGGTCAGTGTTCACCCAGTCATTATGCACACAATTATGCATCATCACTACATAATTCCATAATGTTGCTAAGCTGAACCAACCATAAGTCTTTCGTTTGAGTTCTCGGCTGCTTTCATCATGTCGCGGACAGCCTCCGGGGTGTTTGGGACGCAGTTGTCGGTGAGTTTCAGATCGTCGCGAACTTCCCCATCCTCACCCATCAAGGAGAAAAAGTTGTCCTCCGACAGATCCATGACCTTACAGCACAGCACAGCACCATACTGCACACAAGTGAATAACAGTTGCAAAAAAAACGTTTCGTTTTTTTAAAAAAAATGCCCAACCGAGTGTTTTTTTGGTTTCTGGGTTTTTTGAATATTGTAGGTAAATAGGTTTTTGTCAAAAGGTCCATATGAATGACGGCCATTGATGGGCTTCAAGATTTCTACACTGTGTTCAGAAAAAAACACCCACTCACGTTTTCTGATATATCTCTGTGGAAAATGTTCAGATTTCCACAAAAGTTTCACGGACTGTTTAGCAGGAAACAAGTATTCTGAAAGTGAAAAAGTTAAATATTTTTTGCTGATGTCATATTTCTATGTTTGTAAATTATGGGTTTTACCACTGAAGACAGACATTTGATGAAGCGATAAAACTACAGCTGTCGAAGCATTAATTTTAAACACGCATTAATGCACTGCACTATTGCACTGCGTTATTTTTTAACGCATAATTTAATGCGTTATTAATGCATCCACGCCCGCCGAGAGAGAGAATAGGGTGGGTAAGTTACCCGGGTCCTGCGACGTTTGGGGGCCCCGCCTGTAGAATATAGAAAGTTAAAAACACATTTTAAACGTATAATCGACAATAACTGCTGTCATAGCTAGCATAGAAATCTATTAGCCTGTTGTCAAAATAATTATTTATTTTCAGTAATGATAGAATGGCAACTACATTTTAGTTACTTGAATTCATTCGATTGTCAAATAACCATACTTAACACAGTTTAACGGAATATTGGAACTTTTGCTTCACGAAATTTAGTAAATTTGCATAAATTTACGCATGTGCATCAATTATTTTAATGTGCGGTAATTTATTAATGCATTAATTTGACAGCTCTAGTTAAAACACATCAATTGGTCACTATGGTAACTGGCCCAAAAAATATGCTAATTCGTTACGCAATTTTCCATTCCGAACTGTTTCCGTGGTTTATCTTCTTGGCTGAGTGTGAGATTATCAACTTTGTTCATGCTGGCAGGCGTACGGAATGCGTCACTCCATGGATGACCACTTGCCCGCTATCAGTTAAACGGCTTGATACTGCCTGTCATGTAAATATTTTTATTTAAATATTTCATTTCATCAATATTACATTGTCTGTCCATTTTCCAGAAACATGTGGCATAAACTTGCAGCTTCATAACCCTTGCTGACTCGCAAACATTATTCCACATGTCTGTTTTCAAAGGTAAAACCCATATTTTACAAATGCGGAAATATGACGTCAGCATGACGTCACCAGTAGCAAAGAATATCTAACTTTTAGACTGGTTGAATACTAGTTTCATCCTAGATATTCTTTGAAAATTTTTGTGGAAATCTGAATATTTCCCGTGGAAATATAAAAGAAAACATGAGTGGGTGTTTTTTTCTGAGCACGGAGTATAGGTTTTAAGTTGGTTGATTCACGCGAGTTGTGATTTGCTGCCTGATGTCCACAGCATAAAATATACAAATATCTGAATAATTTGCAGGCTTAAATGCTTCAAACAGTTATCCATTAAAAATATATCATTAATAATAGAACAAGAAACTAAAATTAGACTAAGTTTGGGGTGAGTTTTTACCGGTTTTTAGGCGAGTTTACTGAAAAAACCTGGTGGGTTGAGTATCTGCCTGGGTGGGTGTCTCAACATGAAATGAATACACAGAGTGACGTGGCATGTATAACACATTCTCATTCATTACCTGCGCCAATGGTGAGGTTATGTGATCGATGCCATTTATTTATTTATTTATTTACATATTCATCTGTCAGTTTGTCAGCTGGAGGTAGATTCGACTGACATTTTCACACATGGTCAGAGTATGCAAGATTTTGAAGATACATGTGAACAACCAGATCATTAGGGCCCACAGTCTTCCGCGGAAAATTTTGCCAAATTCCGCGAACCAGTTCGCTAATTCCACTGCTCACCACGGCAAAATTGTCCAAATTCCGTGGCTTACCGTGGCCTTCCATTTGTGAGTAAACTAAGCTCTATTCTGTTAAAAAACTTTAGTTTTTGGAGGCTGGCATAGTGCTCAGTTATGCTACCAACATACAAAGAAAATTATCAATTTTTTCTTTTCAAAAGTGCAATTTGTCAATTAGTCGTGTTGTGTTTGCTTACAATCGTGTCGTATTACTATGGTAATTATTAGTAGGAACGCAGTTTTAGGCAGTTCAGTTTGATTTTTCTCCGTGATAAAGTTAGACCAATTACGTTGTCAAGCTGACGATTATACTAATCATCTATCATTTCTTAACTTCTGCAAAATTCCCCGGAAAAGGGCAAATTTCGCAGCTCGTCTTGAAATTCCGCGGCCCGCAGAAAACTGTCGGCCCTACAGATCTTGGACAGTATATCGGATTTTTTGCTATCGTATGATACGGAGAAGTTTGTCAGCAAAATTACAGAAAGAGTTGTAAGCAGATTTGGCTAAAATTTTCACAGCTTACAGTGTTTGTTGCTAACCTGACTAATATAATTCCAATATCAAACTAATTTTCAGCAATGCATGCAGTTCTAATGTGTACACTTGACAAAGCAAAGCTCAAACAGACAGTTGGCATAAACTCGATTACAGCAATGACTACATGACCACTCATTGAATGTGTGACAGTATTGACGTCATTTCTGATATATTAGCAGCTCTGAAGATATGGCTTTACAAACATGAATACTAATTATTTTATATCAGAAATATACACTAACATTATACCTATCTCCACAGATCGGGTGCTATGATACAGTTCAATGGGCGACTGAAAAGGTACCTTAATTAGGCATACATTTTCTAGAATCAGGATGAACATGCATGTGTTTAAAAACTGAGCCAATCAAACAAGACAAGAAGTATACCTCCAACTCCTTCCGGCTGACATTTGGCACCTGCATATTGTGTGTTGACGGACACATATCTTCATACTTTTTGCCGGTGAAAATATCAAGGCCAACAAGATGAACCTACATAGCCAAACTGAAATCAGCATGCAAACACACAAAGTTTCTTACATGAAATATACCCACTGTTCTCGCCACAACCAGCTCAGCAGTTTTCATAAGACTTTTCATGCCTGAAAATGTTAAGTTTCAGGATTTAAAAAAAAAAATTTCCATGCATGTGCAATTGTAAGTCACAAATGTAACTGAATGAATTGAAAAATTATGCCGTTTACAGAAATATGCATCAATAACCTTTACTCAAACACAGAAATGACCATCATGGGTGCAAAAATTAACTTTATATGTACCAATGTTTTATAATTTTAAGACCATAACCTACCTGATTTCTACCTAACATGTTCGAAATATGCATGAACACTGAAAATAAAAAACCCCCAAGTTGAAATTCTAAGACTTCTCCTGGACTTTTCATGATTCACGTGATTTCTTTCTGCAAAACATATCAGGACTGAAAATTTCAAGTTTAAAATTTAAAGGACTTCATATTAAGTGCAGAAACCTTGTACATAGTTTCATAATTTACAACTACAGAACAGACAATGCATGTTTACGTTCATTATTTAATGCAATTTTGTTCATTAAGACAATAAGGAGACGTTCAGTAAATTTGCTGTTAATAAATGCACGTTGCTGGCAGTTTGGATCCGCTATAGCATAGGTCCACCATAGCGAGGGTCCGCTGAAATCCACGCCAAAAATTTCCAAATAATCTCCCATCCAGTTGTAGATCCGATCCCATTGTAGAAACTATCTGTCTTAAAAATTCTCGCAAGATACTACACAATCTTTTTTTCACCTTTGCTGTTTTTTTGTCCTTTCTTTTTGCCCTAAGAGAAGAAGCAGTTGCAGTTTTAGTGTTTTACTATTAAGCACAGGATACTTCATCAGCAGCTGGTCAAATGGCTTATAGGCTTGACTGACCGGTCAAATATAGGGTTCTCCCAGGGCCAGATATTCGACCGTATAGGGCATTTGAATGGGACTGGCCAAATATCCGGCCATGAAAAGCCGCAACCAGTAGGTACGAATATTGCCCCCTCTTGAGCCCTGGCCCTTGCCGCAATGTTGCCCCCACTAGCTTCAGATTTCGACGCTGCCCATGAGGATATCTGACCGATTGCCAGTCAAATAGTCACCAAGTTACCATTAACTTTCAACAGACGCACAGAACAACAAAGTTCGTAGGCTAATCTTTGCAAAAAACTTTAATAAAGTTTAAAACCAGTTAAACGATTTAACAAAAGTCTAGTTAAACTTTTATTTCAATTGTGTCAGAAATACACTTTAACTAAAATTTGAACTACTATTTTTAATTATAAAAAGTTAAAGGCTGTATGTCGAGCTAGTAGCTTATATAGGGTCTATAGGGCCTAGTTCGTCTCTACAGCCATTTCTCGCTTACTGTCTTGTCTGTTTACCTGTTTAAGTGCGTAATTAAGTAAGTAAATGTGGTCACTTGCATGGCATAGTCATGTAGCCTGGGCTTACTTAGCACTTGTTATGAAATAGGCTACGTCCATCCACCTCAACGCCAGGGCGCAAACTTCATCCCAGGTCACCCAAACAGCCTTCTTCCACTTTTTTTCATTTTTTCTTCTTTTCTTTTTTACTCTAGCTTTAAAAATGTCTTACAGTGTTTGGAGGAGAGTTGTGTGATTTCTTGCTATGGCGGACCTTCGCTATAGTGGGCGATTACCGTTGTTGGCTGCATTCTCATCATCTGGCATTGTGGATATTGATACAACCCTCGATGGCTACGCCCAGCAGTCAGTTTACATAAATCAAAAACACTCCGATTCACATAAAAGTAAATGCAAATGTAATTGTTAGCTCTGTTAACAGCTCATGTACTGTGGAAGCACAAACCTTAGCATGTCCATGCTTGCCAGTTTTTGACGTGGACATATCAACGATTTTGCAAGGACGGTTCTTCAGGATGACGTAACCATTTTTCCGCAGAGCGGAGCACTGCAGAGGAACTGTTTCCGAAGCTCCAGATGCCGCACTTTCAAACTCATCATCATGGGCCTCCTCAGACATCATACAACCTGAACACTGGCAGCGAACAACAAACTGTCAACAAAGTGCAGTGTCAACAGTGCAGTGTCGACAAAGTTTAATGTGTCCTATGCCAAATAACTTAAATGTGGCGGCAACACTACCCAGCCCCCAACCCTGCTGCCATAGCTCACAGCGCTCTTCAGACACCCTAGCTAGATTAAAAGATCCTGGTTCTGGGTGTGGGTAAAATGTGTCTGGTGCGTCTAAGTGCATCTAGTGCAATTAAGGTCAGGATAAACGTTAAACACAGGATCAGGGATAGGTTACGTTCAAGATCAGCATCAGAGCTAAGGTGTGAGCTGGTGAGCATTAGTGTTAGTAACGCTATTTTGCGTAAAAACAACAGACGCACCGGAGCCATATCTGTTACGTTTAAGGCAGGTATTGTTTGGTTTTGAGTAAAGGAAAAATGATGATAATGGGTGTTGGTAATTTGCGGAAAGGCGGAATGCGGAAAGTAATTTGCAGAATGAATTCTGCAGAAGTAGGCTGCGGAACGGTGGGTAATATGCAGAATG
>Ga0209367_1002165_pt1 | contig 25599 bp, 15 predicted proteins | sample WorMetLIZISLAND2_FD_187412 | JGI IMG/M metagenome (GOLD analysis project Ga0209367, IMG submission 187412) | Marine gutless worms symbiont microbial communities from Max Planck institute for Marine Microbiology, Germany - Olavius geniculatus... ... | reverse complement strand
TCATCGGATAGCCCGGGCCCGGAAATAGGGGTGTAGGTGAAAGCAGCGCGCAGTTATTTTTACGAAGGCTAAGTTGTAGTCAGTTTTTGTCCCAAAATAATTCGTTGCCATGGCAACAGGGGTCGGCAGGGGAGAAATTTAAATGACACTGTCGGATAGCCCGGGCCCAAAAATAGGGGGTAGATGCAAACAGCGCGCAATTATCTTTTACGGGGAGGAGTTATACCCCTTTGAAATCTGCATTGGCTGTAATGCAAAATTTTGCAACTTTTGAATAGTTGCTATGGCAATAGAGGTTGATAGGGGTAAATTTAAATAACACCGTTAGATTGCCCGACCCCAAAAATAGGGGGTAGGTAAACACAGTGTGCACTTATCTTTTACGGGAATTGAGTTATACCGCTTTGAAGTGTCCATAGGCCGTAATGCAAATTTTTTTTTAAATTGGGGTAAAATAGGGGATTTTTATCCCAAACAAACTCAGTCTTACTTTTTGGGCCCCGAATCGCTGTGCAAAATTTCATCAGAATCAAATCAAAATAGCGGCCATAGGAGTGTTTACAGACAGACTGACAGACAGACGCAAGTTATATTATAATCTGTCTTTTGCTATGCTATACCAATGGGACAGATAATAACATTACTCGCTCATGACTTAATGCTACATGTTATTAGGCTGAAGAAAAAACATCTGTCAAAATTTTATTTGCTTTGACATTTGATCTGGACTTAATATTGTACTGAAATTCACTGATGATGTGGCTGAAAGTGCTAAACTTCCAGGTTTCATGCCATTTTTCAAATTTTCTTTATACGTTTATATAATTGATTTTATCATCTACTGGGCAAATGTTGCTGCATTTGTGTGTCAGACTGTGAAAGGCAGTACAGTGCTGTTTACTGCACTGCTTAAGAAGTGCATTGAGAAGGGTGTCGTGGCAATCTGTCGATATACGGCACGTAACAACACTCCACCAAGATTTGTCGCTTTGTTTCCGCAGGTCTGGATGATCATTAGTTTGTTTGCCTGTTTTGATTTGTGTCATCCATTGACAAAGCATTTTTGGTTGAGATTTGTGCTGTCCTGGCACTGGTTTTCCTATCGTAAATTGTGCTAGGCTATCTTCTCACGTCTGTTTTCATTTAGGGTGAATAGTTCCCTGTCTAGATTAATTCATGGGTTTACTAAACAGAGGTTAACTTTAACCCTCACATTGTCTCGTGCCAAATTAGTAGTTAACTCGCAGATTTTGGTGTGGAACAAAATGCTACAGGTTAACTGGGGTAATTCCCTGAGTTTACCTTGGGTTAACCCTAACCCGTGCATGAAATTCGCCTTTAATACTCTATAGTTTGTAATATTAGTGAAGTGAATGTGTGTAATGTGAAGGCCGAGGAACTAGATGAGCGCAGTGTTCAGACTGTGCCGCCGGGATTCCACCTCATTTTCCTTCCATTTGCCGATGACTTCCGCAAACTGAAGCTTGATGACCAACTGCCTCGAGGTTAGCCTTCAAAAATTACGTATCTGTAATTTGTACAAGTGTAAAGTTTGCAGCATAATTGATTAATTTCTTAGGAGAAGCGGAATACCTTAGAAACTGTGTAGATATTTATTTCATTATTTCACTGCATTAGATTTGTTACAGATTATTGCCTATAAACTTTGGTTTTATATCGTAGTACATAAGTTCATAATTTTTTAAAATAAAATTGAAAAAAATATTTATGATGTAGTTTGTATATGTGTGGGGTTTTTTTGTTTTGGATTGTTTTTTTACAGAGCTGTCGTGCTTTTTTGCATTACAGCCAAATCGATGTGTTTGGTACATTCTGTGTGAAGTCATGTTGTGGTGATTTGGTGAAGTGAAAGTATTTTAATTGTTTGTTAGTTACTCACATGTTTTTACATTTCATAGATACTTCTTTACGTTCGACTACAAGCCTTTTACTGTTTTAACATGATGATTTTTACTTCGTTGGCAGTAACAGTATTTGTAGTTGTTGTAGTGTGTCCGTTCTTTTTTGTCTTCTTTTTATCACCGTTTTGTCTAAGAAATCGATTAGCATTCGTCTACCTCTGTTCCATCACTAGAAGTAAACATTTTACATCTTCATCCAGTACTGTCTTCTAGATTACCAGTAATTTTTTCATTGTGTAGTCAGTCTATCATTGCAATAGTTTCTTCATCGGTTTTGTTTTGGTAGTTTTTTTTTATAATGTGTTGTAGGTTTTATTGTATTTTGTTGTACTTCGTTATGCTGGACTTTATCAACAGTATATTGTTCTGTATATTTAACACCATGTATTGTAATCTAGCGGTATTCACGGTACTGAAACAATAAAACTTACCTATTTGTTGATGTCCGTCTGTGTGTGAACAGCAAATCCGAAGCAGATCGCCAAGGCGAAGGAACTGATAAAGAAACTGCAGTTTGCATTCCGTAGCGAGTCGTTTGAGAACCCCGTGCTGCAGCGTCACTATGCCAGCATTGAGGCTATGGCGCTTGATAGAGACACCGTGGAGGAAGTCATCGATTTCACTCGTATGTTGTTTTTGTTACTGCTACTGCGTGTATATGAAAATGTAAATGGTGTAGAAAACAAAACTATAAAGTGGTCACATGTATATACATCATTTCTTTGTTTTTGTTGTTCGGATATTATTATTGCAATTCAGTTTTTTGTCCGCCGTAGTGTAACGTTGTAACTCCAGCTTCTGCTGTTTTTTGTGCTGTGTTTTTGTGTTTTACAGCAGATATCGTGATTTTATTTTGTTGTCGTATTTTTCTTCTCTGCACTTAGTTGTGAATAAAGGTTGTTATATTATTATTATCATTACTGGCAGGTAGTTCTGAATTTGTGATTATACCGTGATGCTGATTGGTTATATATTTTTCAGATGTTTATTTTCGGAGCCTGAAGTCCATCTTTCAGTGTGGTATTGTTGATGTATGTACAGTTCCGGATGAGAGCAGGATTGATACACGTTCTGGTGTGATTCTGCAAGAGTTCAAGAGTCTCGTGTATTCTCCTGACTATCAGCCTGGCGCTAAGAGAAAGGTATCTTTGATCTTACCTGCTTTGACTCCATGTCTCAGTGTTATTTCAGTTTTATCTGTGATCACTGTTGTTGCTGACTATTTTAGTTTTGTCTCTTTTTGTGGGTGGGAGGGTTTGAAGACACCAGTAGTGCCGAAGTCATATTGAGTATCGACTGAACATGGAAAGAAGAGCCACTTTCATGAAAACAGATGGCAGTTTATTTCGCTTTTGCATAACCAGTTAGTTTTATGTGACTTTTTGCATATGTGTTTTCTGCAATTAGTTCCTTGGCACCATACTGATATTTGTTTGTTGGGTAATTGTATGCATGGCGCATGGCCTGGTCATTGCTGTTTCAGATGTACTTCAGTTTTATATAATTATGTATGTCTATCTGTAGCGGGCGCAATCAAACAAAAAAGTCCCAGTGTGCCACAGTCTTAAGTGGTTGCTTAAACTGTTCAGAACTATTTTGAGATAATTCCACAGTCACAGTCTAGCTGCTATGAAGCTCCTGCTAACGTGATTTGCAGTATTTCTGTTGAAATTTGCCACAGATTTGTGGCGATGTGTGGATGTTAATTCATTATTACGGTATGCTGCTGCTGATGGTAGGTAAATCGTATATCATTGCTTCCATTGCTATTGTTAGGGTGGCACAGTTGGCGGTGGCGCTGACAAGGTTGGGAAAACCGAGGAGTTTGATCTAGACATAGAAGCAGAAGCACGTGCAAACAGGGTAACACTCATACGTATTGTTAGTCTGCTGTCTTATCTGTCAATGTTGACTGTACACCAGTTCACGGCCTTGCCATGGTGAAAACAGTTGAACTTAAAAGTATCTACAGCTTTTCACAGGAACCCATCACTGAAATATGGAGAATCATTTGGCATAGTAGTAAGTGTTATTATTTTGGTAGCGGGAGTACTGCTAGTTTAAACCACTGAAGGATGACAAGGGTGAACATGGCTCACCTTATTGTGGCCTTGCAGGCTTACACTTGATTTACCTACCCCAGAGGGATGAAAGGCTGAGTTGTCTTATGTGGTTGGTTATATAGCGAGTTGATTTACTTGTCAGCAACCACATTATAGTGACCTGACCGGGAGTTGAACCCACTACCTGTTGATCGTTAAGTCCAATGCTCTATCCTTATGCCATCAAGTTACCTTGGCAGGATTGAAAAAAAAACGTTTTAAAGCCCAACACAGTGTGTGTTTTTAGGTCTTGGGTTTTGGGGTTAAACCCAGGTTTATTAAAAAAGCCCCACTGGATGGGTTTTTGGGGGTTTTCTTGAGGTTTAAGTTATGAGAATTAGCGTTGCTAGATACTGTTCACATCAAGTATATGTCCAAAAGTTTGCAGATTTATAGGTTTCACGTTTTTTAACTTAGCCGCGATGAAACATTTTGTTATTAGTGGCGCAAGATAATAAAATCGGAATAAGTTTGGGGTTGGTTTTTGGTGGTGTTTTAGGTTGGTTTACCCAATGAAATTCACTTATTTTGGGGGTTTGTGCCTGGATGTCTTAACCCTGCACCTTAACTGATCAGTATTTGTGATTTTGTTGGTGACATTTGCATGTAGTGCTGTGCTGAATGGCTCGGTTGGTTGTTGCTGATGCAGCTTGGCAAGTTGACCCTACCGGTGCTGCGCGAGTGTGCCAAGAAGCTCCGTATCAAGACTGGAACCAAGAAGGCCGACATCATCGATGCTATTAACGATCATTACGGACTGTAGCAATCATGCTGACGTTGACTCTGTTTATGCCTACCTGATGTGTTGTTGTAGTGGTCAGTCTTCACTGTCGGACAAGTAGAGTTTCGTAGGCATTGTCGTTTGTATTGGGTCAGTTTGGTGTTTATTGGCAATTATGAGAGAACAGATGTCTGTTGTTCGTGTCTATGGGGGTACCTTCGTGTAGCTGCTGTTTGAATATTGTGATGAAATCAATTGTGGTTTGCTTCGGTCAGTTCTTTAGCACACGTTTTTAACACGGAAAAATCGACATTTGTGTGAACAGTCACTTGTGTGACAATAGCAGTGCTGTTCGATATGTTTCGTGATGCATTTGTGAATCATCTTGGCACAGTAGCAGTTTATTTGCCATGGTGTGCATTATTATGATCTGTTACTGCAAACTTATGGTATCTCAGATGGTGTAGCAAAATATCTGCAGTGTGGTTTAGTATGCTATTAAATGCTTTATTATTGCAAATTTGTTGCTAAATGAGTGTGCAGGTGAAATTATTTTGGAAGTAGTTCAGTATTTGCTGAAGACGTGATAAACAGGAAATCTGAGCTAATGCTCATGAGATGTGCGAGAGTATATAGCAGTTCCTGTTTGCTTGGCCTATCTCCATCCATTTCGTCGCAGTTCACTCTTTTGCAGCCAAAAATTTTTAAAAAATCACTAAAAACACCTATTTTTAGGGTGCAAGGTCATCGATGTTGACATTTATAAGAAGCTCGTCGCCAGTGCTTGTTATGATAAGCAGCATGTCTGTGCCTAGCTGCAACCATTTTCACGCCAGATGACCCAGTATCGTCTAAATAACGTTTTTAGGAGGGGTGCCCCTCTTTCGCGCCTTCGTTCGAATGTGACCCCTCACCCAGCGGCATGAAATTGGTCACAAAATACTAGAGACTCTAGGCTATCATATGGTGAAAACCAGAAGTCTCTATCTCGCCGGACGTGACAGACAGAATTACCGTAGCTAATATGCACTAATAAACTGCCATTGTACTGAAATGAGTGTTTATGCAATTAAACATCATGTTCCAGGCAATCTTGTTTTTGCCTTTTGTCTTGTACTTGTGATTGGTTTGATATTGCGAGTAGCAGGCTTCAAAGGGAACTTACAACTCAGTAGAAGACCATATCTGTTGCATAGGTTTTCGTCTGACTTACATGAACTTAGTAAACTGCTTTAATAATTTCTGTTATGAAGTTATTGCTAATGTCTTTATGCTAATGGCAACTTTGTTCTACTTGTAGAGAGGCATATCAATTTAGGTGGGCATATTTATTAAACGTTTGTGTGCATTTTCTTACTTTTTTGTGGCCAAAAATTTTGAGTCAAAGTTGACTTTCAAGTGTCACGACATTACACGTGGAAGAGTATTGTGTGCATTTTGTCCATTGACATAAAGCCTGCTTGTCTGCCAGAAGCTATGAATGGCATTAATATGGAGTTGTGCAAGATAATGTGTATCAACATTGTCCATATGGGCCAGGATAATCAACAACCCGACGTGATTTTAGCCGTTTGCCATATTTTGACATACATTACAACTGTTATGTGGCTTTTGTTGGTGGCGTGGTGTAGTTGGTAACGCGTTTCGGCTGAAACGAAGTTACTCTACGCTGGGCCCGGTTAGTACTGCGATGGGTGACTGCCTGCCGGCAGGTAAACCATCTTGGTGCGAAGCCTGCCAGCTAGATCAACTCAGCCTTCTACCTTCCGTGGGACGGTAAAATGAGTAGTAACTCATTTACATGGGTTACGGAAGGTGGGGACCTTGGTACAGCTGACTGGGGTTGCCTAGCCGGTCGCTGCGCCAGCCAGTGTCTGCAGGCTGCACACGGTGGCCGTGCGGCAGGCGGCTCTGGTTAGTGACGAAAGCGCATTAGAGGTGTGTTTCGCGACGATGTGCTATACAAATTGACGACCTTTACCTTTTACCTTTTTACCTTTTTTGTGGAAGTAACTGAGACTGTAGTGAGAACTGTTGCTTTGTTTCATCTTATTAATACAACACGCTTTAGTCACATGCGCACACAGTAGCTGCCTTGTTATAACAATTATTGACAACTGCAAACAACCCTTGAACGCTTCTGTGTACCACAAGTGAATGTAGTATGTATGGTAGTAAATCTAAAATATATGCGCTTTTGTTTGACTGTTATTTATAGATTAGTTTACCCACCCATGAGTTTCAGTATTGTTGTTCTTCTGTTTTGCTAAGTTACAGTTCGTTACGGCAGTAGCGATTAGGCCTACGTTGACACACAGGACAGAAGAGATGATTTCTGTATAGTTTAGGGCCTACAGTAAGTTGTTGGTATCAGGTCAGTGGCGGATTCAGAATTTTGGAATGGGGGACCGGAAGGTTAAGGGGTTGGGTCTGGGGAGAGCTGTGCAAATTATTTTGTTCAAAATTTAATGCACAATAATGCATTAATGTGCAAAAATTTCCACTTGTTCTAAGATGCATATCCAGTCAATAGGGGTGGGGGCGCCCCCTCGTTGAATCCGCCACTGTCGGGTAGAATTGGTCGCTCGTGGTGGGTGATCTGGTAGGCCTACCGCAGTTCCACCTCACACAGTACTTTAATGCCGCCGACGCTGTTGAGGTCACACGGTGCATCGTCCCACTTCAGAAACCTGCACACATGATTGCAAGTACAGTATTGAGTTTTGGCGACAATGTTACTGCCGTTGGCCATTTTTTATTTTGGCCCATAGCCCCCTAGCAAGTTGAGCCAGTGGCGTCGCGGTAATCCCCCGCCTAAATTTTCAGCTGTCGGAAAGCGAGCTGAGAAATAAGACAAAAACTAAATGCATACTCAAACACTGCGTGCAAGAACTTGGGTTACAGCGATAAGTGCTAGTTATCCCGACAAAAACTGGAGATCGAGCACATTGCAGAAGCGTTCAATTTTTTTTAAACTGTTGAACTGTAACAAGTTCTACTAAGTTCGATTCGTTTTTTTCGTGAATTCCCGGAAAAAGTGCACTTAACTTTTAACTTTTTATATTATCTGTTGAACCACGTCATATATTTAATGAAATTTTCAGGATAGGCCTATGATGCGCAAACACTTAGGCTATAAAAGGCAGAAAGTTGAGCAATTACTGGAATTGTTTTTATTGGCGCACAGTGCGCACCGTAGCAGGCATAAACTTACCTAGATTCGTCGGTGTTATCTTTGTAGGATATAAACAGGCACTCTTCTGGGCTGTAGAAACTACAACAAAATCAGAACAGAAAAGCTTAAGTAAGTAAAGAAACTTGTCAGGAACATAACAACTCGAGGTTTAGATTCGCGTAGATCTGCATGTAAAAACGTGAAGTCTTTTGAGCCATCGGCTTACAGCGCGAGACCACGGACGGGCTAGTGCATCGCGCGGTGTACCTGTTTACGCTCCCGTTGTTGCTGATACTCATTGCGCCTAGAGTACATCGAAAAGATGGCTGGAAAGTTCATTTAAGCTCAGTTTTAGTTTTATTGCAAACTGAAATGCAGTGCCGCTTTACTAGTGACAGATAGTTTATTTGCATTTGCAAATCTGAAACCACTCACCGCCAACTCGGTCTCGAATCAGACTAGCATTCCAGACTGGTTTACGGCCATTGATAAAGTCAGCTTGCATAAGACTTTGCCGCGAAATTCCGCCGTTATTTGTCATGTTTTAGGCCTACTTGCCTATTTATTAGCTGCCTAATTTGATGTAAAGGACCCACCTACCTACGGCGGCTTGGTGGTTTAACGGTAGGGTATCGGACTTACGATCGAGAGGTCGCGGGTTCGACTCCAGGTCGAAGCACTATCAAGCTGCTACTACTTCGATGGGTGACTGTCCGCAGACAGCTTAACCATCTCGGTAGATAACCAACATCAAGGTCAACTCCGCCTTCCAAGTTCCATCCTTCCAGAGTGGATAAATCGAGTATCGGCTTGTCTGACTGGCATTAAGGCGGGGCGCGTTCATCTGTGTCGTTTGGCAGCTAACACTGGTGACGTGACGTAGCTCTTGATGGGTATCTTATAAGAAGCTATACACCACCTTTACCTTTTACACTTAGGCAAATTATTTAACAACCGCTTGGGTTGCAAACTGAGGATTATATTTAATTCCAACACCGAGAAGGAAAGGTTTTCGCTTAGCTTACTTGTCCGGTTTGCCGGGAATGAAAGCGGTCAGTCCAGAGATGGTGCTGAGAGCGCGCCCGTACGAGTCGACCCACTTCCACTGGTCGTACATACACGTTCCGTCATGGCTGCCGCGAGCTCGCTTAGCCCCCAGCCAGAACCCCACCGACCCGTCGCTGAGTGGCGTCGATGCTGCTGTCGCCGTCGGTTCTGTTGTATTATACACCATCATATACACTTAAAGACTCACAGACCACTCACGCCGCCGAATTCAGCCGACGAACCAAATTTTTCAGCATTAGCCGTAATACCGCCGAAAAGATTACGGCTAACTGAAACACTGCCAGAAAAAAACGGCGTTTCGGCCGTATTTCTGACACTGATAATAAACAGGTAATTTAATAAATAGGTCTACGAATCTTCTAGGCTCAACAGGTTGCTTTAGCAAGAAATTGGTCAACTGCTGCAATTTTCATATCCAAAATTTGTCATTCGCGATTTTCCGGTTTAGCCAAAAAGCAGCCATAAATATGAACAAACCAGCCGTAAATGTGGAAAAAATCGGTTTCAGTGTCTTATACTTCGCAATTCACTATGTTCAGCGGCGCCATTTCATCGAACTAATACTGTCGAATGTTTTGAGCATGGAATGTGTTTTGATATAGGCCTATCGCAGAAACGCACGCTGTTGTTTTAGTCTGACAGTCTGTCTTTATACTGCGAAAATGTTAGGTATGATAATTTGTCCTCCTTTTAATAAATATAAAAAATATTCTATCATTTTGCATTACATACACATTTGCTGACTAAAGTATGAATTTCATCAGAGAGTTTTGTTTTGGGTTACAGAATCCATACAAGGTATTGCCGAAGACACCTGAAGTAAGACTGAGATGAAAAACATTGATGAAATAGCACCGTTTGCCTACACTGCATTGTTTTTATGTCGCATTTTGTAGCCTTGCTTTTTTTGCACAAAAATACGGCTTGAGCGACCAGCAGAATTGCAGTGGCTGCGTTTACGCTCAACAGACAATTAATTGTCTATCAATGATAGCCAATTAGTTGTCTGACGCTATCAACAGGTGAGGCGCCACAGGTATGGATGCCATTATGAGCATAACCACAGCACTTCGCCAAACACGCCGTCGCCCCTATGCTATCAAATAATAAACGGGAAAATGCATGTATCGAAGACAATGCAGTTATGAGGTTGGAAGCTGTTTTTTTCTTCTTACGCTGAAAGCAGGAAACCATACGAAGTGATTCGATAATGCACGGTTATAATTAGGTTTCACTGTGAGCGCACGCGTGACGACTGTGAAATTGTTCCACTGTTGCTTACCACACCAAGTTCGAGCGACTCTCGGCGGAGTCGGGACACGAATTAGCGGCTCATATCAAAACGTATCGGACAGGCGTCGTCGCGGGTCATTTCACGGCTCGCAGTTGGCCGGAAATGAAGCGCGAATCGACCGGCAGATCGCTGCGGTAGGTCGCCGGCCGGGCACCGACCGATATGCTACGTGACCTAGCATGCCCAACGAATCCAACCTAGTAAGGACGCTCGCGTACATACAGTATGTGACGAAATAAAAAGTAAAACAAAATAAAACAACTGGAGACGGTTGTCGTCGACTGCAGCATATGCATCTAGAACCAAAATAAGTGTTGTGTTGTTGTAGCCTGATATTGCTTGATTCTATTTTATCGCCAATGTGTGAGCGATCGTCCTAAAAACGCGTACAGAGCGACGTAACTGAAGTGACCTAAAATGAGCTGTCTGGTTTAGTTTTCAACGAACTGACCAATGGGCAAGCAGTAATGCATTACAGTAGGCACCGTCTAACGGTGTCGTCGACTAAGTGACTACGCTCGCGTACACATCAACCAATGACCAATGGACTCGCCCTGCTTGCCTATTGGTCAGTTCGTCAAAAACTAAACCGTGTCAGTTCAGTTCAGTTCAGTTACGTCGTTCTGTACGCGCCTTAAAGTCGCGACTGCTTACCGTCTTGCCGCCAGCGGTCGAGCAGCTGCGTCAGAAAGTCTTCGATGAAGAGTTGTTCTCGGAGACTGTTGATGTGAACGACGTAGCCGCCGAGCTTCTGACAGCGTTCCTGCGCGCCGTAGAACGTCGTCGCCTTGTCGATGACCGTGTAACGAGATCCTTTCTCACTGCCGCCGGCAAACTTGGCCCAACCAGAAGTGTCTACGCAACACGCCGTCATTAACTTGATCGTGACGCATACAAAACTTCTCGGACACAGTTTTACGCAAAATCGCGTAACCAGCGGCGTAGGCCTGTTTACAAATTCGGAAAAGACGGAATTTGTACGCTGTATGTTAGCTTTTTTAATGTTAACTTTATTATCTTTACTGTCGTCGCCAACAAAAATTGCGACATCAGTTGGTGTCAAGATGTCAAAAGGCAATGTGTGAAACGAATCAATACGCAGAGTTGCTAGCACAGCCAGTCGCAAAGAAAGACTTCCTATACTTCCGCTATCTGCAGTCCTTGTGAAAACGTCGCCGCCTCGAGGGCAAGCGTTACAAGCAAATATCAAGTAATACGCAGGCTAAAGATGGTGATCACACGACAGGTGGCAATTGCATTTGACACTCGTGATGAAAACGACGTTTATGGACGGATACGTCTTACGGACGTCGACTCAGTCCACGGGGCGATCGCGCATCAACTCCACGGCCAAAAGCTAGTGACTTCAGGGATGATAAAAAGAAAACAAAGAAGGAGAAATAAGAAAAAATAGAACGAAAAAAGAGAAAAAAAAATTAACAAAAAACGGAGTACAAAGAAAGGGGAAAAGAGAGATAGCCCCACAATAACTGTTAGCAGTCGTCGCTTTACGTCAACACTCCACATGCACGAAAATTGCACACCCAGACCATTAACAACAGCAACACGCGCGCCGCATACAGTGTTAATTATGCGAGATAAATATATACAAAGCGATCTCATTAACAAAAATAAAATAATTTTGATTCTATTTACGACGAAATATGACGAAAATAACAGTGCCAAATATCTAAATCACTATTTTCAGCGTGCCAGGATATGCGATCGTCCGCTTTACGCAAAGGATCTGTCGGCGAATAACATAGTAACCGTGAACATTTAAACAGACTTTATATATTACAATCGTGTAAAAAAGTTAGGAAATAATAAAATTAAAGCTGTCAAGGCGTTAATTTTTTTTAACGCATTAACGCAGTGCGTTAATATTTTTAATGCATTAATTAACGCGTAAATTAACGCACCCAGTCCCGTCGAGATGGAGAGTAGGAGGTAAATTACCCCTGGCCCGAGACGTTTATGGGACCCGCCTGTATAATATAGAAAGTTGAAAAAATGAAAAAAGTTTTAAAAACACATATAATTTTTATTTTTTAAACGAATTTGGACTATTTACTATTAATTATTACAGTATTTTATTTTAACGGTTAATTGCTTGAACGAAGAATTTCTCCTCTCCCGTCGCCTATTCGTCTGCTTACCTTTTTATTTCTCTGACTTCTAATACATGTACTTGTTGCCATTATGCCTTGACGCAAAACGTGTATAGACTGTTGACTGTTGAGCATAGTGTTCAGAATTTTTTACGTCTGCAGGTAACTTATGGGGTGTTTACACCATCCAGCAAACGTCCAGCATTAGCTCGTGTATTTTGAATACATTTGCTGGAAGTTTACTGGACGTTTGCTATTAGACACCCTATTAGACACAAACGAAGATGTTGCGCAAATGTTTCAGTTTAAACGTGTAACGCCGTGGCTACACGCACCAATTTCCTCGTCCGAAATGTTGTCCGACGTGACCGGGCCTTCCGAAGTTTATAAACCTCGTCCGAGGAAATCGTCGCGTGTAGCCACGCTTTAGCGGGGCATTACTGCTGTTAATTTACGCATGTGCGTTAATTTTTTAACGCGCGTTAATTTATTAACGCATTAACGCGTTAATTAACGCGTCAACTGTGACAGCTCTAAATAAAATGAACAGAATAAACTAAACTTGAAGCAAAGGCAAAGAGGTTTTGCTAACCACAAATTTTCTGATAGCGCCCACGTAAGACTCTTTGATCACAGGCGCCGACTGTACAGGGTGCGGCAAAATATAGTAGCCCCCTAAAGTTTTTCGCTGTTTTCTCAGCAACCGTTTGGCATTTTAATCTAAAATTTCACAGGTTTATTTTCTAAAATGCTCGACGGCTAACTGGCAAGTAAAATTTAATTCTATTGAAAAATGACAAAGTTATAAATTTTTTAACATGACCGCCTACCGATTTTTCGACATTAAAAATGTTTAAGTACAACACCAATTCAATAGCATGATTGAAAAAACACATTTGACTAATGATTAGATGCCAGAATTCCATTGTCGCTGTAAATGTTTAAAGTGTTTACCGCCAGCTCCAAGCTCCAACACGAGTTTTCAGTCGCTTAATTTGAGAAGTCTTTCATCGTCTTGTCGATCGGTTTTTGTAGCAAGTTGCCACTTGCGGTAGATCTAAGCCTCCAACATTGCACTCCACACGTGATAGTCCATTGGGTTCATATTCGGCGAACTTCGAGGCGAATCGTCCTTCGTGATGAAATCTGGACAGCTGGTCCGCAGCCAGTTCTGTGTGCTGTGTATATTATGCTGGCGCGCCGTCCTGCTGGAAGATGAATCAGGTGGGCAGCCGGCGATTGCTTTAAAAGAACGATAATTTAGTAATAATTTATAAACAAAATAAATTATTGCTTATCAAAGCGTCACTGTGACGTCATCGGCAGTAACGTGGTAACCGGTTTTTAAATATTAAATAACATTTTTAGTTTAAACATTTTTAATGCTAAAAATCGGTAGCCAGTCATGTTAAAAAGTATATAACTTTGTCGTTTTTCAACAGAACCATATTTCACTTGACATTTAGATGTAGAACGTATCAATCAATAAATCTATAAAAAGAATTTTGAATTAAAATTACAAACGAGTGCTGAGAAAACAGCGAAAAACTGTAGGGAGCTACTTTTTTGCCGCACCCTATAGAATGACTTCCGTATGTGTTTCTTTCATATTCTCAATTTCTTTCCTTTTTTCATTTTTTCCTCTCCTTTTTCCTCGCTTTCTTTTCCCTTTTGCCTCCTTTGTTCGTTATTTCTTTACCAGACGCCCAGATGCAAAAATTGGTTCATCCGTCTGTTGCAGAAATCGTAGAAATCGAATGTCTGTTAAGGTGACGCTTCCGCAAGAGTCACCATCGAGTCGACACCAGATCTGCTACTAGCACAGAATGCCGCTGAAAGCGTACACAGTTTTTCGACCACTGTGAAGCGACACTGACCACTTGTACAGTATAGGAGGCAGCCGGGTCGACAACATTCACTCGAACTCAAAGTCGACGTACATTCGGGCAACAGGAATTTCGAAGAGCAAGACAACGTAGAGCAACATGAACGCCATCATGACCAGTAGACAGAGCAGACCGCCTATAGATGGCGCCACCCAGTATCCCACGCTCGAGTACATTGATGCTTTCTCGCTGGACTGGCGATCGTCAACTTGCACAAGCCAGTACCAGATCGAGATGACATAGTCGCATCAGAACCACTTGCATTCGCTCAACATTCCGCGACCCGTGCACCTCATTCAAACGAATCGATCGTCACTACAACTCCAGATGTTGTTCCCCACACCTAGGCCTCTGTCGTCCGTCGCCATCATCGCGACTTAGGCCTACATCTCGCTGCATGGTTTCCATGACAGTGACGTCACGAAGTCCAGAAACGGGAGTGCAACGTCAGCAACTAAACTGCATTTCATTGACTAATTATCATTGTAGTGCTGGAAAAAGTAGTGCAGTGAAGCGTTTGATGTGCGGTAGGATCGTTGATGATCGCTCTATTGCAAATGGCTGAGTTTGCCAATAAAGAAAGACAAGAATCGGTTAAGCTTAATATGCTATGGGATTGTGCAATCGTAACAAGCTACGGATGGCTTACTTTCTATAGACTACCCATTCCCCAGTTGAACACATCGTTAACTCACTGCGTCCAAAAAATAACGATTATGATTAGTACTGTTGTGACTGAGCATAATAACTTGCATTTGTTTTGTGAAGCATATTAACATTCTGTTGTCAGCGCTCCTGAGGCGTTTCTCGTAAATTGCGCTCTAAAAGTTATTGCATCGTATTGTAAGCTTATTGTGTTGTAAATATCAGTTGCGTCGTAGAGCAATGCAGCTAAAAAGGCACGACCGTGTATGGGCCTACTGAGCTATATGAAACGACGTCAACTAGGAAAAGCATGAAAATCGCTGAAATCTCATCTGAAGTGGTTCAAAGGACAGCGAGTAAACGGCCGGTCACGCTCGATTGGCGGTGACCTCAGAGTTCTGTGAGTGCAGATAAAACACAATGTTTTATGACGTCGTCGTTTTGCATCAGTAGCCAAGCTGTCAGCATCACTCCAGGGACATGAAGGACCACGGCAGGAGAGGTTATACGGGGCAGCACCGACGATGGTCCAGTATCGTAGCCGAGTAGATTGATATAATAAATAAAATAAAACAAATATAACCACAACTAATAATAATTATTATTAATTTTTTAACTAAATAAATACTTTACTAACAAATCTTGTCTTTCCTCTTTTAAAATATTATAATTATACGTTATTATTATTATTAATCAGTATATGTAGTATAAAAACAGTATCACATGCATGCGCTCCGTGTCACAGATCATTTTGTCTATAGACTGAAATAGTACATATGACACGAATGTACATTACCTGGCACGGCTCTATCAAGACTTGGAACGACTGTAATGTAATCCGTCGGCCACGCGGCTGGACCTTGACTTCGGTCTGCCGAATCTGCAGACGCAAGACCGTTCCTGCCAGCAAGTTCTGTCAACATTCAACAGCAGAAATTCTGTTTTTACTACTGTTTCTATTGTACACGACCATCATCATCATCATCATCATCATCAGAACGCATAGTCGGCGGTGGACCGATGCGCTTTCCATTCCTCCCGCTGTCCAAGCCTCCCGAGCAGTTAAACGTGTCTCATTCAGAACGTCACGTGACCAGGTACATCGCGGTCTTCCTGGCTTTCTTTGCCAACCAAAATGTGGTACCATGCCGTTTTCTGGCAGGCGTCTGACATGTCCGAACAGAGCCAGCTTTCTCTCATTGATTACTGCACGTATGTCTGTTAGACTTGTCTTTTCGGTGACCGCCGAGTTGGTTACAGAGTCTGACCACCGGATGTCTAAAATGCGTCCGGTACACGACCGCGACCTTTAAATGGTACTACGCATAACTTTGTATCTAAACATGCAGCAGTTGTCTAATATTATACATTGTAAATTCGCTTCTATTAAGCAACTCAGCCTCCTACCCTCAACGAAATGAAAAACAAGTTATAGCTTACGGACTACAAGGTAATGGCCTAATGTGGCTGATTGGGGCAGTATATGTCTGCAAAATGCAAACCGAAGGTCCAATTATTTGCTGACGCGGGTAATGGATGGCCGCATAGTACGTTGCGGTATCATTAGCTTATGCCAATTAGCTGCCAATTCAGAGATTGTAAAGCGCTTCTGGCTACAAGTCTGCCTCATGCAAAAAGCGCTTTAGCAAGTACAAGATTTATTTTTTAAGTAAGTAAGTAAAAAACTTGCAAACGTACATTTAGCTGTTAGACAGAAATGCGCCGCAATCTCGGCGCCCGAACAAAATTGTTTTAATGGCCGCTTAACCTTGTATTGTTCAAATTAGTCAATGTCGATTTGCCGGGTTTGGTTTGTCTCAGATATACTGGAAGGTCGTTCCACAGTTTCGGGTATGACGCGCACATAGTAGAGTTGTGTGCATTTCCAAACCCAACTTTAAGATAATTTTTAGCACTGAGTTTAAAGAATTGGACAGTTTATTTAACCTATGGTTAATCAATGTGAAAACCGCTAGGCGTGTCTATTGAAACAGTAAAAAAGTTTTGATTATACCGGAAGTAGAATGGCGGCGTCGATGAGCGGGCCAAAGCAGGACAAATCCAGTAAGTAAAGCGGTGGAGACGAGGAACAGTCCGACAAGAACTCCAACCAGCAGGATGATGGTGCGCCTGCGTGCAGCGTTGATGTTCCACGTGGTCGCACAGCGTCTCAGTGGCAACTTGCGACCATTCAGTTTGCCCTTCAGACCAGCTGCCGACACCGGCTCCGAATGACCTAGCAGTAATTAAGTTTTATTACTTCAATAGCAGGAGAATAGATTGCACCAAGTTAAAGTATAAGCTACAAAAGCGTTTACTGCACAGCATAGACACGTAATAAGAAGAACCATACTAGTGATGAAACGAAACCGGGAATGTGTTGTAATGATGTCACGTTACAGATAAGCAAAGGGAATCAGTTTATTGAAAAATTATCAAACAGCGCTCAACCAAAGACGTAGACCTATAACCTTTCGTTCTGCTGACTGGTCATATTCAGATGCCAGCCTCAATCTAGAAGTAGGCTAATAATGGAAGGAGTAAAGAAAAAGTGCGAAAATGGATAAGACATGGACCTCCATGTGCAGCCTGGATACAGAGGTCGAAGTCCGTAGCAGCGGCAGTACTCTGAGGGTCTCCTGCACTGACGGCGACAGGGTGGCTGTTGGTTCGTCGACGAGTCCAGCAGTGGAAGTAGCAGCGGACTCGCCGACAGATGTCAGTGGCGCTGCGCTGGGCTGGGGTGCGTGATGACGCGCGACTGGACAGTGACGTCGACATGGTTGACACCGTTCGTTTGCCCGCCAAGTCATCGTAGCAGCATTCATCGGTGTCGTCGACGACGTCGTCCGCACGCCGCACACCGACAGCGGAACACCGAGCACCAGTCGTCAACGCCGCGGCACAGTTGGAGGAAGGCTCGTGGCGAGGTAGCACCACGTCGCCGGGTCCACGCGCCTTGACCGCCGCCGGGCGTCTCGACCACGGTAGTGCAGCGGCGGTGATCCCTGGCGGCGGCAGAGGTCCTCGCGGAGGGCTGAAGTAGATTGACGCAGTGTCATCGCGGTCAGCACTGCACAGGCTGGCTGGCCGGGGGTCGACTCGGGGGTGAGAGCAAGAGCAGCACGCGCATTCAGCGATAGCGGCGGCGGCGGCTTGTTGGCTGTGCAGCTGCTGACGATAACGCTGCTGCTGCTGCTGTTCCTCAACGGCGCAGGCATGACACGCTCGGTAGCACGGCTGCTGAGCTCGCTGCAGCGCCGGCTGCGGTCCAGTGACACTGTCGTCTGGAGTCGCCTGGTGAGGCTGGGCCGGTACAGGTCGCGAGGAGGTGCTAGCTGGTGGCGGTGGAGGTGGCGGTGCAATCAGCATCTGTAGCAAGTCGACCGATTCCGACATCGAGTCGTTGATGACCCGCGAAGCAGGACGCGACGACATCGCACTGCCGGTCGATCTGCCTGTACGCACATCATCAGCATTAACATACGGAATAAATAGCAAGCATTATTTCAGGACATCACTGGTTACTTGTGAACACTAAGTTTGTTAAGCAATTAGCATGTCACGAATTAGAGAAAAATTATGTTTTTTTAAAGTTTTAGCCTATGCCGTACGGCATTAAATTAAATGAAAAACACGCACGCATCATCTCTGTGCGTTTTGGTGGTTAAAAGTTTCATCTTTTCTGGATAGTTTTGGAAGGATCCTTGCCTTTTTTCCACGTCTAAATTCTTTAGAAGATTCAGTCAGTGAGCTAGTGAGAAAAATGCATGAATAACATCATGAAACGTTATACGTCACGCATCTGTTTCAAAACCAATCGCAAATCGAATGTATTATTGTTAATTCACGGAGCAGAATACTGACTGCGCTATCGCCTAAGCCTATGCTACATACAGTACCTGTTAATCGATATTTCCTTTACATACTAGATCTTGGTTGTAGTTGTATAGCAAAGTTCTAGTTCCCCCATTGTAGTTGTTATTTTTCTGTTCAAAATTTTGTTTATTTTTCATCAAAGGATTGGCCCATGTTTTGCTGTATAAGCCTGCAATGATCTGTTGTAGCCTACGTGTATAATAAAAAATTTATTTGTCAATTACTATCTAACCTATCTACCTGATAGTCGTTAGTGAACTAATGACGTGAAAGACGAGGTTGTCCTGCCACCTGGCGGGGCGTCAACGTACTACAGAAGTTGCGACTCGGCACTGGTGCAATTACCGTCAGCGTAACGACGCCGTCAAGTGGATCGACGCCAGACTAATGCAACTGCCATGTCTCCCAGCTCACTCAGTGACTCAACTACCGCTGTTATTTTCACAGCCAGATAGAACTTTATAGTCTTGACGTACGCTGCAGACAGGTGGTTAACGATGCTGTTCACTTAGCCGACTGCGTGCAGAGCTTTTAGTCTCATTAAGACAATGTAGCTTATTACGCCTAGTCAGACTATTTCGCGATCGTTCGTGAATGGAGAACCGAAAACCGTAGAAAATAGCAAAAAGTTCAAGTTTGGTGCACAGGTGCACGAGACGTCAGTTTGAAGTCAAAGACTTTACAAAACGCACCACGAATGACGGGGTCTTAAGTAATCATTTAATTCCAAATTTACTACAGAGCATATTGGTAAAAGTTTTTTTTAGCCGACTGCACTTACTGGCATGGTTGTCGTCCGTTTTCTGTCTGTCCGTCCGTCTATCTAACAGATGTACCCTGGCTAACAGGTAGGTTTTAGAGAAAAATTTTTGCATAAATAATTAGCTATATGTGTCAAACTTAGGCATGCAAAATTTCAACGATTTATTGCAAGAAAAACATTTTTAAATTGAGGGTTGAATGGGGGGTATATCTTAGAAACAATGAGAGATACGACTAAGGTTACTATTAATCACTAATAGGAAGTGGCATACGCCCTTGCAGATAAAATGAAAATTATTGACCTTGGATGACGTTGAAGGTCACTAACAACCAGTACGATCGGCTATTCTAGCGACAGCTGGGTTTCTTGTTAAAATAGCAATAGGTCAATATTTCATGCAGCTGCGACAAAAACGCCTGGGCTACTTTGTAGACCGACATTACAGTTAACGCTGGAAGACGGCCGACTGACAAGTTGCGGTCGATGTGGCGGTGACACCAGCTTGAAGTCCCGACGTCCGCAAAATCGCATTAGCATCATGGATGGCCGGCCAGAAATCACATTAGTGCTAATGAAGCGTGACAGATGCCGATGATCGCACACTATAAACCTATACTGCTCAGCGCGGTGGCGCCTTGCATCGGACATGTACACCATACGAACTGGCCGAAGGCATGATTTGACACAGACTAATCTGCGCTTTACGCGTTAAATCGCATACCCGACACTGCTGTATCTGTCCATAAACAATCGACTTTCCAAGTTGTATCCGATGTCTTGCATTTCTCATCTGTTTTCCGTGCATTTCTTGGGCGAACAAGATCGCCATTCAGCACAGAGGGCACTGGCCTATACTTGACACTGTGCAACGATGCACGGTATCGTGCTTCTTAGTTCATTCTAGAAGAGTCCACAAACTTTCTGTTTTCTAAACTATGGTGATCGAAAAATAATTATTCATGTCAAATGACGCAGTTTTCGTTTTCTTTTGTCGCATATGATTTAATTGCAAATAGTCCTACAAAGCTCAAAACGACGTCAAGGTCATTGCTCCGTATAATCTGGCGAAAGAGCCGCGCAGCATCGTTTTGCTGCTTAGCAACGTTTCAAGATGCAAATCACCTTGCAGCGTATCGCGCAGGTGACTGACGCCACTATCAATCACATAGCCCTGTCAAGTGTAGTTTCCACTCGTCCGACATTGCGTTCAATAATGGACAGCTTATATGAGTTAGAACTGCGAGAAACAGACAGACATCCGGGCTTCCGTCGTGCCACACCCATTCTCCATCACGGACTTCAGTCGATCAAATGAACTAGACTGCCTTGCTGTGACGGTCGTGACGTTGTTGTTCAAGACGTTGCCAGACGAGCGAGCAACTTAGTCCCAGAACCACGAAAAGAATCATTCACCCAAAATGTTTTATCTCCATGCCTTTTGGCAGAAAAATGACAAGTTCAAGTGCCACAGCTTCTGTGATTTCTAGACGGTCGGTTAGAAGCGGAGTACAATAATTGTGCAATGGAAACAGAAAAAGGAGACAATGATAGCACAGGGAGTGGGGAAGATGAGCCCCTTCATCGCAAAATCTTGCGTACGCTAACCGCAGTCTTTAGCTGCATAATAATGGCAGTGTTATGAGTCGTAGTTATCATTCAGCATTTTAAGTCGCTGTAGGTAGTCCGGTGAGTAGAGCGTGGGTGGTCTTGAGTACTCGGCGCTGCATGGTGACAGAATCAATTACTTCGTTGTTACGTCGACCTGCAGCCAGCAGCTCTAACAAGTGCGTCGCGCATGCGTGCTGTAAGCGCCACGTAATCAACGGCTTCTTGACGCGTTAACGACTTTCCAGAGAAACGAAAACTCCGTCTAGAGCGGTCACGTCAATCAACCGCATCGCGTGAGACTAAAATACTAAGACTCGGTTTCGCCGCTGCTGGTTCATTAATGTACTGTCTATTATTCTCATTATTATTATCATTATCATAAATCTTATAGTGTTATAAGTGAGACTGATTGTGCAATTAAATGTTTAGAGCTGCAAAAAAGACAAGTCTTGGGAGCATGCATGCAAGAGGTCAGAACAGAATAAAGGTTTCTTGGATCGCAGACAGAGAAAGCCGGTTTTCCAAACTGAGCCCGAGTCCTGGATCCTCAGGACAACAGTAGCTGCACAATACACTGTTTACGATGGAGCAAACATGAAGCAAACTTACAGCACACGTCGTGCACGTGCATTTTGAATACGTTTGCTTCATGTTTGCTTCATCGTGTAAACGGGGTATTAGTTGTAGAGGAACAACCGTTTATTTGTGCAGTGTTTATAGCAACTGATAAATTTGACATGATAATCATAATAATTTTGTCGTCGCCATTTTTTACAAAGACAAGATTTTAGCTGAAAAATAATAAAAGAAATGATCAAAGCACATGGCGGCAGAAAACGAAAAAGGCAGCAGGTCTGCTGTCAGCAATCGTGCCAAGTGAAGATGTGGCCTATATTCGAGTAATTCGACCAATGTTCCGCACGGCGCACGGAACGAGAAAAAACTGCCTAGGCCTAAGTCTAAGTTTGTCAGCGCAGTGATTCGAAAGAGCATCGACCGATCAATGCCTACGAAAGAACAATAAATTTGGTCACAGCTACATTATAATGTCAGCTATGCACTCGCTGGCATACCTACAGATAGACCTTTACGCAAAGCAATGCAGTTACTGGTTTCAGAGTTGAGTGGACTGGATATCGATTGATGTGTCGTACGTTATAGGGTTTTTACACGATCCAGCAAACGTCCAGCAAACTTCCAGCAAATGTATTCAAAATACACGTAAATTGCTGGACGTTTTCTGGATCGTGTAAACACCCCATTACAGTTACTGCGAAATCTTTTTTAACTGTTACGATACTGGGTCCGTTAACAATATTCGGAAGTCTACCTGCGAATAACTATAAACACTTTCTTTTTATCGTTTCCTATCTACAAATGAAAGACAAAATCGCGATGAAAAGATATTGCAAACTGTTTTTAATATTTTACCAAATTTTATACGAAACTAGAAAGCTGACGCAGGTTCGTCAAATTAGGATGCCACTCAATTCTCTCGGCAGTATTTAGGCAGTTTTAAATAAAGAATCTTTACAACTCATAAAAACGCCAGCAGCTGGTGGTGAATACCATAGTTTTTAAATAACGTAAAAAACGTGGCAAAAATGAAAGAAACGTTTAAAAACGTTGAATAAAAAACGTTGACCATAATTTGTTTAACTTCTTGCCTAATGCTGTAGGTGCAGTGTACGTAAAACTGTAGTCTAGATAAAGAGAACTTTATTTAATTTCAATTCAACCGTGTAGTCATAAAATCATGGCACGAAAGTAAGCAAATATACTAAACAAAATTTTTTTATTTAATATATTTGAACTAACTAAGTTAACTACTATCAATATGACATATTAATTCGTTTCAGTGATTTTGAAAGTGCTTCTCTAACTTTTTAATAGGACTTTTAATGCATTTTTTTGAAATAGAAAACGCTAAAAATAATAAAACGTTAAAAAACGTAAAAAAAACGTTTTTTACATCTATGGTGGATACCAACCGTTATCACTCTGGATCCCAGACACTGACCGCAGCCGTTACCGTGGTCCAAATTATTTAAAAATTCAGCAGCTTCCGGCCTTCGATATAGTGATTTGTTGCCATTCGTGCGTCAATCGCAGTCCCAAAGTATCAATTGTTGCATGTTCATAGCACATGCTCACTGTATCATACCGAATACAAAACATGTTCTATAGAAGCCTTTTGCCTGACGCTGATCATAGCCTAGTAGAGTCCCTCGTTCTATAGAAAGAGGGATTCTAGTACAGCTATGTCTATGATCATGCAACAATAGGTAACCCTAGCCCTACACTCCAAATATTAATTTACATTACCTTACAGCTGGCCTACATACACACACAATGAAGATGTTTCTTTTTTATGATTTTACCTAGTTTTAAATGCATCATTTTATTCCCTGTCGACTTCAGCTAGTGCACCTTACCTATAGCGGGCCATTCCCGTTAAAAACAGGACGGATGCGGGTTTCGGCTGCTGAACGAGTAAGAATGATACTCGTTCGGATAGGATCGTTCGTTGGCGGGCCGTTGAGGTCTTTCGTCAATTAGCAGCACGTTTGTCGCATCGCGCACCGTTCGTGGACTGGACATGTCACCGCTAGTTGGCCGTCTCTGCGTCCGACTCTAAGCCCGCTACACGACCATTCCTAATTAGTTTCGTTAGATGCCCACTATTCATGGCTGTCGTTGGCGGTCGACCACTAGCTGGCCCACACGCAGTATACGTCAATGCTACTCAATGTCTCGTCTCGTTCCGGGAGAGTTTTTCTCTCCGCTCTTTTTCCGCTTATTTCTCCGCTCGTATCGGCTCAACGACCAGAAAGGTTTTGTGTACGGCGAGACGAGCTGAAGCTGCCGCCGCATTGGCGACCGGGCTAGATACTCGGACAAGGCAAAGCTTATTGGGAGAGATTACGGACAGCGCCGCGACGCGAGAGCTTTATAATGCGATACCCAGCTCCCAGTGACAAACACAACAGTACATTGCAATGCAAGCAGCTCGTCCTTCCTCTCATGTAGGCGTAAACAGAGTATAGCCCGATAAGAAGTAAACCTTAAATTTTTATTACAAGTGCGTCAAATATTGACCTATTTTTAAAATTCGCAAATAAAATGTTGATTCACAAGATCAACGGTAGATTTAAACGCATTTTAATGTTATTTTATCATTTAGTGTTATTTTATTTTTAAAAAAAACTAATAAAAATGGTCACGGATACAGTAATATCGTCCACTTTTAACGACGGAGGATGGGAGCAGTTCCAATCAATAAAATTAAAAAATGTGCTGCATGTAAATGATTTAAAATAGGGATCTAACCGTATTGATCAATGCTTCAAAGCATGGTTATGCTTGTAATAAAAAAAATCGGCGATTAACTATACCGGCAATGCATTTTGGGTAAGATTACAGCCTAATAAATATATTATTTTTATTTGATAACTGCCGATGGGAGGCAACGCTCTACGGCTAGACTTGGCGTCACACTACAGTAGCTGACCATGCATCACTGTATTATAAGCGTAACGCCTTTGGAAGACAGATGGGACAGTACCAACTACGCTCTTCTGGGAAACAGCATCACTTACTTCTACGCTTGCTGTTAATAATTAAAAAGCTATCCCAGCCAATGATGCGCGGTCATAATTGATAGAAGAAGAAGTTCTACATCATCGGCGTCATACAAAAAGACAGTCTATTTTCATTTTCTCCCTGTCATCACATCAACGGCTTGATAGTAATTGAATTACTATTAATATCAATAGTAGGTCTAATAATTATAACTTTATCTGTACAGAAATACGAAATTGTGTAGTAAATCGGTGCAAAGTAAAAAAAGATATTCCAAACAGTTATCTATTGTATTTTTAACTGCGTCAAAATTGTTGACCAATGTCCCTAATTCTGTCGCCGGCGCATTTACCAATCAATTTGCTATAATTCGATTATCAGTATATTCATCACATCTCAAATCGTAGCTATATATTATAGTAATACTATTTGGCTGTAGTCGACTTTTTCTGACGACAGTCAGTAAATCCAAGTCACTATTTCTCCATTTTGGAGTCAATTTTGAGGAGACAAAATTAATTCTCCTGTCCGTAACAAAATGACGCTCATGCACAACCCCATACCCTGAAAGAAATTTCTCAGAATGCTGAGACAGCGACGATCGTAGCTCATCATTCATCCGCCACGCACCGGAGACAGCGGCACTATAAACCGGAAGTGGAAACGACGCCGTCACAGTAGGTAAGCGCGTGCCGGTATCGATATCTGAACACGGCGGCGGCGATAAAAACATTAACACGATGACGACTTAACGGACGGACGGACTACAGCAGCTGACCAGTGCATAGTCAGTCGTGGTCAGCTGCTGCAGCCGCTGGACTAATAATGACAACAGATGGAGAC
>Ga0209367_1002164_pt1 | contig 25609 bp, 31 predicted proteins | sample WorMetLIZISLAND2_FD_187412 | JGI IMG/M metagenome (GOLD analysis project Ga0209367, IMG submission 187412) | Marine gutless worms symbiont microbial communities from Max Planck institute for Marine Microbiology, Germany - Olavius geniculatus... ... | reverse complement strand
TGCCACATGCTTTAAAGTATTGGCCTCGCATAAGGAGGTCATTAATGGAAAACGCGCGTAAGCGAAAATTACAAGTTGATGTATTATATCAATCTATATAGTATATCTTATTTAAGCGCTTATGGGGTTTATCCCCGCCTTAACGACGGGTACCGTCGTTTTCCACCAACGAATCGGCTAAGGGAGTTTATCAATGATTGTCGCCAAGCTCTTGGCGGGGATAAACCCCGCCACTACAATGGTAACCCTGTAGAACAGGTTAAGACTAATTGGGATTAGGGATCTATTCAGTAAGTCGCGGTTGCCCCGCTAAAAAACCGCGGGACGCGAGCGAAAACCGCTCCCACAATCTATAGTAGCGTCATAGATCAATAATAGTTATTTTCGCGATTTGACCGGACGCTTGCGGCCAGCGGCAGCACTGACACCTGAACAATGACACCTGTCTACGATCCCGTCTGAAGCGAAGCGTAAGCGGGGAAACTTTCAGCTTTATACGAGAAACAACCATGACAATTGAAAAAGCAGATCTGGTCATAGTCGGCGCCGGGCCGGCCGGGTTGGCTGCTGCCGCCGAAGCGGCTCGCCAAAACGGAAAGGTGGTCGTGGTGGACGAAGCACCGCAGCCCGGTGGCCGGCTGCCCAGCCAGATCCACCGGGAGCCGCGGTCCGCCGGCCATGAAAAAGAATCCTGGTCCAATGGACCCGCCACAGCCGAACGCCTGACCCAGGAGGCCTTGACGGCCGGCGCCAGAATCCTGTGTGGTGTGTCAGTGTGGGGTATATTTCCGGCCTGGTATGTCGGCGTGGCACCCACCGATGCCAGTCAACCGCTGCCTGATTGCCCTGCAGGCTTCGACACCCGAGCCGTGCTGGTGGCTACCGGTGCCTGTCAGAATCCGCTCATCTTTCCTGGCTGGACTCTGCCCGGTGTCATTACGGCGGGGGCAGTGCAGACCATGATCAATGTGCACCGCGTCTTGCCCGGCCGAAAAGCCGTGATCATCGGTATCGACCCGCTTTGTCTGGCCGCAGCCCAGCTGCTAGAAGCGGTCGGTTCTAAAGTCCTGGGTGTTTTTCTGCCCCCGGCCAACGGATTGCTTCCCGGACCTGCATCACCGAAAACTGCAATTCAGGCCCTGGCCGGGTATTCAGCCTATGCCCCCGGCATTCTGACATCCCTGGCCGCTATGGCGGGCAAGTATCTGAGCGCTTTGGCGGCTTTATGCTACCCCCAACGCGGTCTTAAAATCGAGGGCATCCCCTTAATGCTGCGCCAAGCGGCATTGTCGGTCGGCGGTGCGCAAAAAGCTGAATCCGTTCAGATTGCCGCCCTCAGATCGGACGGCCGAATAATTGACGGCTCCGAAAAACAACTTGCAGCGGATGTGGTCATCACCTCCGCCGGCTTGTCCCCCCTGACCGAACTGGCGCAGGTGGCCGGGTGTCCGCTGCACTATATGCCCGAAATGGGAGGCTGGGTGCCGGTTCACAGCGATCGCTTCGAAACTCCTCGAACAGGTCTATTTATTGCCGGCAGTATTTCCGGGGTGGAAGGGGCCACCGTGGCCGAGTCCCAGGGCCGCATCGCCGGTCTGGCGGCAGCAGATTACCTGGAACTAACCGACCGGGAGGATCTGGCGCGTGAAATTAAACAGCGTCAGAATGATATGCTTAACGCCCGGCAGACGGCCATCCCCTTTTATCCACAAATCGAAACGGGTAGGGCGGCCATGAATCTGATTTGGAGAGAAGCGCAAAATATGCCCACCACCTGATCGACATCCATCATTCCGCAATCCAATATCCGTTATCTAAAGATACCCGATCATCCTTTTCGTATTATGCGCTTATTTGATATGTTAAATATTGCATTAAGTCAGAGAATTGATTATTATCTCATTATTTACGCCTAATCAATCAACTAACTATGGATGGTAAATGCTTAACTTTGAATGGGATACCAAAAAGGGAGATAGCAATGTCATTAAACACGGTGTCTCATTTGAGGAGGCAAGTACGGTATTTGGCGATCCATTATCTTTAACCATTGACGATCCATTGCACTCAACGACTGAATTACGCATGGTCCACATCGGGATGTCGCACAATAATAGATTATTAGTTGTGGTTTTTACCGAGCGAGAGAATAACATTCGAATCATCAGTGCGAGGAACGCTACTAAAAAAGAAAGAAAATATTATGAAAGTGATGAATAACGATCCCGACATGATGAAAGAGTATGATTTTAGCAAGGGGGCAAGGGGTAAATATGCTAAAAGATATGCCGCAGGGACAAATGTCGTTTTAATCGATCCTGATGTAGCTGAGTTTTTCCCAGATCGCGATTCGGTAAATGACACGCTCCGTTCATTAATAAAAGTTATCAAGAAGAGTCAAGGCCGTTTTTCTGGTCAGGTGGATCGAAGTTAGTGGGTGCCTCGATACACTGAGCTATTGTCCTTGAATCACTCCGTATTTCAAATCTAATCCATGTGCCAATTAACATGTCCTCTGCCTCAATCCTGAAATCCGACGCCTATAAATTTTCCCAACTATGCTCCACGCCCTATGCTCTCCCTTCGGGGCGCAGGCCCAACGTCCTACACGCAGCCTAATTTTCCCCTTTCCGCATCTTTAGCCGCGGCATAGTCCCGCCGTATCGGACAACGACGGGTTCGATTTCCCACTTCCATCTCCCTCTCACTCTCGCACCTTCCATCCGTTCAATAAAAGCTGTCAGCTATCCCAGCACTGAGTTATTCCGCATTTTGGGCAATGATGAAACCGTTGACAAGGTGGTATCAAAGTAATACCATGGGCACATGCCCAGAAAAATAAGACAACTCATCAAAGAGCTAGAGCAGGCTGGATTTATTAATCGGGGAGGAATAGGGAGTCACCGGAATTTAATCCATCCGAAGGGCATTGCAATAACCATTTCCGGCCAACTTGGAGATGATGCGAAACATTACCAGGAAAAGGAAGTGGCAAAGAAGATTAAGGAGTCTGAAAAATGAGAGAGCGGGACCGTTATTTGAAAATTGTCGAATGGTCTGAAGAGGACCAATGCTATATTGGTTCTGTACCAGGCTGGATTGGCAAATGTTGTCATGGCGACAATGAAGAGAAAGTTTATCGAAAACTTTGTCAAATTGTTGATGATTGGATCAAAATTTACGCCGAGGACGGCCGGACCCTCCCGCCGCCGACAGCAGGTAAAAAATATTCCGGAAAGTTCCAGCTACGCCTTGGCAGTGAGTTACATCAAGCTTTGGCGATCCGTGCCATGCAAACAGGAGACAGTTTGAATAATTTCTGTATAAAAACGCTTAAGAAATCCCTTGCAAAATCTGATAATGCCCCCTGATGACGGAAGGATAAGGTTAAATGGCAATTTGGTCAAGCATAGTCAGCTCTCCCAGTCCCCATTCTCCATGCCCTATGCTCAATGCCCCTTGCACCTTCCTTCCGTTCACAATGAGCTATCAGCTATGAGTTATGAGCAGGGTATATGGTATAGGGTGCAAGGTGTAAGGTATATGACCCTATACTCCAAGCTCCAGGCCCGACGCAACTTCATTCCGTTCACTAACAGCGGTCAGCTAAGAGCTCTGAGCTTTTTTTGCTCACCTACTCACCCTCTCAACTTCTCAACTTCCTTCTTTTGGCTCCATGCCCTCTGCACTTAACGTTATTAATCCGCAATCCGAAATCCAAAATCCGCAATCGAATTTTTCCCTCCTTTTTCACCCTTTTCTGGGGTTTCTGCCGCGACCGAAAAAAATATAATGTAAACCGATTCCGAACGAAACCGTTGAAAGGAACATTGCACTATTTCAATCAGATCGGTGGAGGAAAATTTGAAAGTTCAAAGTTCTTTTTTTTAAACCAACACTCCAACCTGTCGCGTCGAAGCGCAGCGAAGTTGGATATTCAAGTAATCCAACTCTCCGCCAAACTGCTACCGAAAGAGCCTTTTATCTCTAATAGAACACGAGGGACCCGGTTTCCCATTTCAACAAAAAGAGGGGACAGAAAAATGGCGGCCGAGAATTCAAACGAGAAACATATCAACATCTGGACGCCTGCGACCTATCGCATTGAAGTTGATGGTCATTTGGATGAGTCATGGTCAAATCGCCTGGCTGGTATGCGGATCACCTCGCGCCAAAGAGCCGATCAAACCACAGTAACGACCCTGATCGGCCAGTTAAGGGATCAGGCGGAACTCTCGGGCGTTCTCAACAGCCTCTATGGTCTGCACCTGTCGATCTTGAAAGTGGAAGTTGTCGATGACGAAAAAAAATAGTTATTAGTTATTGGTTATTGGTTTGAAAGGAATTCTATCGATTTTAATCGCGGTTACAAACCGCTCCCACACGAACTTAGAATGAAGTCCCATACGAGTTGGGCCGCCGGCCGCAAGCGTCCAGTCTGATCAAATATTCGTCACTCTTTTTCTTTGAGTCTTTGTGTCCTAGTGGCAAAATTATTATATCTTCTGAAGTTTCATATATGGTTTCAGAAGATACCGTCAAAAGTTACCTGTAAAACATATGTTGAAAGCTCCGTGTCGGCAGACTGTGCGGGGTGGTCGAGAGAGCCAAGCGTCTTGGTATTCTTTAATTTCGAAGATTCAAAGATTATTCTTCTCTCAACGTGTCAAAAAAATACTTGATCCCATTTTGGGACCATGGTATAAAACAGTTATGCGAATCATATCTCGGAAAGCATTGAAAGATTTCTGGGAACTACATGCCGATTCAAGGCAGCCTTTGCAAGCGTGGTATGCTGATGCAAAAGGAGCCGATTGGAAACGTCCTGCAGACATCAAAAATGTTTACCGGAACGCTAGTATCCTGTCCAATAACCGTGTAGTATTTAACATCAAAGGGAATAAATATCGGTTGGTAGTTGCTATCAACTACAACATTGGCATTGTATTTATACGATTTGTCGGAACACATCAGGAATATGACAAAATCGATGCTACCACGATTTAATGAAAATGGTGTAAAAGCATGGAAATAAAGCCAATAAAAGAAGAAAAAGATTATCAAGCGACCCTCAAGGAAATTGAAAACCTTTTTGAAGCTGCCCCCGGAACACCGGAGGGTGATCGTCTTGATGTGCTGACAACCCTCGTTGAAGCATACGAAGACAGGAATTTCCAATTACCTTTGCCAGACCCTATTGAAGCAATAATCTACTACATGGAAAGCCGTGGTTTGACTCGTCGTGAACTTGAGCCTTATATCGGGAGTCGTTCACGGGTATCTGAAATCCTGAATCGAAAACGAGCACTAACGATTGATATGATTCGAAAGCTTCATAGCGGCCTTGGCATCCCAGCGGATGTTCTTATCAAACCTTACATTTTAGTTAAATCCGCTGCTTAACCGCCATTCATTTAGTTTTGAATTCTGTTGGAATTATCAGCTCTACATTCCACTCTCAGTCCTCAGTCCTCATCACCCAGTCCTTTCTTATCCCTCCCCGCCCAATACAGCGGGATTTCACATCTGATGATTTAAGTCTAAATTGTTCAACCCCGCCAGATAAGGCGGGATTTCATGTCTAATTTTACAGAGTTTGAATTCAACAAGCGAAGCGGCCTTTAAGCGTAGCGCTCCTCCCACGTTCTTTTCCCTATGAGCTATCAGCTAAGTCTACCCCGTTAAATATCGACAGATCAGCGTAGCGGATTTAATCGGGGAGTTACGAGCTTTTTTCTCACCTTCTCATCTTCTTGCTTTCTCACCCTCTCACCCTCTCATCTTCTTTCCTCATCCCTCTGCCCCAAGCTCCATGCCCTCTGCCCAATGCCCCTGGCCCTATACGCTATGCTCTTTGCGCTATGCCCTATGCGCTATCAATCCAAAATCCGCAATCCCAAATCGAAATATACCCTATGCGATATTAATCCTCAGTCCTCATAGCTCAGTCCTCATTCTTCCCCCTTCCACCTTCCGCATCCCTGCCGCGGCATAGTCCCGTGATTTTTGGACGACGCCGGGTCCCACTTCCAACTTCCTATTTCACCCTCTCACCTTCTCATCTTCTGCCCTTATCTCTCTGCCCTAAGCGCTACCAATCCGCAATCGAATATTTCCTTTTTTTTCAACTATTCCGTGGGGGCTGTGCGACCGCGAACATACAGGATCATTGGCGGGTGATGGCCATCATCAATTTAATCAGCCAAATGCGGAAGGTGCATTAAACAAAATATTTAGAATAGAGGAGAGGTCACAAAATATGGATTCTACGATCAATAGTCGATTAGCGTGGCCCGGCAAAGCCTCAGTCATCTGATTGTAGTATCTCCAGATCTGCTCGGTCCTGGGCCCGGTCTGCTATTATTTTTGTTTTTATCAAGTTCTGAGGATTGATAAAATTGACCATCTGGTTACCGTATGGGCCCTGAACCCTGCTTTTCCAGATGTCTGAAAAGTCAATACCTTTTAGAGAAGTTATGATGTCTATTCTAACCGGTTCATAACCTAGCTGTATAATGTTCCCTCTTGTAGAAAAGTCCTTGATTTGGAGGTCCAAGGAACCAAAGCCGAATTTATCTAACACGGCTAATATTCTCCTTGCATTTTCGGGAGAGGCTTCGATGAGGATATCAATATCCTTTGTATATCGAGGCCTGGCATGAAACGACAAGGCGTAAGAGCCGATAATGCAATATCGAACCCTATGCTCGTTTAATAACTCTAAAAACTCTTCGTAGTCTTTTTCCGTTTTCATCAGACAAACAACCGGTGGCTTTAAAATGTGATTCGCGCAGAATTTGAACCGTCTCAATACGTTCTCCGCTCGATAAATTCAGATAATACGCCAAGTCAAAATCACGGGCCTCTTCAAAGGAATTTGCTCTATTGAGCCATATTTTTGCTTTCATGCGGCAATCATAACATTGAGATGATGAAAAGGCAATAGCTCCTACCTCCGTACCTTTCCCGAGCAATGGTCGTGCTCTTTCGGTACGGCGGCGCGTCCGAATTCACATCTCCATATCACCCACGCTCTCTGCTTCAACAGTCCGCAATCCAAAATCGAAACATGCACTCCGCTCTATCAATCCGAAATCCGCAATCCGAAATCCGCAATCGAAAGTTTCCCTCTTTTTTCCCCCTTTTCGGGTGTTGTTCCCGCGACCGAAAAAATTTAGGGTCATCCACGAGACGATGCTCCTCACATCGTATTCCAGCGAGTTGAAACAACGGAATGAATTAAATTCCTGCACGATTGACTAAATGACTATCGGGTTTCAGGTTTCGGGTTTCGGGACAGAAAGCAGACGACCCGTCTTCGCTCTTCGAGCTTGGGGCTTCGCCCTTTGGACTTCGCTTTTAGCTTCGACCCAACACGTCGGGCTACGAGCCCACACGTCGCCGCGGCAGACAGATGACAGAGGCAGAAAGAAAGAAGTTGAGAAGATGAGAGGGTGAGAAAGCAAGAAGATGAGAAGGTGAGAGGGTGAGAAGGTGAGAGGGTGAGAAGGTGAGAAAAAAAACTCATAGCTGATAGCTCATAGTTCAGAGGATAGAAGCAAAGAAATTGTTATCTGTTAATGGTTAATCGGATTGAATTCGATTTTCATTTTTTTTGACAGGATATACAGGATTGACAAGATTTTTTCGCCTACGGTGAGAGGCTTTCGGCCGAAGACCGCACGATCCTGACGATCCGGTTAATCCCGTCCAAAATTTTGTTTTAAAGATAAGAATCCAATCCTCAGTTTCTTTTTCGATTATACCGGCCGTTGGTTTGGCCGGCGGCAACGCTGACACCTGAAACCCGACACCCGAAACCTGAACCCTGCACCTTTCAACCTTGAAACTTGAAACCTGATTCTTAAGCGGTTCCCGTGGCCCGAGCCAACAGGTGGCAATCAGATTGGTTTTGCCCAGTTGCGGATAAACACGGCAACATGCGATTTGTTCATATCACCCCGGGCTACTGCCAGCACCATTTCGGCGAAGTCTTCCTCCGGGGCGTGGAAATCGAAGCCGTTCAGGTCGAGAAAAACGAGCGCTGCCACGGCGCCGATGGGTTTATTGCCGTCAATGAAGGGATGGTTTTTTACAAGGTGGAAAAGATAGCCGGCCGCCATTTCAAAAATATCCGTATGAAGAAATTGACCACCATAGGTGGCCGGCGGCATGCCGATAGCGGATTTCAGCAGATTGATATCCCGGATACCGGTTGCTCCGCCATAACGAGTGATTTGATCCTTGTGGATCGCCAGCACCTCGGCCAAACTGAGAAATTTCAGATCCATAATTTATTCCGCGAGCTTTTTCAGAGCTTTGGGATATTTGGCGTTCACTTTGTCGAGGGCAGCCTGGAAGGCCGAATCCCGGCCTTCATCCTTCACCGGGGAAAGGATGAGCACCTGTCCGTCAGTGGAAATGTCGAAGAGCGTCTCGGCGTTTGCCCCGATGAGCTCCAGAATCGGCTTTTCAATCACCAGAGCCAGGCTGTTGCCATGTTTGGTCAGCGTCTTTATCATATTTTGAACCTCCTATATATGTAGCTACAATGTTATTACAATGATATAACAAGCCCATAGGCAGGTCAAGAGCGATAATTCGCTTCGGAATCCCTCCATTTTTTAATCCAAAATCCAATCTGCCATGGAAACTGCGGACAAGAATCCGCAATCCCAAATTTACACCTTCGGTCACTTTTGTCCTTCCGCTCCGACATAAATTTTGATTAATCGGAAAACCTTATTCGAATTCTCAATATTAAGCGAAACTTGAGATTGCTCCAATATTTTATAATGCTGTGAATATGATAAAAATAAATATCCTTGAATAAGCAGAGAATTATCTGATATGTTTAAATATCTTATTTTATGAAACCCAACTATGTTCAAAAGGAGACATTCCATGGGAATATCTGTTCATTTGCCTGAAATAAATATAGAGGAAGATGAAATAAAATTGTTGCTTGCTATAAAACTATTGGAAGAAGAAAAGGTGTCGTTAGGAAAAGCAGCTGAAATAGCCGGTTACACAGAAAAGACGTTTGTAGAATTGCTAGTAAATCGTGGAGTTGCCCCAATAAAGTATGCCAACCTTGATCTTGATTTAGAATTGCGAAATGCCTGAAAAAGCCATAGTTGATACTTCGGTTCTCATAGCTTTAGAGCGAATCAATATGTTGAATGTTCTGTGCAAAATCTATTCAAATATTGTTTTGCCGGAGGCAGTTATCGGTGAGTTTGGTCCGCTGTCGATTGAATGCTATTCGTCGGAAAAAGTGGATAGCACGCTGGTAGGTCTCCTGGTTTCGGATTTGAACCTGGGAAGGGGTGAAGCTGAAAGTATCGCCTTAGCATCTCAAACCGGATTAAAATTGGTATTGGACGATTTGAAAGCGAGGAAAGCTGCCGTGAACCTTGGCTTGAAGGTCACGGGCACTATTGGAATATTATTGAAAGCTGAAAGCTTGGCACTAATCGACAGCGCCTATGAAAAAGCAAGAGAGCTCAGGGATAAGGGATTCTACATTTCAGATCAACTTCTTAGCAAATTGTCGAGATATGCAAAATAAGACGCAGCAAGAAGGACTGAAAAGGAACATCCGCGATCGATATTCTTAATCCTCAGGCTTGCCGCGGTGTAGTCAGGAGATGGCCAAAACGGATTTTCTTTGTTAATGTTTTCTTTCTCCCACCTTCTGACCATTCTACCCTCTCACCTTCTCATCTTTCTTCTTATCCCTCTGCTCAACCTTTTCGCCTTCCTTTCTCATCTTCCCATCTTCACAACTTCTCACCTTCTGCTTTTCCGCATTCCACCCTCAGTCCTCAGTCCTCATCACTCAGTCCTTTCTTTTCCCAATTCCGCCTTCCCACTTCCCACTTCCAAAATCCCCCTTTTTTCACCCTTTTGGGGGGTTTTCTTCGTAATCAAGTACCTATAGAAACAACCAAGCGCTAATGATCCGGCCAGTCGATACTCAAACAATTGGCGGTTCGCAGCAATCTAGATCAATATCCAATTTTAGCTGTTTTGACGGTGGCGGCAGAATAAAATAGATCCGCCGGCCTTCGACGAGCTCAGCCGAGTCAAGGCGAACCACAAATAATCAATAGTCAATAATCAATAATTAATTTTCGAATCCGGCTTTTCCGGATCGGGCTTTTACCAATGAACGACAAAATTACATCCCCCCTCGAGGACGCTGTCAAAAAAAGCCGTTTCGTGATGCTGGCGGTGGCTATCGTCAGCCTTTTCGTCAACGTACTGATGCTCACCGTGCCGCTTTACATGCTGCAGATATACGGCCGGGTGCTGGTGAGCCGCAGCCACGGAACCCTCATTTACCTGAGCATCGCGGCCGTGGGCGCTCTCATGGTGATGGCGGCCCTGGATTTTTCGCGCGGGGGCATCCTGGTGCACCTGAGCGCCTGGCTGGAAAATCGCCTGGGTCCGGAGTTGCTGCCGCCGGCCATCAGCCAGCAGCTGCAGTCCCAAACCTATGGCGTGCAGGCACTGCGGGACGTCTCTCAGGTGCGCCAGTTCGTGGCCAGCCCAACTATTTTCGCCCTGTTCGATGCACCCTGGGTGCCGGTCTACCTGGCGGTGATTTATCTGCTGCACCCGCTGCTGTTCGGCATTGCCGTCATCGGCGCGGTGCTGTTGTTTACCCTGGCAGTAACCAACGAACTGGCCACCCGCAAACCGTTGAAGGCGGCCAATGAGCAGAACGTCAGGGCCCTGCGCAAGACCGCGGCCGCGGCCCGCAAGGCCGAGGTGATCGAGGCCATGGGAATGATGCCGGGCATCACGCAGCGCTGGCTGGGCGACAACGAGCGCGCCTTGCAGCAGCAGATGCTGGCCAGCCGCCGGGCCGGTGTCATCCTGGCAGCCTCCAAATTGAGCCGCCTCATCCTGCAGGTGGCCATGCTGGGGACCGGCGGCTATCTGGTCATCCACTACGAGTTGACCCCGGGCGGCATGATCGCCGGCTCCATCATTTTATCGCGGGCCCTGCAGCCGGTGGAGCAGGCCATCGGCACCTGGAAATCCCTGCTGGGCGCCCGTTCGGCCTATACGCGCCTGAAAGCTTTTATGACCCAGGCCCAGGAGCGCCCATCCGATATGGCCCTGCCGGCTCCGGACGGCAACCTTAGCGTGGAAAAGGCGGTCTTTACGCCCCCGGGCGGAGAAAAGCCGGTGCTCAAGGGGGTGTCGTTTGCCCTCGAAGCCGGCGAGAGCCTGGCCATTATCGGACCTTCGGCCGCCGGCAAGTCGACCCTGGCCCGGCTGATCGTCGGCGCCTGGCATCCCAGTCACGGGGCCGTGCGTCTGGACGGCGCGGATGTCTATGCCTGGGAGCGGGTCGATTTCGGCCGCCACGTGGGCTACCTGCCCCAGGACGTGGAACTCTTTGACGGCACCATCGAGGAAAACATCGCCCGGCTGGACGAGCCCGACCCGGCCACCGTGGTGGCAGCCGCCCAGCAGGCCGGGGTGCACCAGATGATTCTGCGTCTGCCCGACGGCTACCGCACCCAAATCGGTGAAGGGGGAGCCATGCTTTCCGGCGGTCAGCGGCAGCACGTCGGCCTGGCCCGGGCCCTGTACGGCGGGCCGCGGCTGATCGTGCTGGACGAACCCAACGCCAGCCTGGACAGCGAGGGCGAAGAGGACCTGCTGCGAGCCATGGCCATGCTCAAAAGCGCCGGCGCCACCGTGGTGCTGATCGCCCATCGCCCCAGCATGGTCGCCCAGGTCGACAAGATACTCTATCTTCGCGACGGCCTGATCGAAATGTTCGGTCCCCGGGATGAAGTCTTACCGCAGCTGACACGACCAGCGACGGTGCAAGTGGCCAGGACAGGGTCTTAGCGCATCTCCGTCAGGCTAAGGTAAAAAATCAACAGAATGAACCATTCCATTATAAATCCCAAATCACAAAAACCAAATGACAAACAAAATTCAAATTCCAATCTACAATGACCAAAACAACTGCATTACCGCGACGCGGTCTTCAGTTGTTGTCTCGAACATTGGGATTTTGGTAATTGGTTATTGTTTGGGATTTGTAATTTGTGTTTTGTGATTTGCTTTTGATTTCCAGTCTACAATGACCAAAACAACTGCATTACCGCGACGCGGTCTTCAGTTGTTGTTTCGAACATTGGGATTTTGGTAATTGGTTATTGTTTGGGATTTGTAATTTGTGTTTTGTGATTTGCTTTTGATTTCCAGTCTACAATGACCCAAACAACTGCATTACCGCGACGCGGTCTTCAGTTGTTGTTTCGAACATTGGAATTTTGGTAATTGGTTATTGTTTGGGATTTGTAATTTGTGTTTTGTGATTTGCTTTTGATTTCCAGTCTACAATGACCAAAACAACTGCATTACCGCGACGCGGTCTTCAGTTGTTGTTTCGAACATTGGGATTTTGGTAATTGGTTATTGTTTGGGATTTGTAATTTGTGTTTTGTGATTTGCTTTTGATTTCCAGTCTACAATGACCCAAACAACTGCATTACCGCGACGCGGTCTTCAGTTGTTGTTTCGAACATTGGGATTTTGGTAATTGGTTATTGTTCGGGATTTGCAATTTGTGTTTTGTGATTTGCTTTTGATTTCCAATCTACAATGACCAAAACTAATTCATTACCGGGACGCGGTCTCCGGTTTTTGTTTCGAACATTTGAATTTTGGTCATTGGTTATTGTTTGGATTTTGTAATTTGTAATTTGTGATTTGCTTTTGATTTCCAGTCTACAATGACCAAAACAACTGCATTGCCGCGACGCAGGTCCCCCGCTGTCGTTTCGAACATTTGAATTTTGGTCATTGGTTATTGTTTGGGATTTGTAATTTGTGTTTTGTGATTTGCTTTTGATTTCCAGTCTACAATGACCCAAACAACTGCATTGCCGCGACGCAGGTCCCCCGCTGTCGTTTCGAACATTGGAATTTGGGTCATTGGTTATTGTTTGGGATTTGTAATTTGTGTTTTGTGATTTGCTTTTGATTGCCAGTTTATTCGGCTAATGGAGGAAATACCACAATGGAACTTATCAGCAAACAGCAAGCGCCACCGCAGACTCCTGACCGTCCTCCAATCGGTCGTCCGCTGCTGGCGGCGGCGATTATCATTCTCTTTTTCTTCGGTGGTCTGGTGACCTGGGCCGCCCTGGCACCGTTGGACAGTGCTGCGCTGGCACCGGGGCGGGTGACGGTGGCCAACAATCGCAAGACCGTCCAGCACCTGGAAGGCGGCATTGTCAAGGAGCTGCTGGTTAAAGAAGGCGACACGGTGGACGGGGATCAGGTTCTGATCCAACTGGATGACACCCAGGCGCGGGCGCGGCTGGATTTGCTGCACAGCCGCCGCGACAAGCTGATCGCGACCGAGGCACGGCTTATGGCCGAACAGGCCTCAGCCGCAGAGATTGTGTTCCCGTTGTCATTGACCTATCGCCGTTATGAACCTCAGGTGGCCAAGATCCTGGAGGCTGAAAAGGCCCTGTTTGAAGCTCGCAAGCGGTCTACCGAAGGGCGCATTCACATTTTCCGCAAGCGCATTGCGCAACTCAAAAAGGAGATCGCCGGCCTGACGGCCCAGGTCGCGTCCAAGGACGAACAGCTGGCGGTGATCGAGGACGAGCGCGCCAGCTTCGAGATTCTTTTCAAAAGGGGGGTCGTGGGCAAATCGCGACTGCTCAGGTTGAGGCGGGAAGCGGCCGATCTAAAAGGCGAACGCGCGGATCACCTGAGTCTGATGGCCAAAGCCCGTCAGCGCATCGGCGAAACCGAACTTGAGATCATCGACCTCAAAAACAGTGTGCTGAATCAGGTGGTCGGTGACCTGCGCAACATCCAGTCGGAGTTGCTGGATGTCCGCGAACGGCTGAAGGCAGCCGAAGACATCATGCTGCGAACCGACATCCGCGCGCCCCAGGCGGGTGTGGTGATGGGACTGAACGTGCACACCGAAACGGGGGTGATCGCCCCCGGGCAGCACCTGCTCGAAATCGTGCCCGAGGACGACACCCTGGTGATCGAGGCCCAGGTTGCCCCTAACGACATCGACGTGGTGCACGCGGGGTTGCCGGCCCAGGTCCGGCTGACGGCCTTCAAGCAGCGCGACACACCGCTGCTGGATGCTGAATTGACCCGGGTCTCGGCCGACAGCTTTACGGATGAACGCAGCGGCGCATCATATTTTCTGGCCCGCGTCACCATCGATGCCCCGGAGCTGAGGAAGCTCGACGGCCGCGAGCTGTACCCCGGCATGGGCGCCGAAGTCATGATCAACACCGGCGCACGCACGGTTATGGACTATATCCTGGCGCCGCTGACCAACAGCCTGCGGCGGGCCTTTCGGGAGGACTGAAATTGAAGATTGAAGATTGAAGACTGAAGATTTGTGGTATTCATAGGACATGAATGCCTTCACCGGCGAATCGGTCTTTGCAAGCGTCCATTCCAATTTTGGTTACGATATTGTAATTGCGTCTGGAGAAGTGTCTACAGGCGTGCAAAAGTTGCACGGTTCTCCAATAGCGGAGGTTCTTAAGGCATTGAAATTTTATTAAAAATCGAAACAAGCCGCGTCTGGCATTAAATTTGCTAGACTTTTTAATGAAAGACAATGACATCCATCTCCGGCGCGGGTTGTTTATGGTAAAGTCGGGATTGAAAGAATAGTTATCGGGCTTGTGGTATATATAAAACCTCTAATTTAAGGAGTTTAGATTATGGGAAGATATATCGGCTACGCTATTCTAATCGCTATGGTTGCATTTGTTCTCAATTGGTTCAGCATCGTTCACTTCTCTTTTTTGGATCTGCCCGATGTTGAGGAAGAAAATAGAATCGAGTTAAGAAAATCAGCAAATGCATTAGAATTGTTGGACTAAAAAGGCCTCACCGGAGGCCGGTCTGAATATCTGTATGGCATGACCGGTGCTTTGGGAATTGATTCGAACTCTGCTATTGAGAGTCAACTAATTCACTATATCTGAAGTAACAACTTTCCCAATATCTCGAGGTTTTTCTGAAATATCGGTATCTCTCCTCTGAATCTTATAGGAATTTCATAACGTCACCTCCAATTTTTAATGACAAACTTTCCAAGTTCGGAAAAAAGGGTTACATTACCGCAGCATAATGATTATGGTGGTCAATATGATGATAGCGGTTAGGAGATTCGTTTATGAATCAATTTTTTTCAGCCCTTGAAGCACGGTGAAAATTTGGCAAAATCTGGGCCAGAGAGTCGCTGCGACGTGAAGGTATCATCATTGAATTAGCCAACAAAAAACTGCCCCGTTTAAGCGTCTGATTAGCATCAAACGGGGCGAGAGAGAATTCCAGGAAAGGAAATAAGCATGAACAACAAACAGACTTTTGGATTAATAATCATGGTTATAGTCGCCATGCTGGTTGCAGGGCCGGTATCAGCAGTAAAGGCTCAGCAGGGTATAGAGTTGCAGGAAGTCGCTGTCGTCACCGCCAAGGTCGTGGCCATAGACAGAGCGGACCGCCATTTAACGTTGCGCGGACCCGAGGGTAATGATGTTACGATCGAAGTGGATCAAGCGGCACGAAATTTCGACCAGATCGAAATCGGGGATCAGGTCAAAGTCGAATATTACGAATCGGTCGCGCTATACCTCGGTAAGCAGGGGGAAAAACCGGACGCCACTGCCGGCCAGATCGTTGCGAGGGCGGCCGAGGGCGAGAAGCCGGCCGGTGTGGCGGTGGAGACGATTGATGTGACCGCCACGGTACAGGAAATCGATAAAATCAACCGTACACTAACACTTAAAGGACCGCATGGGAGGATGACAACCATTCACGTCGATGAATCCGTCAAAGGATTTGACAACCTGCAAAAAGGAGATGCGATTCACGCCCGCCACACCGAGGCCATTGCCATCTCGGTGGAAAAGCATTGAACCTCTCTAAATGAGCGAAAAGCGCTTATTTTATGCCTATCTATTGAAACCACTTCATGTTTGCGAAGGATTTATCAAAAAAAAGATATTCGCCACCAAGACACCAAGGCACGAAGTTTTTTATAATATTTTTTTTCTTTGTGTCTTAGTGGCTTTGTGGCTGTTTCCGGTTTATCCGGGTTGGGTGTTATCAGTTATTTGTTAATCGTTATTCCGCCCCGCTTGACCAGAAGTTCAACAAATTGGACTTCAGCGCCTTCAGCCTGGCCATCGTGGCATCCAGGTCAGAGACATTATTGGGATCCTGGCCGAGAAGGATCGCCGTCTGAGGAATGGAATAGCCATCGTCGCAAGTAGAATGCGACATATCCCTTCCAACGTGGGTCCCACAAATAATCTCAAGATGAGGTTTTGTTTGAATGTTGTGTGTTCCAGCACTGGCCGTATCGCCCCGGAAGTAGATTCGCCAAAAATCATAAAAACATCAAATTCTAATCAGACAACTATATTCGTATGAAAAACAAAGAAAGCAAGTATTCAAATTATAGATATCACCTTGATTTTTATATCAATGTGCCCGCAATCTCAGCCGATTGTCATTGCCCATGCCATGAATATATCTTGACTTAACCTCTCAATATTATAAAAGTTATTTGATTTACCCTTATAGAGCTTTACCGCATACTGGTTATGGGAACGATTTTCATGGATGATCAAAAATTCTTACCTTTTATTTTACGCTCGAAACTGCACCAGCCTCCCATCCATGAGAATGACATTCACCGCCAGCACCTGTTAGATCGGCTCGATCGGCGCCTCCAGCGTCCGCTAACCCTGGTTGTGGCACCGGCCGGCTATGGCAAGACCTCGCTGGTGGCCCGCTGGCTGGCAGACAGCAGCACTCCCAGCGCCTGGGTGTCGCTTGATAAAAATGACAATGACCTGCGTTTGTTTTTAAACTACTTTTTAGCTGCTGTTCGGACGATTTTCCCGGATACCGTCCAGGAAATTCTAGCCATGACGAACGCTTTGACGCTCCCACCAATATCAACTTTGACCGACAGCTTGATCAACGAACTCGACCGGTTTGAAAAAACGTTCATTCTGGTGCTCGATGATTTTCACCTCATCAAAGATGATTCCGTCCTTGATCTACTCGCCCGTTTGCTGCACCACCCGCCCCAAGCCTTGCACCTAGTGCTGATTGGTCGGAGGGATCCGTTCTTGCCCATTTCAACAATGCGGGCCAGTCGACGTTTAACAGAGATTCGCACCCAGGACCTGCGCTTTGACGAGAAGGAGGTCGCGGCATTTTTGACACAGGAAATGGGAGCCAAAATCGATGCGTCTACGGCCCTGGCATTGGAAGAAAGGACCGAAGGCTGGGTGACTGGATTGCGTCTGGTTGCGCTTTCAATGCGCCACCGGGGTGATATAGATCCAAAGCTGCTTGATCAGCACGTGGAAGCCCAGTATGTGATGGAATATCTTTTTACGGAAGTCTTTTCCCAAAAGCCGGCAGCGTTCAGCCGGTTTCTTTTGACCAGTGCTATCCTTGATCGCCTCTGCGGTCCGATATGCGAAGCGCTCAACTTGCCGGATCAGGAAAAGCTTAACGGTGAAGTCAGTGGCTGGGATTTTATTGCCTGGCTAAAAAAGGAGAATATTTTCCTGGTGCCGCTGGATGCTGAAAACCGATGGTTTCGTTTCCATCATTTGTTTCAGAAGCTGCTGTTAAACCTTTTAAAGCGTCGCCTCGGTCAGGAGGATATCAATGCCCTCCACATCCAGGCCAGTGCCTGGTTTGCTGAAAACGGCCTAATCGAAGAAGCGCTGAACCACGCCCTGGCCGCTGGTAACACCAAAGCGGCCGCGAGATTGGTTGCCAAACATGGGTTCGACCTGGTATCCCAGGAGCAGTGGCCGACATTGGAACGCTGGCTGAAACTACTCCCTGAAGAAAGCCTTCATCAAGATCCCGAGCTGATAGTACTCCTGGCCTGGGCGCATTTGGTGTTCTCCCGGCTTCCAGAGTTGATGCCCTGTCTCGACCGGGCTGAGGCCCTATTTTCCGATTTGACCCGCCCTTCGGCAACCGGTATGTACCTGCTGGGCAACATTGAAGCGATGCGTGCCTTCCAGTATTATTTGTCAGCTGAGGGCGAGCGCGCCGTTGTCTATGCTCAGAGTGCGATTGAGAATATGCCACGCCAACATCGATGGCCGCGAATTTTTGTATCTGCGGTTTGGGCCGTCGCGTGCCAGATGATCGGTGAATCCGGACAGGCCAAATCCATAATTGAAAATATGACAGTCGACGAATCCCTGCGCGGAGGAACGTCCGAGGTATACCTTCTGGCGAGCCCCTGTTTTTTTCATTGGATTGCGGCCGATCTGGCAGCCATACTCCGAATTACCGCCCGTTTGCAGAGGATTTATGCGGATCTTCGAAATCCCTGGACTTTAGGCCATGTATTGCATTTTTCGGGCATTGTTCATTATCATCTGAATCAATTTGATGCCGCCGAAGAAAAAATGCTCCCGCTGGTCACGTCTCCCTATCTTCAACATACCTGGAACTTTGCCCATAGCGCATTTGCCCTGGCCCTGATCTATCAGGCACAGGACCGGAAAGCAGAGGCCAATGAGCTTGCCGAGTCGGCCATCTCCTTTGCCCTTGAAACCAACAATACAGCCACGCTGAAACTTGCTCGCGCATTCCGAGTGGAACTGGCGCTCCGACAGGGACATTTTGCCGAAGCTTTCCATTGGGCCAAACAGTTCGTTGCGATGCCGTTTCAAACGATGTATCGATTTTATGTACCGCAATTGACGCTGGCCAAAGTGCTGCTCGCGCAGGATACCTCCAATAGCCGTGAACAAGCAGCCGATCTTCTCAGGCAACTGTACGAATTTGTCACATCCACCCACAACAGGTGTTTTCAGATTGATGTGCTGGCGTTGCAAGCTTTACTCCACGATTCACAGAAAAATGAATCGGCGGCTCTCGAGGCCTTGACCGGGAGCCTGGCTCTGGCAGAACCGGGCGGATTTATTCGTCTTTTCCTGGATTTGGGTCCGTCGATGGCCGATTTGCTCAAACGGCTGCAAAAACAAAACGTGGCTGTTGATTATATCGAGAAAATTTTGGCCGCCTTCGAACAAGAAGGTAAACAGAGGGGCCTACCGGAGGCTGCCGATCAGCCTACCGAGTCCCCCCATCTCCCAATTTCCGGCTCTTCTTCACATTCCGACTTTGACTCGCCTGAGCTCGTCGAAGGTCGCATTCCCAATTCCGACCTCCACACCTCCCCCTTTCCAATTCCCCCCGTCTTCCCCTCCATGGTCGAGTCCCTGACCAATCGTGAACTCGACGTCATGGAACTGGTTGCCCAGCGATTGAGCAACCAGGAAATCGCTGACAAGCTACATATTTCAATTACAACCGTCAAATCACATATTTACAATATTTACGGCAAGCTAGCCGTCAACAAGCGCCGGGAGGCGGTCGAAAAGGCCCAAAGCTTGGGTATACTCTCCGTGCGATGACTCGAAAAAAGATTATGTTGCGAAAGCAATATGATCATTTGGGATATTGCAGTTCAAAAGAGGCCAATCCAATTATAGACTGGCATTGATAGTAAATAAAATATATGTTATTCGTACAATGTGAATGATTTGAGTGTTTCCATTGCAATTTTCTTCAGATAGCGTGTTGATAATTCAGACAAAAGAACATGGAATAACTAAAAACCTATCCGAGGTACCAACATGAATGCTGAAAATCTGTTGTCGCGGATTACAATAAATCCAAAGGTCATGGTCGGTAAACCAACGATAAGAGGCATGAGAATTACCGTCGAACAAATTTTGCGTGCTTTGGCGGGTGGAGTTACAGTAAATGAATTGCTTCAAGATTATCCAGAACTCGAACAAGAGGATATGCAGGCAGTTTTTGCATATGCCGTTAATCTGGTCGATGAAGAACAAGTATTACCAGTAGAGATATCCGCATGAGTTCCATTAAGTTAAAATTTCTGGTTGATGTAGGCGTTGGGAAAAAACTAGAAGAGTATTTGCTTAAGGAAAATCATGACATAAAGGCAGTGCGAGCATTAGATCAAAAAATGCCGGATCAGGATATAATTCGTTTGGCGGCGTTGGAAAAGCGAATCGTAATCACAATGGACAAAAATTTTGGAGAATTAGTATATCACTCCGGAATGGATCACTGCGGAATTCTGCTTCTGAGAATGGAGGACGCAACAGGTTCGGAGAAACAGCAGGTAATGGCCCAAATTCTTAAAAAATACGCCGAAAATTTGACAGACCATTTTTGCGTATATCAAAATAAGAAATTCAGATTCCGAAAGATTAGTAAGAAATAATCACTAGTACGTTTAAGAATAGGCGATATACTTTTGAATGGCGTTTGCACAGGCGTCTGAAACCTGATGTTGGATTCAATTCACCCAGTTTTCAGTTTTGAGATTTGACACTCTTTTGAATTCCGATTCGTTATTGGTGATTAACACGGTATCAATGGATAGTGCATGTGCGGCAATCAGCATATCAAGCGATCCAATGGGTGTTCCCTGTCTTTCTAAATGCGCTCGAATTCTGCCGTAATGTTCTGCCGCGACATCATCGTACACATAGATTTCAAGTGGTGCAACGAATTGAGTCAAAGCGATCTTGTTTTGCTCGGGTTTTGCGCTTTTCATTACACCGTATTCAAGTTCACTTAGGACTATGGAAGAAATTCCGATATCTGAAACCACAGCCTGCCTGAATCGCTCTATCACTTTTTCTGGTTTCTGTTTGATGATGTAAATACAGATGTTCGTATCGAGCATGTATTTGGTCATAGAGAATCTCTTTCATCCTGAGCTGGTTGATCCCTTGTTTGCATGAAGTCATCCGTAAACTGATCAAGGCTGCTTATCAGTGGTGCCCATGGGTCATCTTTCGGTAAAAGAACCACCATTTTGCCAATTTTTTTAATATATACGTCTGTTCCGGAAAATCGATATTCCTTTGGAAGACGCACCGCCTGGCTCCTGCCGTTTACGAAAATGCGAGCTGTTTGCATTTTGAACCTCCGTCTAATTTTGATAGATATCGTAGTATATACCACTCACAATAAATCTGTCAATGTCAACTGCTTCGATAATCCAAATTCCGCAATCAAAGAATTCCCACTTCCGCATCTTTAGCCGCGGCATCTTGTCGCGGCGAAGCTCGAAGAGCGAAGACGGAAGTCCCGCCTTACCGGACGACGACGGGTCCGCCTTCCGAATTCTCTGTCTCATCCTTTTTTCATCCTTTTTTCCAACTTTTGGGAGGTTTTTTATGTGACCACGATTCTGTATGGTCAATTTATCCCAATTGCAGCGCAAGACCGATCCGGTAAGAAACAGCCGACCATTTGCAAAATCGAAATAGGTAATTTAGGACGCAGATTTTCGCAGATGCACGCAGATTTTATAACCAATTAACTCAATCGCCTTCGGCGAAAAAAAGCAAATTACACTGACGTTTATGCTTCTTTGCGGTAATCGTATCTTCGAATTCGTATAATCTATAAATTACATCAGTCTTGAAGGAGGACACATCATGAGACGAAAACCCATTGTCTGGCTGTTTGCGGCGATGATTCTATTACCTGGTTTGGCAGGTGCGGTGAGCGAGAAGGATTTTGAAGCCCACACCACCGAAAATCTGATCAACCTATGCACGGCATCGCCAGACGAACCATTGTATCCACCAGGCCATCAATTTCTGCCACGGCTATCTGGTGGGTGCCTTTCATTACCATGAGGCACTTCCATGGGGCCCGGGGGCGTTAAACTGGTTTGTGCGCCTGATCCACGGCCTTCACGCAATGTGACGATCGACAAGTTGATCGAATGGGCGCAATCCAATCCGCAGTACTGGTCTGAGCCGCCGGTCGAGACGGAATTCAGATTTTTGATGAAGCATTGGCCGTGCACACCATAATTGAGCGCAAGGCGCTCAATTATGGAGTTATTAGTTATTAGTTTTGAAGGAATGAAATCTGTTTATTATCTCACGGATGGCACACTTATAAGATAAGGGCCTCAGCCAATTCTATATTCGAATCCGCCGGGGCGGAATAATGATTAACAAATGACGCCTGAATGATTGCTTTTTGCTCATTTAGGCTCAGAGAAAGGAGCAACTCATGAAAAACCTGTCATTAATCGTTTTGCTGATCGTCAGCCTAACGCTCGGTGGATGTGCCGGCATGTCGGGTACCGAGCAGCGCACGTTGAGCGGTGCCGCCATCGGGACCGCCGCTGGAGGCATCGTAGGAGCCGTCGCCGGTAACACCGGAATGGGTCTGGCTGTCGGCGCGGTCGTTGGAACAGCCGGCGGGTATCTTTACGATCATCACAATAAGTCCCAGGAGAAAGCCTATGAGAAGGGCTTCAAAGACGGCCAAAAGAGCCAATAGACGGAGAGGACTTTGAGAAATGACACAGTCAAAAGAATCGGCAACTTACGCCTTCGACCAGCCAGGGAACTACCGTATTCATGTTCTGGGCTTTTTGGATGAAAGCTGGTCTGAGCGACTGGGCGGAATGCGCATCAGCCAATGCGAACCGAATGATCAACAACAACCGGTCACCGAATTAACCGGCAACGTGCGTGATCAGGCAGAACTGGCCGGTTTACTGAACAGCCTTTACGAACTGCACCTAACCCTGCTGTCGGTGAATTATTTAGGCAGTGGCTGAAAGAAAGAAGTTGAGAAGCTGGCAAGATGAGAAGGTGAGAGGGCAAGAAGATGAGAATGTGAGAGGGTGAGAAAAACAGCTCGTAGCTCATGGCTCATAGTTCAGAGGTCAGATGACAGATGACAGAAGACAGAGGCAAAAAGAAAGAAGTTGAGAAGTTGAAAAGATGAGAAAGTGAGAAAAAAAAGCTCGTAGCTCACAGCTCATAGCTCATAGTTCAGAGGTCAGATGACAGAGGTTAGAGGATGAAGCAGAGAAAATGTTATCTGTTATTCGTTATTGGGTTGAAAGGAATGAATCCAATCTATTTTAAGAAAAAGGATAAAAAGTTAAACGGTGTGTGCCTGTGCCAATCGAGAAATTCCTTAAATCCAAAATCGAGAATCCTTTGACCTTTTGCCTATCAGCTATGAGCTATGAGCTATGAGCTGGCGCGATAGCGCCCTTGCCCTAAACCTTATACCTTAAACCCTATACCTTTCTTTTTGAACCTCAATCGCCAAAGGAGGAATAAACCATGAATCGCAGAGAATTCATCAAAAAATCAACATTGGCCGCTGCTGGCGTGGCACTGCTGCCCGGACAGCTGCCGGCTCAAACCGATAAAGCTGCCGCGCCGAAACCTTCTGGTACATCCGGGGATGCTGCATCGGGAACCGGCAAGGTTCCGGACTTTGCCAAGGATTTGATTCACTCCGATATGGACGGCATCGGACCGGACGGCAAGCCTACAGGTCAGAGGGCGACCTACACCGGGGTTTCCAAGGCCAATGCCGAGGCCGAGAAGGCTATGAAGCATAAAATGAAACTCACCAAGGAAGAGCAGGCCATTCTAGACGGCAAGGAAGGCAAGGAGAAGGCCAAGCTCATGAAGATCCTGGTTGCCTTCGGTAACGCCTTTGGAGCCGAGAAGCTCGTGGACCTCGGCGGCGCGCCGCACAGCAACATGTTCATCGGCACTGCGTACATGAAATCGATGATCAAGATGTTGGACGAATGCGCCAAGGCCGGGCTCAAGGCCTACGCACCCTACACGGTTAACCCGCGCCCCTATGACGTCTACAACGTCCAGAATAACCCCAAAGATATGACCATGATCTACGAGGGCTATAGGGGGGGGCAGTGGGATCTGGACTACGTCCACGTCCGCCTCGGCGCGCCGGACCTGAACAACAGAACCTGTGCCTGCTACCTGGACGAGATCGGCAACGCACCAAAACCGGGCACGAATGTCGCCTGGGCCGAATCTTCCGCGGTGAACTACGGCAATTCGGTCCTCGGCATACGTACGAACCGCAACGGCGCCGGCATGGACCTGATCCAGGCCATCCTCGGCAAGGCGCCGCTTTTTGGCTTGATGACTGATGAAGGCCGCATGGCCAAATGGCTGGTGGAGGTCAAGACGACCAAGGAGCCTGACTGGGGTGCGGTGGGCACCGCCATCGGGCGCAAATGTGTCGAGGACGTTCCGTATGTCACCGGCCTCGACAAGTACTTCAAGGGCGGCAAGATCACGGCCGACAACCTGCATCTGCTGAAGGCCATGGGCAGCGCTACTGCCTCCTCCGGCGCCGTCGGCCTCTATCATGTCGAGGGCGTGACGCCGGATGCCAAGGAGAAAGGGCGCAAGCTGCTGGCCAAGGGATACAAGACTTACGTGATCGACGACAAAGAGCAAGCGCGGATCATCGGCACCTTCCCGAACCTCTGGCCGGACAAGAACGGAGATCCCACCGCCGCCTTCATCGGCTGCCCCCACAACACCTATCACGAGGTCATTAAGTGGGGAAAACTTGTGACGGAGGCACTGGAAAAGGCCGGCAAGACGGAAGCCGCCATCCCGGTTTACATTTTCACGCCCAACAAGGTGCGGGACCGCGCCATTGAGGAGGAGGGCGAACTGGTCAGCAAGATGAAGCGGGCCGGCATGCACGCCACCAATATGTGCAGTGTGAGCTATGCCGGCATGAAGGGCTTTTCCGAAAGGGTTCGTGGCGTCACGAACTCGGCGAAGACCCGGAACTATTCCTCCATCCGGTATTTCCCGGACGACGTCCTGGTGGAAATCATCGTAACCGGGAGGATACCCAAGTCGGCGTAGCCGAAATTGAAGATTGAAGATTTATTGATAACAGCATTCAAATACGCAATTCCTAAAGGGAGAAACACAATGGCTAAGAAAAAATTCCAAGGAAGACCTTTACTTCCCGGTAAACTCGAGGGTAAGGCGCTGGTATCGAAACAGCCGTTTAACACCACCGCCTCTTATTTGAAGAATATGTTCGCAGGCGAAACCAAGACTGCGCCCTGCACCGATTCGGCCAACAAGGAACTGTATAATAAAGATCTCAAAGGAGCCATCATCTGCACGCCCCAAACCGTCGGTTCCACCATGGGGGCCGGGTGCATTATGGGCATGAATGATCTCGGCGTGGGAGCGAAGGCATTTCTGTTTTCCTCGCACATCGACAGCATTGCCGCCGGAGGGCTCATCATCGACGACGTCTGGAACGAGCGGCGGGTCATCACAGTCGACCTGCTTGGCGACGAGTTCCTCGAGACCGTCAAGATGGGCGATCCGATTGCGATCCACGAGGACGGTACCGTCGAGGTCGGCTAACAGCTATAATCTAACTGCAATAAGGAGAAAATAAAATGAACCGAAGAGAATTCTTGGGGACAGTCGTCGCTGCCGGCGCTACGCTGGCAGCGAGCCGAGCGGTCGCCGGACCGGCAACGTCAGGCATGCGCAGCAACTTTTCCTTTAAAAAGAACGGGTCTATCTACCATTTAAAGGATTAATTTAAGGCGATGTCTTCGAGTCCCCATGATTTGGTTCTGCGTAGCCGGATTCCGGAAAGCCTCATAATGAGGATAATCATCATATCGATAGTGGGG
>Ga0209367_1002163_pt1 | contig 25609 bp, 13 predicted proteins | sample WorMetLIZISLAND2_FD_187412 | JGI IMG/M metagenome (GOLD analysis project Ga0209367, IMG submission 187412) | Marine gutless worms symbiont microbial communities from Max Planck institute for Marine Microbiology, Germany - Olavius geniculatus... ... | reverse complement strand
TTTATCAACATTGATGACCTTGAACGACCTTGAACCCTAAAAATATTGATTTTAAGCGATTTTTTGGCGATTTTTGGCTGCAAAAGAGTGAATTGCGATGAAATGGATGGAGATAGACTACGATTACCTGCGAACAGGAACTGCTATAGGCTTTCACGCGTTTCATGAGCTTTGCTCAAATTTCTTGTCTGTAGTTTATATAGGACTGATGTTTTCTGACATTTGATGTTCACTCTGCCAAGTAATGATGAGCTAGAGTTTGGTCCGTGTTGCTGATTGCTGCTGACTGTTATTAAACTCTGCTGAACTTGGTGTACCTTCATTATGTCCGAAGCTTCTCTGTTTGTTTACAGTTTGCTCATTTCGAAATTTAATAGTCTTGGCTGCTTTTTTTGTGTTTGGCCAGAGATTGCGTGAATGCGTGTCTCATATTAAGGTTCTTTCAATGTCTGTTATCTTTTTATCATTTGTTCTTGCAAAAACATATGGCAAACAGCAAACAGATAATGATTAATAAGCTTTATGAAATGGTTTGCAGACCATGTATGGTCCTTTACTATTGTGTAACTTAATGGTGTGTAGTAACATCATCAGTTCAGTTGTATGTGGATAGGTCACCAGACGTCGGCTGAATCGTGGGGAACTGGTCGCGCTGTGGCACGAATCCCTCGTGTGAGTGGCGGTGGTACTAATCGTTCTGGCCAGGGTGCATTCGGCAACATGTGTCGGGGTGGACGAATGTTTGCGCCGACCAAGACGTGGCGTCGCTGGCACAGACACATCAATGTGAACCAGCGTCGATACGCTCTCTGCTCTGCGCTGGCAGGCAGTGCCATCCCAGCACTGATTATGTCCAAAGGTACTTGATTCAGTTCACAGCAGCTGGATTAATTAGGTGTAGCAAAAACAATATAGTGTGTGATTGTTGGAGCCTACAGTTTTTTTGTGGACTGCAGAATTTCGAGCTGAGCCGCCGAATTTTCCTTTTTCGCTTATTTTTGATATTTCCGCAGAATTTCGCAGAAATTGAGAAATGACCAGCAATTGGTATGATTGTTGGCTTAATGAGTAAATATTATTAATTATGCGGTAACTATATCACGGAAAAAATGAAACTGAAGTACGTAAAACTGTGTGTCCTAGTAATAGTTATTGCAGTGCGGCACAATTGACACAATGCGATTTCACGGATAGAACTTTTCAAATGAAAAAAGATTGGTATTTTTTTGTGCATGCTGCTAGCCTACCTAATTCAGCACATTGCCAGCCTGCAATAACTGAAGTTTCTGAACAATATAGAGCTCAGTTTACTCACAAACGGAACGCGGAATTTGGACGATTTTGTCGCAGTTAGCTGTGTAATTTTGCAAACTGGCCCACGGAATCTAGCAAAATTTTCGGCGGAAAACTGTGGGCCTCGGCGATTGTGGCCACTGGCAATAACCATTCACTTTTTAGTTTTTCAGTAATGGTATCTGGCTCTTTTGTTTACAATGGAGAGCTGTAAGAGACAGCAGCACTTACGACAGAAGTAACAAATAGTAGGCTAATAAGTAATAGGCAGCAGTCTGTCATTCATTTAAGTAAAAAAATTTCTGCGAAGAATTGAAAGATAGAAACTAGTTGGCATTGGGTCAGAAGTGTGAAATCAATAATACCAATTAGTTTTTTCTTGACTTATTTGGAAACTCTGTTTAAAATTATGTCGAACCCTGCCAAGTGATGATGAGCCATTATTCTTGGTTCCATGATTCTTATTTGTAAGTGATTAATTCTCCGTGCACTGAACTTGGCATTATGAGGTTCTGGTGGAGTCACCTTTTCGTGGTGGAACCAACAGCTTGCCAGTTTGGTTGTCGTTGAAAGAATGTCGACAATAAGCCTCGGCATGTCGACGTCTGTACCCGATGATAATCCGTCTGGCACAACGGCTGCAAACGACTCCGTATTCCCTCCCTCTTCTCGTATCGTCTCTGACGAGAAAAGAGGAGTTAGTGGGCTATCACAACAACAACATTATGAGTACTGTTAATTACTTTCCCGACGTTGCTTAAACTGGCTTTTCAGGCTGTAGCGGTGTAGCGACACATAAATTATGTCATCCACCTTAGATTTACGTCTGTTACAATTGACAAACATTAAAACTGGTCGTGATGTGGTTTATATGAGCTTTGCATTGTAACTGCAAGCTTTTGTTCAAGTGGTTCATATTTTTCTGCTGTCTGTTTTTACCACAGGTCATCGGATTGAGCAGATCCCGGAAGTACCTCTGGTCCTCGAGGACAAGGTTCAAGAAGTGAAGAAGACGAAGGAAGCGGTGACCGTTCTTCGCAAGCTGAATGTGTGGCCTGATATCGAAAAGGTAAGACTTGATTCTAGGCTATGCCATTAATAGAATTCCATGTTTTGTTAATGTTTGAGTGTGACAGCAGCAGCCGCAGGCTTGTTTAGCAGCCCTTATTCCATGATGGCCCTCGTTGAACCTGTGGCCGATTCATCACACTAGGCACATTATATTCATCTCAGTCATCTGTGTCTCTATAAATCCTGTGTCTTGTTTGTCTTGTCTTGGTGTTGTGTTCAGAAGAATGATAGAATGCACTGATGGATTTTCAAATATCAAAGGTCAAAAGTTGATTTACAGAAACATTATGATAAACAAGAAAAGCCCAGCTAACGCAAAGGGGAACATGCAACAGTGGTACATGTTTGAAAGCCCAGTAAAACAAAATCTAAGTTCATCCATTTTAGCAACGATGTTCCTTTTACAGTTGCAGAGGGTGCCAGATGTCCGGCGGCTAATTATCTATAGTGTTTTACTTGTACTCACCAGAGGACGTGACCCGTCTCACTCTGCCAACGCCGTATCAGCTGGAAATTGTAAATTTTCCACACCACCCTCTCATTTAGCACCCTAGCTCATGGTGACCCCTTTAGAATTTATGGAAAATCTCTACTGATCCTGAAGCTAGAGACTTCCGGGCAGCTGATGGTGATGGTGATCCTGGATTGCACCGTTTTTCACTGCTCCACCCGTGTGACAGTTGGACGGACAGACAGAATTGCGATGGCTATGACGCGCTACATTGTTGTTGCGCGTAAAAAACCTAATACTCTAGACACGTTGGTACTGGGAGAACAGAAATGTTTTCAATGACGGTCTGAAAGTGTGTTGTACATTCCAGGTACGATACCATAGGTAGGTCTTGCATGCATACAGCCAGGTAGTGAGTTCGAGACAGTTTAGGCCGGCAGCAGAATACGCCTAATGATCATTTCACTAAATGTTTGCCATGTAGCTTTCTAAGACTGATTTCTGTACTGATTCGGAGGCGGAAAGTTAAAGCTCTAGCTCACAGGGTGTCGAAGCAGGTATAGAGCTCATAACTATGTCCAGTGAAATATAACATTATTATTGAACTAGTTTTTTTTTTAAAAAGAAGTTAATTCAAGTCCTAGAATACTGTGAAAAGTTGAGTATATTTTAGTCTCGTGATAGAATTAAAATATATCACAAGACTAAAAACCTGGACTATTTTTCAGGACTCCTTTAATATATTCTAAAAGTTTGATTATATAATAGGACCAAAATGTACTTTTTTGAGAACTGTTCGTAATCATAGTCAATTTTGTATGAACGAGCTTTGTGGTTCATGGTCGAGTCACAGTGGTGGTCTGTAGCTGTTAAATAACATCATGCTGCGTTAATGTCATGTTTGTAGGTAAAGAATTCACGCCGTTTTCGCGCCGGTATTGGAAAGATGCGAAACCGCCGGCGCATCCAGCGCCGTGGCCCAATAATCATCTACGCGCAGGACAATGGGATCAGTCGGGCTTTCCGCAACATCCCGGGCATTACCCTGATCAACGTCGACCAGCTGAATCTACTGAAGATTGCTCCCGGTGGCCACGTCGGTCGCTTCTGTATCTGGACTGAGTCAGCATTCAAGAAACTAGACGCAATCTACGGCACCTGGGCAGTTCCATCCAAGGAAAAAGTTCATTATAAGTAAGTCAACTCTTTGTGTGGCAAAATTTCTAGAACTTGCTGTTATTTTATTCGTTACTGGGACGTGTACATTGTGATACAGCAGACATTTATTTATTTATGTTCTGCGTAGCCTGTCTCTGATTTGTTCACAACAAATGCTGTGCCGGTATAAATGTTTTTATAGCTACATAGGATAGATACAGTCACTTACAGCGTTAGGAAAAACTCTGACAGAAAATAAATTAAATCAAACTCTTGGGTCACCAAATGAGTTTAAACTCAAACTCAACTTGAGCACTTATTTTGTAGTGAGTTAAGTCAAATTCACCAAGAAAGTGAATTAACTCATAAACTCATTTTTTTCCTTTAGCAATCAATCAAACAATCAATCATCTAGTCACTGACGTTAGTCCATAAGGCGGCTAAAATGCTGAAAACTGGTCCATCACCAAATAGTCACTGCTCAGTGTTCCACAAAAATATTTCATACTTAGTTTTCAATTAATCAAGTTCACTTAGAATGTTAAACTTGTCAATTTTCAATTGCTGTCTTTTTTTCCCTGTGATAGGCAGCCTTTTTCATATTCGCTTTTGGCAACTATTTCTCAATGTCTGCATCACAGAGTTTGTTGTGTCTCGTAGTTTCAATCTGCTTGTTTACGCTGAACAGTTTTTTCTGTTGCAGCGAATGATATTGGATTATTGATGTCATATTAAACTAGATTAAACCGAATTCATTGCAAAATATTTTTGCAACATTGTTAAAAACCGATCTGAAGGTGCGAGATACGAGGACACTTCTGTGTTGACATCAGTAACATGGAAACAAAATTTGTCGAATATTGTTGACTTTGTCGAATGCGTCTTTAATATTGACAGTAAACTGCCGACTTGAGTGAGTTGATTTTGGAGACATAATAAACTCACACAAATACTGAATTAAATCAAACGCATAACTCACACGTGTTGCGGTGGGTTAACTCAATCTCACAACTCACAAATTAACAAAGTTAACTCGTGAGTTTAAAATCAAGTCATGCCTAACACTGGATAGATAGATTAAATAGATTGTTAGATTGATTGATTGCTTCATTGACAGAATACAAAAGTTGTGTTGACTGGATTCGTAATCTTCTACATACAAGATATGAATATTTGATCTTGTATCTAAATTTTTAATTTATTAGATTATTTATTTTACTTCGTCATTGTTATTAAGAACGCTTTATGGCTGGCTCAGTGTATTCTTTTGGTAACAACTACTTTGACAGTAAATCATAAAATAATTTAGCTGCTAATGGGTTAATATTGACATTAGTATTTTTTAAAATTTTAGTGTAAAATGTCTGTAAGATACAGATTGATTTTGCTGTGGTGTTGCTAGTCTGCCGATGACAAAGATGACCAACACAGATCTGTCACGGCTTTTGAAGAGTGATGAAATTCAGAAGGCGCTTCGACCTCCAAAGTAAGCAGCATCTCCACAGCAGATCAGTTTTGTCTCATATACATTCGGAAAATCGGAAAATATTTCCAATTAATTTGCTGATTACCGAGTGATGAGCATTATAACTTGGTTCGTGTTTCTGAACTTGCATTTGATGATCATCTGTTAGCTGAACTTGGTGATTTTCAGCATATTAAAACTACACTCATCCATACTGTGTTGGTGATAATTATTTCATTGTTTTGATGCTGTCACTTGCGTGATGACCAGGGCCCACAGTTTTCTGCAGCCGCAGAATTTCGAGCCGAGCTGCGGATTTTGCCCTTTTCCGCGGCATTTTGACATTGTCGTGGAATTTTGCGGAATTTTACAGAAGTTAAGAGATGACCGATAATTGTACAATCGTCAGCTTTAGACTAACTATATCATGGAGAAAAATCAAAGTGAACTGCCTAAAACTGCATCCCTACTAATAAATACCATCATATATGGCACAATTGTAAATTAACACGATGCGACTAATTGACAAATTGCCCTTTTGAAAAGAAATAAGATCGACAATTTCCTTTGTATGGTGCTAGCATAACTGCGCGTCATCCAAATACTGAAGTTTTTTAAACAGAATAAAGCTTAGTTTACGCATAAACGCAAGGCCATGGTAAGCCGTGGAATTGTGACAATTTTGCCGCTGTGAGCCGCAGAATTTGGCAAAATTTACCGCGGAAAGCTGTGGGTCCTAGTGATGAGAAGGGTCTCAAGGTTGTAGAAAGCACTGCTTTGATATTTGTGCATTAGGAAATAGATTTTTTCATGCTATTTTTTCATGTTTGTTTTTTTTTACCATTTGCATTTACTGTATTTATAGTGATTGAGATAGCTGTTTGCCTCATGGTGCATGGGAGCTGCTAGAATATTTTTCTAAATCTGAGATTTTGGCTCACAAGTTAGTTACCGGTAATTTGTTATAGGATATGCCTTGCCTGTTGTATCATCAAGTTTTCAGTATGTTGTCAGTTTTTTTGTGTGGGGATCCATCCTGAAATGATGCAGGGGTTGTCAGCAGATGCAGTAGGAGAATTGTGACATTTATGGTTTTAAAGGTTTATGCAATAACCGTCCATTAACTTAAAACGTATGTGGAATTGTTGAATAACTTTCAGGAAGACGATACAGAAACGTGTTCTGAAGAGGAACCCGTTGAAGAACATAGCGGTGATGCAACGCCTCAATCCGTATGCCGTGGCGCAGAAGAACATTGCGAAAGCGGTCGAGGCCAGCCGCAAGAAACTGAAACAAGAGAGGCTGGATGCTAAGCGTGGTGTAAGTTCTGTATAATATCTTGAACATCTACCCGTCATGGCTGTCTGCACTTAACACATCGAGGACAGAATGGCACAAAAAATATTATCTGTTGTCGATGACGTTTCGAGAAAATTGAAAACGACTTTCTACCTGGTGCATTTTTTCAGACTCCTTCCCCTCTTTGATGTTTTTAACATGCTAGTAAAGTTTGTTACTAAATAAATTGTAATACCCATATTTGTTAGGCTGTATTTCATTATGTGATAAGTATTTAAGTAGCATTTTGAAGAATTTTGTAGTTTGTAGTTCAAGGCCATATACAGCTGCATATGCTTTGTTATTCTGTCCTCGATATGTCGTGCTGTATTTGGCACACGCTGAGATTGAAGTAGCTTCTTGCATGCGGTCTTCTGTTTCTGCTGTGGGATTGTGGCATTTGTTTTATTTCATACATGCGTGTGATGCCGTGTCCGTGTGTTTTGGTTTATATTTTGCTGTTTCGTACATTCACTGTGTTTGGAAGAAAAGTAACCCACTAGACATCATACAACAAAAAAGTCAAATTTGAGTGAAACGGAATAAAAGTTTGTACACTCAGTCCCTAATAAATTGATAAAGCGACCTTCAGATTTAGTTGAAAAATGCTATTTCTTAGCGGAGTTATTAATTGTTAAGTATCAGTAACAAGATATCTCCGTTACCTATATGGCATTGCACAAGTTAACTCCTCTTCTACTGTACATTTGCATAACTCGAACAAACATCTCATTCTAACAAAATTCTACATCAACAATGCATCACTTACTGGCAATCAAAGTGCCAAATTTCAGTTAAATCTGCCAAAGCAAAGTATACTTACAGCGGCTTTTGTGAGATCACCTCAAAACACATCAGTTTCAGATCTTTGTAAAGATGTCATCCACAAGGGCCTGAAACTGAAGTGTTTTGGGGTGACCTCACAAAAGCCGCTGTAAGTATTCTTTGCTTTGGCAGATTTAACTGAAATTTGGCACTTTGACTGCCAGTAAGTGATGCATTGTTGATGTAGAATTTTGTTAGAATCAGATGTTTGTTCGAGTTATGCAAATGTACAGTAACATAGTAACATATTGATATACAACAGTTAATAACTTTGCTAAAAATATTTTTCAACAAAATATGATGGTCACTTTAGCAATTTATTACGGATTAAGTGTACAAACTTAAATTCAGATTCATTCAAATTTAACAGTTTTGTTATACGATGTCTAGGGGGTTACTTTTTTCTAGACAGTGTAGTTACTTATTTTGAGCTTTTTACTAATTTTTACTTCATGCAACTGAATAGTGCACGTTGTGTTCTGAAATGCTGTTAAAACCGTTACTTTATGGTTATTGCTCCAAAGTCAGTTTTTGTGGTATTTCATAATTTGTTGCGTTTCCAATATGTCTGGCAACCAGCTATTTCTGGGGATTAATTTATGATATGTCTGGCCACAGTTGTGCATTTGACAAGTTGTGCTATTGGAATTAGACATTTCTTTTTCTATTGTTGGTTGTGCAGTGAAATTTGAATGATATTTTTGTTAGTGATTCTTTTCATTTTTAAGGTATAGTAAAGATGTTTGAAAAAGGTTAAATTACAGTCTTACAGCCCAGTTTGACGTGTAAATATAGATAACTCTGTAATTTCTGCATGATGTTTGATATTTTTTTCTTGGCTTTTATCATTATTTGTTAATTATTTGATGTTGCATGGTCATTATAGTTCTATGACAGCAACGATTTGGTGAGTGAGCAAGGGTGTTGAGTAGTTTCATTTATAATTGTCGCAGTTCTGACTTTAATTTCTTAAAAATATTCAGTCTAAAACTATCGAAGTAACTGTATTGTACAATAGCTAACGTGTAAATGTTAAAATGTTGATTTAATGAATGTTTCAAGTATTTGATTCTTGAATGTTTTGTTGATGTATTGTTATTAGTATAAATTATGTAATGTTACACGAGTTTTAAACTGCTGGTCTAACTATTGCACGATAACATTTAAGTTTTGTGAAGTGTACGTAGAATTTTAATGCCACACGTAAAGTAAACTAAACCTTCAAGGTTCCAGTAGCTAGTTTTGGCGTAAACTTTTAACAGTTTAATTGACGGTTTTGTCCTTAAAATAGTTTTTCACCATTAGGTCACACTGACCAGGTTTCTTTTGTGTTTTCTTTAGCCGGATGCCAACATAGTTCAGTCGGTATAGCGCTGGGCATTGGATCGAAAGATCCTGGGTTCAAATCCAGTCAGGGATGACTCAGCCCTTCGTCCTTCTTGGTCGATAAAATGAGTAGCACAACATGCAGAGGTAACAGGGAGTCTCTGTTGAGGACTAATGCACCCAACATAGACGTATGCAATCTCGAGTTGTACTCCCTGGGTGAAGGATATTGCATTGCAGTGAAAGCTGGTCATGTTGAAAATGTTAATCATTTCTAAAATTGTTATAGTGCTTGGCATACATAATCCCATGTCCTTTACAGTTTTCGTGTTAGTCTTTGTCAACATAAAACGTCGTCATAAGCTGCTTGTTTTTTGGCTATTGCACTTTTGAAAGTTTATTTCCACTTCTATACCCTATGTTCAATTGTCCGGTTAAAATAGGTTGCAGATGTGTTTCTGGCATGTTGTGTTGGTTTTGCAATTTTTGACTCACAGTTGAGAAAATGCGCGTTTAACCGTCGCTATTACCATCTGCTCGAACTGACTGATCCCGGCGTATGACATTGAATTTTTGATGCAATTTTAAACAGTTCACCAGATTGTGTAATGCACATCCTGTTAACGAATTTCAAAGTAAAATCAGAGTTTTAATTAAAAATGCAGAGGCTGCGGAGTGATATTTTTATCTCAGTAATACAGATGGAAGTGCTTTGCAGGCATTTGGTGACTGTTTATGTTTTTGAAATCTTCAGCTATTAACAGTTTGACTACAGATTGGGCCTAGTGATCCGCTAAATACCAGTAGTTTTTAGGTTTTTGTCTCAGATAATAAATTATTCAACTGCCATCAACGTTATCCCCCCTGTCCTCTAATAGACGGCATTATCACATTGTTGACTGTCTGGAGGATAACAGGGAAGATTATTAGAACTACCATTATGTTAATTATATATGCACACGTATAATGGAGTTCTTACAATTTCAGGTCAACCTCGTTTTTGTAGTTTTGTGTTTCTGTAAAGGTTAAACTTTCTGTTTATTGTAAAGTTTAAACTTACCGTTCCATTATTGTGTTTGTGTGCATTCTGCCTGAAAAGGCCGTATCCGAAATGACCTATACTGTGTCGGGTGGGACGTTAAACCCTACTCACTCACTCACTATATCAAGCAGAAAATGGTGTTTATTATCACCTTGCGAGGGTCGTCCCAAAAGTTTCCGGCCTTGACATGTTACACAGTAATATTTTGCACAATATATACATCAGTGAAACGTACATCCTTTGCGTACTCTAATGAGTCTGCTGCGGATTTGACGTCTTTGTAATTTATGACATCCCAGAGCGTTAAATAGAAACGATTCGCAGCGTCAACGCAAACAGCCTCGGGTCATTTATCATTGTGCGGACATTACTACGATGAAATATCAGATTTCAAAACAGATAATGTGGAGTGTGATTTTGGGGAGGGCATGTGGGGCTTACCTTACAGATTGTAGAAAATATTATTGTGTAATATGTCGAGACCGGAAACTTTTGGGATGGCCCTCGTGTGATTGATATCTCATTGCACAATTCAAAAATTATGTTCAGTGATAGCTTTATGTAGGCCCATTCTGAGCTGTTGTGGAAAATAGGTGTCAAGGCTTGATCATACATTTATTTGGTTTGTTGTTTACTTTTTTACTCACATTTTGTTGATGTGTTGTTTTTTTTGCTGACAGCATAACTTTGCATTTTAATTTCTGCTGCTGACACGGTGTTAGTGTACAGTGATATGCCAGGTGGTTGATAAGTTACATAGGACTAGAGATATCTGAATCAAGTACATGCATTGGTTTCATTTTTTGAAGATTATGCTAGTATTTGCGTAGAAAGCGAACGTCTCTGGATACTTTGCGTATATTTATTGGAGGTTAAAGCAAATTAGAAAATAAAGTAAACTTTAGTGCAATAAGTATGTGGCATGGTCGAAAATGAGCTGTTGCAAGTTATATGTGCATTTTTTCTTAGCAGTGCAAAATGGAGTAACGTTCGTGAGTAGCTAACTGAGTGGCTCTGATGGAGTACTTAGTAATGCTTAACTATAACTCCAGAAGTACAGTACACCATGGTCCATAAAAACGTGCCACTATTATTGTTTCAATAGCTCCGTGAAACACTGGCCAATTTTAATGATTTTTTGCACGCGACATTAAGAAGAAACTTGAGGCAAACTACTTTAGTTTGTGTCAAGTTTCTTCCTGATGTCGCATGCCAAAAATTATTAAAATTGGCCAGTGTTTCACGGAGCTATTTAAAAAATAAAAGTGGCACGTTTTTTATGAACCACGGTGTAGATCTGATATTGAAACTTTGCTTCTAGGTGGACATCATTGCCAAAGCACCAAGCATTATGGGAGTTTCCTGCTCGACTGCATTCCGGACCAGGACTCAAGACAAAAGCCCTTTTGACTAGGATACTGTTATATGCGATACATAGGAGATGACAGTGTTCTGATTCTTATGAAAATACGGTAAAATACTGGTAAGCCCAGGGGTCAAGATAACTAGTACCTATAGAAGTGGGGGCTTCTGTTCTGTTATGGTACTTGTGTTGCCGATGTTTTGTTAATTTTGTGGCATTTGTGGCATGCATGCTGTCTGAAACTGTGGTGTGCAATTTTTCAGATCGTGTCGGTTGATTTCAGCACAAGCGGTGGAAAGGCCCGACCACGCAAGGCAATCAAAGCTGTTCCTGCGGGCAAAGGCAAGAGGAAGGAAAAGGCGACCAAAGCCAACAAATAGACAGTGCATCTGTGTAATTGCAGATACTGCATCATTCTTAGCCGTGCAACATTCTATTAGTTTACTGAACTAAGTTGTAAAATGTGCACGTTGATAACACTCGGTTCCGATGTTCATTAAAATGAGCAGTTTAGACCCGAGAGTTTGAGGTTTACTTTCATCAACAGTTAGTGTTGAAATTAAAGTAACTGCTTGGTCACTTGGGTTAACTCCAAAAAATTTAGGCTGGTAAAATGCAGCTGAATTTGAGTTGTGTCTAATGCTGTAGGCTATCATTACGTTACGCTTACCAACAATTTCTGCTGGCCCAAATTATCAGCTGCCTAATGGCTGTAATTTACTTTGATCATAGGCCAGTGGTTCGGAAATCAGCTGAAAAATTCACGCTTGGCAGAATTTTATCGGCTGAAAATGCGCTACAAATGTTTAAATTTAAAAAATCTTTTTTCATGTCCATTTTGGCTTCCAGCTCATTAGCAAATCAGCTTCACTCTACACACTAAAAAAGTTGCTTAAGTGAGGTTTCCATTTTAGATTTTGAACAGTTTGCTGCATTTTTTCATGTTTTGCAATAATTTCTTAAATCCAGATATTGGCCGAAAACGTCGAGACTTGTCAAATTTATGTTCTTATGATAGTTTTGTTATTCCGGTATCAGTCGAAAATTCTTTCCATCCATCTGGATTTTTACAAAAAAAAATAATGTTTTGGGTCTAGTGAGGTGCTTATTATGTTAACGAGTGGTTCATGAATTGTGACATGGAAAAAACTGCCTTACTAGATTCTGCTGGTCAGCTTAGATTACAGGGGGGGGGGACAAAAAAACTGGCACCATTTTTGTACACCTTGTAACTTCACGAACTATTCACCAATTTTCAAAGTTCTTTCACTGTCAGAAGTGGGAAAAAATGTAAATATCGGTATAGATCCCACCACACATCCAGTGTGTTGCTACATTACCCTGTGTTTCATAAAAACACCACGACGTGACATTCTGCTTTCAAGGCCAAGACCTGCTTTTACAACATTTTGCTTACTTGTGCATTTTTTCTCCCTGTGCCTAGCGACATTATCATTGACTTCATTGGCATTTGGTCAGTATTTTTGGAAAGTTTTGTGTCTAAAAAATTTTCTGACCGAGTGAAGCAAACTGTCCCAGCGTTTCGCTGATCGTGCCGTTGTGTCAGTGGCGTCGCCGGCTTGAGTGCGTCGTCCAGCAGCAAGGCGGGCATTTTGAACACGATGTAAAAGCTGCAGGATTATGACGGTTACTTTAGACAATAATTGAGACATCAAACACGTTGCTTCCTGTTGTTAATTTCTTAAAATGTGCTGCTATAGAAGTTGTCTTGTTTTCAATTGTTCTAGTAAGACACTGACATTTCACCAGGTAGTGTAGCAACACACTTGAGGTGTGGTGGGGTCTATAGCGATAGTACAAATTTTACCCTGATTCTGACGGTGAAAGAATTTTTTTTCAAAATTGGTTTTTATTTGGTAAAGTTGTAAGGCATTCAAAAATGGTGCCAGTTTTTGGCCCACCCTGTACACAGAGCCTATGATCTGTTCTTGCAACTAGCATCATTCAAAGAGTTATGTCTTTGTTTCTTTGCATGGAAGTAAGCGGTACAACGCAGTTTGTATGCATCTGAACAGTCGTAGTAAACATGCTGTACAATAACCCCAACTATTTTCAACGATAATAACACTGGTTCCGTTGTATAATTAATTCACTAGCCAATTTACTAATCTTCAAGCATTACCACATTTGTTATTAAACCTACGCTGACGATATTAAGTAAGGAAGTAGCATTTACATGCTTATGAAACGACTTAGCCAGTGTGTTGCAGCTTCATTATACAGTATAGCGATGGACAGAAACAACGGATCTCGACAATATTAGAAACTCAGTCCGCGCGCTTAAAATTTAATCTAAGTGTGGACTACTTAACATGACTGGCCCATTATAGTCTCTGATCGTAACATAGGCAGAAAAACTTCAACATGCTGATACAAACGCCTCGGCAATTCAAACGCGAGTGACGAACTAAAGATCACAGATGAGAAATCGCAATAAAAAATTATCACGCAACGTATTCACGATAAACAACGACAAATTGAAGAACGTGGAAACAAGTAGGCTTAGTCAGTTAGTAGTCATGTCAACAAATAAACAGGCGGACTAATGATGGACGTAAATTGGCATATATCGTGCACCTCAAAATGACAGAAAAATAAACCGATTTACATAAAAATGGCATTGGTGAACGAAAAAGAAACTACAAGAAGGCACCAAACAAACTGCTTAAGATGCATATGCGAAAATTTTTTGTCAGCGAAACGTACGCGCGTGCACACGAATAAATAACTTGCACAGATAACGATTCTGCAGTTAATTTAATTGCGCTCCAACCAGCTGGCGTTCGCTGTTAGCAAATGCAAAATTAAGCTGGAGTGATTAGCATTTTACATCGTCTTAAGAGGATCACTTTGTCGTTGCTCATAACTTTGTTCATTTGTGTCAGTGGCGTAACTATAATTTCTGGGCTCCCCGGCAAATATTCGCTACGGGCCCGTCCAAATTTGATTCTCAGATAATTTTTTCAATAATTCGGGTCACTTTGGGCCCCCTTTACCGTGATGGGCCCCTGGGCCCCCCGGCATTGCCGGGGCTGCCGATGGCTAGTTACGCCACTGATTTGTGTCATTGGGTTTCAAGGCCATGGGCAATTAAAACGCCTGAATAAGTCAAAAATGATATCATCTTTGACTTATTCAGGTCAAAAATGATACCCATACATTTGTTAAGGCAAAGCTTGGCAAAGGGCTAAGATGTACTATTGTTTTAACTGCCTGCGCTCGCTTTACATGGATTTATTATCAGCTGCAGTTGCCTTTACACCATTCAACTTCGTTATGTAGCCTACACGTTCTTTAATGCCAGTCTCCGGCGTCAATACCGTAGATTGTTGTTGCAGCCTGTAGGCCTAACTGTCGTCAAACATGATTCTTCTAAACACTTGTTCAAACTAAATTGCAATCAGGAATTCACATTTCAGTTGGATTAATATTAGGCCTATTACAAATGGTAAACCTGCAGTTGCAAGCACTTTTTTACTCTGCACTCTAAGTGAATTTGCGTCGAAGTTATGAGCGAAGACAAAGTGAAACCCTTTTAAAATGACGTGTATATAGACGATGCATTGTACAGTAGAGAAGTAGGATTCGAAGGTAAAGAAGGATGCAGCCCCCTGAAGCAGGGGTCGCTTCATTAAATTATCGCCACTTTGTCCCCAATGCATAGGAACTGTTTTCTCATCTGCGTTAATAAATAATAGGCCCCCTACTGTGTTCATGCACCTACTGTGAAAAACTGGGAATGCTACTTTCTAAAAGTAATGATATGTTATGTGAGTTTCAACAAGCTTTCCTGTCAGTGCACTGATTTCCAATTTTTGGCTAGTTGCTAACCTGCTGTGGGCTCAAACCAACTCAGCCTCCTACCCTCCGTGGGACGGGAAATGAGTAGTAACTTACGGGCTACGGGGTGAAGCCTAGTGTGGCTGATTGGGGCGGTGGTATGTCTGCTAGCTGCAAACCGCGGATACAACTCTAATTGTTCGTTTATGCGGGCAATGGATGGCCGCATAGTGCGCTTAGATATCATTAGCTCATGCCAATCAGCCGCCACTTCGTAGATTGTAAAGCACTTTTGAACAACGGTAAGAAGCGCTATAGCAAGTGTTGGCCTTTACCTTTTTTACTGCTCATAAGCTGTAGAGTGGCGGATAAAAAGTAAACGCAGGCCCTAAATGCTTTAGTGCAATATCGGATAGTTTCGGAAACGATCAGGCTCGATCATGCATGCAGACAACTGAGACAAGTGCTTGCAGTCATCATGCTCAACATTTCAACATTTTGATCAACATGGCCACTCTTTATTGCAATGATCGAAGCTAATCATTTCAAATACTGTCCGATTTCTCGATTTACAGTACGTGAAACATGCACGTTCCACGTTTTATGAGCCGGTCGGCAGTAATTTGTATTCAATTTGTGTTCACAAATCGCTGACGACATATCGCTATAATTTATTATAGGCCATTATTATAGCTTTGTTGATTCCAGAGCGCCCATATAGCGTGAAATTGCACGAGAAAGGACCAATCCGCGCACACAGCATCGTATGCAGTATGAGCAATCGCTTTCAGTTCAAGCAGTCGGCTCCGTTCGAGTTAACAGGCTAATTAACTCGCGCGTAAACCGAAGTATACTCAAAAGTAGCCTCAATTATACGAAACTGGTCGGACCTGCAGCCATGCAAAACTTTGCCCTGCAGACCTCAAGCAACTGAACCATCAGCGCAAATTAATCGTGCACGCAGCACCGGGCTGCGGCGTCACGACGACTTGTCGAAGCCCCAATAATTCCAAACAATTGGCGGCTGCCAGAAGTGACGCTGTAAAAGTAGGCTGTTTGCATCGCGGCATGGATGGAAGACCGAAATGGCGGACTATAACGAACGTACGTGTCGATGAAACGGATAACGACGCGCGCGAGCTCGCTCAAGGAGTGGAGTGGAATAGACGCGCGTGTACGTGCGTGCGTACGGCTAGTTCGACGACGTAACGGAAGCGCCGACGGTACTGGTGCCAGCGGATGTGCCGCCGACGGCTAGGACGGTGCAAGGCTGCAGTGCTTCAGCCGCTGCTGCCGGCGTGTCGCCGTCGTTGTCGTCCGTCGACGCTGTGACCGGATTGGAAGCGTCGCCGGCGTCACCACCAGCATCAGGCGCGTCCGTCTTAGCTTCGGCGTCCACTGCAAGTGCCTGGCCGCCGCCGCCGCCGCCGCCGCCCTGGCCCTTGACGAAGGCGCCGACATAGAGCCGGCCGTCGCTCGACAGGCCGCCAGTCAGAGAGAGCGTCTCTATCTTCTCGCCGAGTTCGTATTCGCGCGCGTACTTGCTCTTGCACAACCTTTCGGTCGTTTTCTCCTCGTGCTTTGCTCGCACCTGGATCCGATTGTCTTTTATCACCTGCAGCAACCAAATCCACGTTCAAGACGCATCTTGGTGGCGTAGCGTAGCGGTAACGCGTTTCATTCGATCAACGAAGTTACTGTACCCGGGCCGGGTTAGTACTGCGATGGATGACTTTGCCTGCGGGCAGGTAAACCATTTCGGTATGTAACCAGCCGCCTACGTCAACTCAGCCTTCCATCCCCTCGGGGTAGGTAAATCGAGTACCGGCCTGTCTGGCTGGGGTTAAGGCGGGGCGCTTTCACCTGTGTCGGGTGGCAGGAGATGAGGTTCCATTAAGAGCTATACCACCACCTTTTAACCTTTTAGTTATATCTACAAATGTGCACAGCAGAAATTCTCGACATTTTCCAGACTTTTGTCAAGACTCTTGACAAAGGCAAGACCAATCCTTTTTACGACCAAGACCAAAGCTATTTTTGATTTTTTGTTGCCTCGAGGCGATCTTAACTAAAAATTGGTGTGAATGTTCTATTCGACGGGAGTGACCAGTGAGCATTTTCAATTCGAAAGCAAACCGTACTTCAACATTAAAAAAACTACAAAATGAAGCATACTTCGCTCAAAAAAGGAGGCGTTACAATTTTCGACAGACGTCGCAAACTTCCGACAGAGGAGATTATGGGTGCTCATAATTTTACTTTTGTCTTTTAATCTGCACAAAATCGAGGTTTTCAACTCCGAATTTTGCATTTTAAAGCTAAAATTTTCAGACAAGAAATTTTTTTTGACAATTTTCCGAGTTTCCGACAGTCGAAAATTTAGTGTGGGCATATGCCCCCCGTCGCCCACGACGCCACTGAGCACAAATAGAACGTTGTTGAGTTGACTCCAATGACATTCTATTAACAGCCTATTAATAGAATGTCATTGGTTGACTCACTAAGCTTATATTCATATTTATTTTGTATTTTTGATACGTCGGTGTTGGATATTTATGTTTTATTATGCTTACTGTACACGTAATCCAGCCATTATGGCTGCAAAAACAACGAACTTGTGTTACGTTACGTTATCTTACCTGAACGGTGATTTCGTTTGGCCGGAAGGTGGTGCCAAGGTCGACGACCAGATGCAGCCGGCGCTGTCCGTTCTCGTCGCGGAATATCGGAACGTTGATCTTCTCCTTGGACGGCGTGTCCGGACCCCCCGCCGCAGGACTACTCGACGGCGAGCGAGAGTGAGTTGAGCCGCAGTGCGAGTGCGAAGGACTGTGGATTGCCTGTCATCGAACAGTAAGTAAACGCAAGCAAGTTAAGCGTGAATTATTTATACAGCGCATGACGGTCAAATTAATACCCCGTTTACACGATCGAGCAAACGTCGAGCAAACGACCAGCAAACGTCAAACAGACGTCGAGCAGACATCGAGCAGGCCTGATGGAACCCTGATGGTATAGCCCCTGCAGGCTCAAATGTAGGCCTAGGCTTAGCTCACAGCTGATCACGTGTTATATAGGCCTTCCAGTTACAACCCACCCGCCCTCCTAATTAGCATGCTAATTACCATAGCTCATCGAGCTAGCTCGATGTTTGGACGATCGTGTAAACGGGGCATAACTGGTAATGCGCTGGACAACGCACCTACAGCAACGGCAGCGCTAGACGTTAAAATCTCGACAGCAGCGACGACGTGGGTCGAAAAAAGTGGGTGGAGCAGGCAGAAAGTTGCAGTTTTCCGACAGACACTGCAAATTTTGGATTTTGGACAGAACTCCGACCACGTCTGTGATTCCGACCGACAGCTGCACAGACAGAGAAGATTATAAGTGCTCAAAACTGCAAATTTTGCTCCTAAATTTTCTCAAAAAGAGATTTTCAGCCCCAAATTTAGTGTGGACAATTGCTTTTATACAACCCCCAGTCACGACACCACTGTTAGAGAAAAAAGGGGCTGGAACCAAAGATACTGCGATAACCGTCTTTGTTTAGGACAAAAGATTGAGACGCCACAGGCGTCGCGGCGGTAGAGAATTGGGGCATCGAACTTGACGCGTTAAGCGTCACAGAACGCATCTGATAAGAGGACAGGCTATATATACTCCGGCGTTTTCGTGCGTCACGGTTAATGGCAACGACATTATCAGACCAGTAGCCAGACTTTGCCAAATGAGTAATCGTTCAAGTCCACTAGGGAATTTTGTAAGCGCCTAAGTTCCCTCCCAAGTTAAAGTCAAAGTTAAAGTTGGTGATATAGCTCATAATGGGAAGCTCACCTCAAAGTTACGAAGCGTCACCTGCCGTGGGGGATCACAGTGTTACCTGCCACCCGACACAGGTGAACGCACCCCGCATTAACCCCAACCAGATAGGCTGCTACTCGATTTACCTACCCCGGAGTAATAGAAGCTGAGTTGACCTAGGCGGCTATAGTTACATACCGAGATGGTTTACCTGCCCGCAGGCAGTCACCAATCGCAGTACTAACCCGGTTCGGCGTAGAGTAACCTCGTTGATCCGATGAAACGCGTTACCGCTACGCCAAGCCACTGACCCGTTGCGTCCTGGCCAAAGCTCTAGGTTGCAAACGCATTTTTTTCGTATTTCTAGCTCGAAAGTCGCATCGGGCTTGGCCTGCAGAAAGTTGTAGGCTTTCACAGATTGTGCTTTTTACGCGCGAAAGCAGAATGCTTCGCGCGTCTTAGCCATCGTCTGGGCGTCTGTCTGACCGTCTGTCACACTCGTGATCTGTGTCAAAACGGTGCAAGCTAAGATCACGAAATCTTCACTGTGGGCTGCCCCAAGGACTCTAGTTTATCGTGACAAAATTTCGTGCCACTGGGTGCAGGGGTTCCCCTCGAACGAGGGCGTCAAAGAGGGGTACCCCCTAAAAAGTGGTTATTTTACCGCAATTATCTCGTGTAGCGTCAACACGGTTGCAGATAGGCACAGACATGCTGCTTATCATAACAAGCACCGGTGACAGGCTTTTTAAATTTATCAACATCGATAACCTTGAATGACCTTGAACCTTCCCAAAAGGGGTTTTTAGTGAATTTTTCGCAATATTTGGATGCTGTGCACATTGCAATACTGAATTGCGACGAAATGGCTAGAGATAGACCAAGACAACCTGCGTATGAAATTTTCAGCATTAAACGTAGATTTTAGCAGTTCAAGTCCCGATCCCCTAGGTTCATGGAGCCCGGCGCAGGCGGGCGTCAAAGACGGCTACCCCTTTTAAAAAGTAGTTATTTTGTCGCAATTATCTGGTGTAGCGTGAAAACGATTGCAAATAGGTACAGACATGCTGTTTATTATTAAGTTTTGCGATCTTCTGCTGCAGCACAAAATCCAAGAATGAACTGCGACGAAAAGGCTGGAGACAGACTGACAGTTTGCGAAAAGGAACTGCCATAGGCTTTCGCGCGTCTCGTGAGCATTAGCTCAAATTTCTTGTACTTAATCGTAGCTGACCTTTCGCAGGTTGAGGCTGGACGGCGGAACGGGCGCTTCGACTACGAGGACAGAGTCGGACGACAGGTACGCTTTGAACTTGGTGTGGTCGACGTCCTTCGGCTTCTGGATCTTGCGGCAGTACTCGCGCTCGCTGCCGCTTTCCTCGTCGTAGCGCGTGGCTCGCACGACGATCCGGTCCCCGTCCGTCGACACCCGGACGCTCTTCGGATCGCAGCCGAACACGTTGAAGCGTAGCTTGTAGCGCCGCCCGGAATCCGGGTAGTCCATGAAGAGCGTCTTCATCTTCTTGGCGTCCAGGATGTCGGTGCTGCCGCAGCGCCGCGCTACCAGGGGGTCATTGAGCATCTCGTCGCTTCCCCAGACCTTGTCGACCGGGTACAGCTGCAGAAACTCCTCTCTGTCTCAGCAGCAACCATTCGAATATGACTTATACTCGATTACAATAATATTCTAGAAATAGATTCTACGATTTGCAAGCCGCATTAGTTAAAATCGTTATACATATATGCGAAAAAAATCCTAGATTTGTTGAAAATGTTAATGCAGGAAACTAGTCTAAATTCGGAATCACCACAAAAGAAATCGTTGACATCTATCGGAATGAATAAACGAACGTAACAGCATTAAAATGTAAACTAACACTGCGCTATATAGAAATCTCTCTGGTTCACTTCAAGTGCATTCCGCAACAAAGAATTTAAAGGTCGCATATAGCTCCTAATGAGCGAACCCATCTCAGAGCTACGAAGCTACGGAATTCTCTAAAAATTCAGCCGACTTCTGCATGCTATCTTTTGATGTACTGTACACGTATGTCAGGCAACAGAGCAAACAGACCTCTAAATTTAAAGCTGTTATTGAACACGATTTTGATTCTTGACTTTTACGATTAAAAACGACAACATTTAGCTTCTGTCTAGCGTGGTACAGCGGCATGATAACTTCACGCTTGCATAAAAAGTGCTAATCCTTTTTTGGCAAAACAAAGTCTTGAACTTTGTCTTGAAACAAGTTCCGTTTACATTACTTTAGAAGTCTTTCTGTCTGCGTGTTGGACCGCGTTATGATGTAAAGTGTTGTAAAGTTGTCAGTTCTACTGGAAAAGTTACCCCTTGGTGTAATGAAATTAGATATTTAGGCATTTACATCATAGGGAGTAGAGAATTTAAATGCTTTTATCGTGCAGCCAATGCTATCCTTGGTAAGGTTGGAAGACATGCGTCTGACGAGGTTATTTTGCAACTCGTTTCGAGTAAGTGTATGCCTGTGTTATTGTACGGACTAGAAGCTTGCCCATTAAACAAGGCTGCTGTTAACTCACTGGATTTTGTTATCAATAGGTTTTTTTATGAAACTGTTCGAAAGCAATAATATTGATATTGTTAGGAAATGTCAGGAAGAATTTGCGTTTTCATTGCCAAGTGTTTTACTTGCACATCGGAGTGAGCATTTTTTAGTTAAGTACAAGTATTGTGATAATGCTTTTTGTAAATTGTTATTGTTTTAGTCTGAAACCTTATAGATAAAATGCTGTTGTGACACTGTTGTGGACTATGGACAGTATATGTATATGTATTTTTCTTTTTTTCGCTGTTGCTATTGTATTATTTTTGTATTTTTCTACCGTGATCGGTGAATTAAAGATTATCATTACTGGTTTGCGTGGCCGACAGTTTATTTCGTTTAACATAGGCATATAATAATGTTTAACCGACTCCGACGGCAATCGCGGTAGGCCTAATAGTAGCAGTGAGTGAGTGAGTAGCCTAGGGTTTAACGTCCGACCCGACACAATATAGGTCATTTCGGGGACGGCCTTTTCAGGCAGAATGCACACATACACATAATAACGGAACAGTAAGTTTAACCTTTACAGAAACAGAAAACACAAAAAACTAGCTAAACCTAAAATTGTAAGAACTCCATTATACACGTGCATATGTAATTAACATAATCGTAGTTCTAATAATCTTCCCTGTTATCCTCCAGACAGTCATTAATTTCAGAATGCTGTCTATTGCAGGAGAGGAGGGTTAATACAGCCAGCAGCACGCTTTCTACCTCATGCGTTCGACCTCGCGTTCCCAGTCGCGTTTCTTTCGTCGCATCTCGGACTCGATGCGTCTCTCCATCTCCCGCAGTCGGTTCGCCTGACGACCCTCGAACGTGAGCGTGTCCTTGACGAGCGGTACGGACGTCAGTGACTTGCCACCGCCGCCGGCGACCGCCAGCACTGTGCCTATGACGGTAGACGACGCGGAGGTCGACATCGGGTGAGAGGCGGATGATGTCTTCTTGGAGTGAGACGACGACGGCGACGACGTCGACGCCGCGTGGAGACGATCGTTGTTTACTTCCGTCATCTTGTTGATATCACGCTACAGGCACCGTTTACTATCTCTCTGCATGTAAACCAATAAATCAGTCAATCGACCAATACATTGTACTCAAATTTGTCAGGCGCGCGTTAAACAAAACCGTTCTCAAAAGCGCTTGCTACTATCAAAAAGCCACGTCTTATTGAAACCATGTTTAAAACATTGTCTGCTAAAGTGGCGGATTCAAGGGAAGAAGGCGGGGGGCGGCTGCCCCCCTACTGACCGGATGCATTTTAAAACTGGCGAAAATTCCGTCTGCAACGCAGGTGATATAGTCGTAAATTCAACGAAACTCTGCCATTACTTCAAGCCAGGTTAGCGGTTATCATCCGAGCCAAACAGCGTTTTGCCCTGCACCAAATTAGTTCATCTGCTGTTTTCTGTGTGACAGTCCATTGACACGATAGCGTAGTGTAGTCAAGTGCGAGAAATTTATTTCCGGCCGAAATTCTGTCCCAGACCATGCTAGTGAAGCTTAGAACGCTCCGTCACATCCCCTAACAAGTCACTTCCCATTCCTTATTCCACTAGACGGTTGCATGTTTTCTTTGCGCATGCGGCGTTTCAATTTTTGTCTTCTCCCGCGGAAAATTTTCAGCAGGCTCCCATGCATCTATTGCTATTACGTTGTGTCCCAGCCGAGAACATGCAACCGGCTGCACCACCGCGCGCGGACGGACACCAATTGGTCGCCAGTGATGAGTCGCCAGGTGATGAGGATGTATAATCCCATTTGCGCGGGCCATAATAATTGACTGCGTGCTGCACCGCACATCTACGTAGGCCTACGCCGTTAGTGGTCAACAAAGGCAGGGACGGACCGCTGATGCCTCCACGTCGGAGATAGGCCCACACAGTGACAGGAATCGACGGACGGGCCAATTTAATCAACGCCGGACCGCTATGTCGGTCGCTTGGTCGGGGTCGCTGAAAATGCAGAACAGAAAATGCAAGGCTGGAAAATGACAGACTTGAAAATAGCTTCATACTCTTCTGAAGACATAGGTCTACTGCTATAGAACTGTGTTGCCGGTAACACGTTGGCAGGCCCGTCGAGAGCCACAGGGAGGTCCGGGGAACTCTCGCGAGCCCTCCTCTGGAGAAAGTTTTTAATTTTTTTTAAAAAATTTTTTAAATGGCGCATTCTGGTTTACGTCGCGGGCCCGGGGGTAACTTACCTCTACCTCACCCTTTCGATGGCCCTGCACAGTTTGACCCTATTGAAACGGGCTTACCTTCGAAACGTGAAAATCCGTCGTGCAAAGAAAAAGCGTAACCTCCAAAATGACGAAGGCGTGCGTCGGACGTTATGCCGCCGGATCGTACTCAACGCCGCAATTTCTGTGCGCAATTAATGTTTGTGACTGCTGCTTTCATTTAATTGTGTCTTTGTAACTCTAATGCCCCGTTTACACGATGAAGCAAACATGAAACAAACTTAGAGCACACGTCGTGCACGTGTATATTGAATACGTTTGCTTCATGTTTGCTTCATCGTGTAAACGGGGTATAACACGCATTGCCGGTCCGTCAAATTTCAGTCCTGCACTTTCGTCCGTCATTTTGAGTCCAGCATTTTCAGGCGACCCGGTTGGTCGGCCGACTGACTGACCTGGCTGTGTGCAGTGAGTATGCAAGCTGCGACTTCTGTCTGAGCGCTGCAGTATTACGTGCCGTCCATCAACAAGCTAAGCACGACGATGGCCACAAGACGACGACCGTTGCCATGTCACACAGCAGTGCAGCCGGTGTCGGCGACTTCAGTCAGTCAGTGACAGCGACAGTGTGTGTATGTGTCCTGTCCACGATGACGTCACAAACAGATGCTCAGTTGCTGCTACTGCTGCTGCTGATCTGTGACGTCACTCGTGTTACGCCACCTGCAACAACACACCAATGAACCTGCAGTCTGCAGTATAGACTTGCGTCGGCGTGACTGGTCACTAGTTGGAACGGACACTAGTCCGAAATTGGCTATAACTCGGTGCTCCATAGCCACAGGCTGCCATAAACAAGCCCCAAGGTCCAACACCAAGCCGTCGTCGTCATCGTCATCGCATATACGTTCCCACTCACTTACTCCCCACAGTAACACCGCTCTTATTTACGAATTAAGGTCCGGTAATGCCAAAGGTGAAATTTATCCCTATTCCTAACCCTATCATGTACGCTAACACTAACCCTATCCCTAACGCCCGCGCTGTTCCGATTAGTGCTCTAATTGCTTGATGTTTGCTTGATGTTTGCTTCATCGTGTAAACGGGGTATTAACGCGCGTTAACGCCCGTCAACGGGCGTTAACGCGCGCAGTGAGAACGCACCTCAATAGTTTTTCTGTAAGCATAAACGGTAACAATGAAGTTCGTTCATTGCGTTGTGCAACAGTAATGTTCAATAATATTGTAGATTTTACGTTGTTTTTTTCCACAACAGCGATATATATTGCACATAAATTATGTACTTAATCAAAGTTCAGGCTTATATTAATACGGAAATATCAGTCAGCGAGTTAATGCAGCGGCAAGACCGTGCGTAGGCCCTAAACCTTGAAGTCGGCAGCGTTCGGGTAAACATCGATCCGCACGGGCAAATTTCAGTTCCCCATTATCACGTATACTTGAGATCAGAAGTAGAACGCAACTTTTTATGGCGTATATACGAACAAAAATGGTCGACTTTGTCGGTATCTCCAGGGAGTGTGGAGCGATGGAAAGAACGAACAATCGAATAGATCATTGTGTAATAGTTGACGGCCGTTGTCCGTCCGGCGAAGAGCCAACAAAATTCACTCCAGTCAGTGAGTAGTCAGTGAGTTAGTGGCAGGTATGTGCACGAGACCTTCGAAGCCAAGACCGAGACGAGACCAAGATGAGACGTTAGTACGTCTCGAGACCGTCTCGAGACCGAGACGTCTCGACCGAGACCACATCCCTGGTTGGTGGACTGGAGGGGGACTAATCCGTATTGCGTGGGTAGACAACAGTCAGTCCAAAGATGGACATTCGCCCGCCCTCGTCCGCTTCGACGTATAAAGGCGCGTGCAGAGCGACGTAACTGAAC